>OHEU01001370.1_pt1 | contig 10646 bp, 10 predicted proteins | sample 1567341 | NCBI WGS metagenome assembly OHEU01 (sample SAMEA3879524, study PRJEB24766) | human gut metagenome | biome: human-associated habitat; feature: feces | place: USA | collected 1985/1987 | reverse complement strand
CGATCTCCAGCTTTGCGCCCTTGGGGATGGCTGCCACCTGCACGCAGCTGCGGGCGGGGAACGGCTCGGCAAAGGCCTTGGCGTACTCTGCGTTCACTGCGGCAAAATCGTTGATATCGGCCAGAAAGATCACCGTCTTGACCACGTTGTTCATGGAAAGCCCCGCCTCGGCCAGAATCGCCTTCAGGTTAGCAAGGCTCTGGGCGGCCTGCTGCTCCACGGTATCGGCCATGGTGCCGGTGGCGGGGTCTACCGGGATCTGCCCGGAAACAAACACCATGTTGCCCAGATCCAGTGCCTGACTGTAAGGGCCGATGGCGGCAGGTGCGTTGGCGGTAGATACGACTTTCATAGTATATTTTCTCCTTTATATTACATCAAGTTTAGAACAAATTCGCTTTTTTCTTCGGATAGAGCCAGACGAGGGGGTAATTTCCCGTAAGCTGCTGCTTGCCTGCGCCCTCATCCGTCTGCTCACTACGTTCGCATCCACCTTCCCCGTCCGGGGGAAGGCTTTCACTCTTGCAAACGATGAAGTTTACACCCGCTCGGTGACCAGCTGGAAACCGGCCTTGGTCAGCTCGGTGCGGATCTGCTCGATCTGGGCGGCATCGCGGGTCTCCAGCGTCAGCTTGAGGAAGCAGCTGGAGATGGGCATATTGGGGTCGGAGCCGTCATGCTGCACCGACACCACATTGCTGCCGCAGCGGGACACCACCTCGGCCACCTTTTTCAGCTGGCCGGGCTTGTCCTCCAATGCGATGGTCAGGTTTGCCTTGCGGCCGCTCATCACAAGACCGCGGGTGATGACGCGGTTCAGGATGTTCACATCAATGTTGCCGCCGGAGATGACGCAGGCCACCTTTTTGCCCTCCACCGGCAGCTTGTGGAACAGTACTGCTGCCACCGGCACAGCACCTGCACCCTCAGCCACCAGCTTCTGGTTCTCCATCAGGGAGAGAATGGCCGCTGCCGTCTCGTCCTCGGTCACGGTAACGATATCGTCCACATACTGCTCGCATAGCTGATAGGTCAGCTCGCCCGGGGTCTTGACCTGAATGCCGTCCGCAAAGGTGGAAGCAGATTTCAGGGTCTGGTACTTGTGCTCGTGCAGGCTGCGGTACATACTGGGAGCACCCTCGGCCTGTACGCCGTACACCTTGACCTCTGGGCGCAGAGTCTTGATGGCAAAGGCAATGCCGGAAATCAGTCCGCCGCCGCCCACCGGCACCACCACAGCATCCACATCCGGCAGCTGGTCGAGGATCTCCAAGCCAATGGTTCCCTGCCCGGCAATGACCTGCTCGTCATCGTAGGGGTGGATAAAGGTCATGTCGTACTCCTTTTGCAGCTGCACGGCCTTGTCGTGGGCTTCGTCGTAGGTGCCGGGCACAAGGCAGACCTCCGCGCCCAGATTTTTGGTGTTCTCCACCTTCATCAGGGGTGCGCCGTCCGGCATACAAACGATGCTGCGGATGCCGCGCCGGGTAGCCGCCAGCGCCACACCCTGCGCATGGTTGCCCGCAGAGCAGGCAATGACGCCCTTGGCGCTCTCCTCCTCGGAAAGCTGGCTGATCTTATAATAAGCGCCCCGCACCTTAAAGCTGCCGGTGGCCTGCAGGTTCTCGGTCTTAAGGTACAGCTGGCAGTCCTTGGACAGCTTGGGGGCTTCGATGAGGTCGGTCTTGCGCGCTACGTCCTTCAGCACAAAGGCGGCGTGGTAGATCTTATCCAGAGTCAGCATGACAGATACTTCCTTTATTTTTCGTGATGTCATCCAGTATAAGTTACAAAAATTGTTTTGTCAAATGAATTCCATTCACGATAAAAGGCGTAAAAAAGAGAAAGGCAGTGGTAAAGCGCCACCGCCTTTCTCCTTTTATTCTCATTATCGCCCACGGCCACCGCCGCCGCCATGGCTGGAACCGCCGCCCATGCCACCGAAGCCGCCGCCGCCGAAACCGCCGCGCCCGGCACCGCCCCCGAAGGAGCCGCCGCCCATGCCGCCAAAGCCGCCGTAGAAGCCGCCCGGCGGGGGCGGGTTATGCGGGCCGCGCCGCCGTCCACGGGGAGGCCGCGGCCCACCGAAGCACCACAGCCAGCCGCAGGGGCTGGCAAAAACATAGGCCATCGACCGGATAATGACGATGAGCAGCACAACGCTGACCACAAGGGTCAGGATGTCGGTCAGGGTGCTGCCGCCGCTGCTCTGCCCGCCCTGATAGCCGGGCTGCACGGTGCTGCCGTTGCCGCCGGAAAGGCTGACTCCGTAAATATCCGCGATGGTGTTTGCCACGTTCCGGGCACAGGTGGTCACCGCGCCGTCATAATCCTTTGCGGCGAACTGGTCCTCCATGGTCTGGGCGATGGCGCTGGACTGTTTTGCCAGCGTGGTGTTGCGGAAACCATCGCCGTAGGTCAGGTAGTAGTCGCCGTCCGCATACTGCGCCGACTCCATCACCAGCAGAATCAGAACGCCGTTGTTCTTGGAGGAGGAACCGATGCCCCACGCGTTGAAGGCCTGTGTGGCGTATTCCTCCGTGGAATCATTGCCTGTATATTCTACAGTCAGTACACCGATCCGTGCGCCACTGCAGCTGGATTCCAGCTGGGCGTTCAGTTCGGTGATGGTCTGCACGGTGCTGCTGCTCAGCACACCGGCACCATCCACCACGCACTGATCCTTGGGCAGGCTGGGCAGCTGGGCGGCAAAGGCCGCCGGGCACAGCACTGCCGCACTGACCACCACGGCCAGCACCAGTGCGCTGATGCGTTTTGCAAAGTTTTTCATGCGAAGGGCTCAACCTCCTTCACGCCGGCAACTGCGCCCAGCACACTGGCCGGGAAGCCGCCGACTTCCTTCTGATATTCATACACCGCCGTATTGTACTGCAAGGTACCAATGATGGTGGCTGCACTGTTGAACTGGCCGTACTGTCCCTGCACCGCACCCATCTTCATGGGGTCTGCGGCCTGCTCCTGCAACTTTGCATACAGCTGGTCGATGGCAGTGCCCAGCGCCTGATCGGCCTGATACAGCGCGTGCATCGTGCTGCCCTGATAATAGGGCAGCGAGGTCAGCGACTGGCTTTTACCGCCGTTCTGCACCGCCTGCAGACAAGCGGAGAAATCGTTCAGCGCCGTCTGTGCAGCCAGCACCTCGGCGCTGTCTGCGCCAAGGGTGTTGGAGGCAGTGGTCAGAATATTCGCCGCCGTATTCTCCCGGGTGGTCAGCTCCTCGCTCAGGTTATAACCGTTGTCGGCGGCGACCCCTGCGGTGAACCACTGACGGGCAGTGTTGTACTTGCCCCGCAGCTTGGCGCTGCCAAAGCCGAAAAAGGCGGCCAGCATCACCACTACGCTCAAGACCAGCGCCGCCGCCCGGGTGGAAAGCGCTGCGGGCAGCTTTGCTTCCAGTGCGGCCAGCTTCTGCTGGCGGGGCGTCAGTCTTACAGTCTGCTCCGGCTTTGCTTTTTCGCGGTAGCTGCCCGCGTCAAAACCGCCGGGAGCGGTTTGTTTGTTCTGAGAAAAATCAGCGTTTGCCATTTCAGCTCCGGATCTCCATCATTTTGGTTTTCAGTTCGTCCTCGATGCGGGTCAGCTCCTGCTCGGCGGCGGCACGCTTTGCGCGGCCCTCGCTCTGGATCTTGTTCAGCTCGTCCAGCGTCTCGATCAGGCTCTTGTTGGTCTGCTGCAGCGTCTCGATATCCACGATGCCGCGCTGGCTCTCCTTGGCGGTCTCGATGGTGCCCAGCTTCAGCGCCTCGGCGTTCTTCTTCAGCAGGTCGTTGGTCATGTTGGTCACGGCGCGCTCTGCCTGCATGGCCTGCTGGCTGTGTGCCAGACCCAGTGCCAGCACCATCTGGTTCTTCCACAGCGGGATGGTGTTCACGATGGTGGACTGGATCTTTTCCGCCATCATGGTGTTGTTGTTTTGCAGCAGACGGATCTGGGGACCCATCTGCAAACTGATGTTGCGGGTCAGCTCCAGATCATACAGCTTTTTCTCAAAGCGCTCGCACTGGTCGGCAAGATCGCGGGCGGCCTGTGCGTCCTCCGGCAGACCGGAGACCTTGGCCTTATCCATAGCCTGCTGCAATTCGTTGGCACGCACATCGGCCAGCTTTTTCTTGCCGGCAAGGATATACATGCTCAGCTCCTTGAAGTAGGCCATGTTCAGCTCATACATTTTGTCCAGCATGGCGATGTCCTTGAGCAGCTGCACCTGATGGGCTTCCAGCATGGACTGGATCTTTTCCACGTTGGTCTCGGTCTTGTCGTACTTGGTCTTGAGGGCATCCAGCTGGCTGGTTTTCTTCTTGAAGAAGCCCATAATGCCCTTCTGCTGCTCCTCGTTGGCATCAAAACTCTTCAGTTCACCAATGAGGTTGGTGATCATATCGCCCACCTCGCCCAGATCCTTGGTGGACACCTTGGAGAGGGCTGCTTCGGAGAAATCGCCGATCTTCTTCTGGCAGGCCGAGCCGTACTGCAGCACCTGCTGGCTGTTGGTGATATCGATCTTCTGGGCAAACTGATCCACCATGGCCTGCTCCTCGGGGGTCAAGGTCACCTGTGCTTCCGGGGCGGGGGCAGCGGCGGGCTTTTCCTCCTGCGGCACAGTAGCGGGGGTGGGGTCCAGCGTCAGGGTGGGCACTGCGGGGGCATCCAGATCAAAGTTCAGAGTATTGTCAGCCATAAGTGATTCCTTCCTTTCAAAATCCCGAGGGGATGTTCCGTTTTTACTTGCTCAGACCCTGCCCTTTCAGCATATTCTGCAAAACGGTCAGGTCTGCGGACAGGTCCATGCTCTCTGCCGCGTACAGGGCATCCAGCTGGTTTTCAAAAGCCGTGGCAATGGAGGTGGCGTTGTGCTCCACCTCGGCGCGGATGGCGGCGGCGTTTTCGCCCCGCACGCCCTGACGGGCGAGTCTGGCGTACTGCTCGAGGATGTTCACCGCGTCGGGCAGGTAGTAGTTCGCAAAGCGGCGCACCTGCTTGGCCTTGGCGGGGCTGGCCTCCACCGTCTCCACGATGGAGCGTCCTGCCTTTTCCATGCGGGTCATGGCGGCGGACAGCTGCGGGTCGGGCAAAGCCTCGTTCAGCGCGTGCAGGGTGTCCAGCTTCTGCTGGATATCGGTCAGCATCTGGTCCACATCCTCCACACCGGTGTGGAAGGGTACCTCGTGCTCCACCACCCGGGGCGGGCAGGTCTTTTTTGCCACACCAAAGGCCACGGCGGCACCGCCCAGCGCCGCCAGCAGCGCCCATAATTTGTATACCGGCAGCACCGCGCACAGTACCACGAACACCAGCGCCGCTGCATAAAAGGGCAGCACGCTGGGCTTTTGGGTGCGGATGATCTTGCTCATGGTCATTTCTCCTTGTCCGGGGCAGTGCGCCCCTTATGATATCCATAATACAACGTCCGCAAAAAAACGCAAGTATCCCGCAAAAGAATTTACAGCCTTGTCATCATTTTACGATCCAGTCCGCCAGCGCAGCGCCCCAAAGCTCCTCCAGCCGAGCGGGGCTGCAGGCGGCGTTGGCGGGGCTTGTACTGGGCAGACGGACAGCCGGGATGCCGGTAAGCGGCTGCTGATATTTTGTGTAGATACGGTATGCCGTGGCGCCGTTGCAGAACACCGCCCGGATGGGCGCTTTGCGCAGCAGCCCGGCGATATCGTTGGGCACCACATCCCGGATGGAGGCATCCGATGCGCCGGTGATGGTGCAGCTTTCCAGCGTATCCCACAGCGCCAGCCCGTGGCGCAAAAGCAGCTGCTTTTTGGCGGCGATATCCTCCCGCACGGGCAGCGGCTCCCCGGTCAGCGCCGCCAGCAGCGGCCAGAACCGGTTTTGCGGATGGCCGTAGTAAAAGGCCATCTCCCGGCTTTTGGGGCTGGGCCATGTGCCCAAGATCAGCGCCCGGCTGCGGTCATCGTACACCGGTGCAAAGCTCATAAGCTGCCGCCTGCGCTTTCAATATTGCCCCATGCGGAGCCAAAATCTTTGCCGGAGGGCTCCGCGCGGGGGCCGTCGAACCACAGCTCCTCGATCAGCGCCGCCACGCCGTCCTCCCGCACGTCCCCGATGATCCGGTCGGCAGCGGCCTTGGCGTCCGGGGTACCGTTTGCCATGCAGGCACTCAGGCCGGCTGCCTTCAGCATCCCCACATCGTTGGCAGAATCGCCCACAGCCACGGCATCCGCCAGCGTAAGCCCCATCTGTGCACACAGGTCGGCAAGCCCTACGCCCTTATCCATGCCGCCGCGCACGATATCGTAGTAGCAGTAGCCGTCCGCGTTCTGCGCGCCCGTCTGCATCCAGTGCAGGCCAAGGTAGCCGTATTTTTCGTGGAAGCGCTCCACTTCCTGCGGCGGCATGGCGGCAAAGGCGGCGTGGGGCATATCCACCAGATGCCTGTCCTGATCCTCGCCGTCCACGCAGTCCAGTCCGGGGCTGTTCATCATCTGATAGCCGGTGTGCAGATACTCGTACTCGCAGTAGGCGTAATAGGCATCCCGGAAGTTGAATTGCAGCGGGTAGTTATAATCCTCGCAAAAATCCACCAGCACATACATCTCCTCGCTGGTAAGCGGATGCTCGGCTATTACGTTGCCCTGTCTGTCCACCACGCAGGCGCCGTTGCAGGTAATGGCGTAGTCGTACCGGATGCCGCCCAACTGGTTTTTGTCCCGGATGCCCGGGTAAGAGCGGCCGGTGCTGAGCACGAACTTACCCCCGGCGGCTTGCAGCTTTTTTACCGCCTTTACCACCGCCGGGCGGGGCTTTGCCTCGCCAAAGGGCATCAGCGTGTTGTCGTAATCGCTTGCCAGAATCTTATATTGCATGGTCATCTCTCCTGTGTGCATCGTTTTCTCCCAGTATAACACATTTTAAAGTCCAGCGGGAGAGGGAGAAAAGAAAAATGGGACAGCAGAATACCCGCAGGCATCCCACTGTCCCGAAATTCAAAATATCTTTCCTTATCAGGCAAACACCGCCACGATCACCTGCATGGCCACGCCCACAAAGGCACCGGCAGCCCATGTCAGGCCGGTGATGAAGAGGTTCTGCTTCCACGAGGGATTAGCGCGCCACAGCACAGCCAAGCCCACACCCGCACCGGTGCACAGCCCCGCCACAAGGCTGGAAAAGCGCAGCGCACCCTCCACATACAGCTGGGTCAACAGCACGCTGGCGGCGCAGTTGGGGATCAAGCCCACCAGAGCCGCCACCACCGGCTGGAAAAAGCCCATGTCGCCCAGCATCTCGGCAAACACGTCCTCGCCCACGCCCTCCACGATCATGCCGAACACCAGACTGAAAGCGAAGATGAACACAAAGATCTCCAGCGTGTGGCGCAGCGCTGCCTGCCAGATGGGCTTTTCGTTGCCCTCGGCATCGCTGTGCTCCTCGTGGCAGTCCACCTCGTCCGCATGGCCGGTGTAGCCGCCCCGCAGCCCCTTGGGCAGCACGCCCCGCAGCACAAAATCCAGCACAAAGCCCACCACGATGGCGTACACCACCTTGATGACCATCAGGACGGCCAGCTTATCCCAGTAGGCGGGCATGGAGACCAGCAGTGGGATCGCTTCGTCGCTGGTAGCAAGGTACACCGCCATCAGCGTGCCCAGCGTGATGACCCGGGAGGCGTAGAAGTTGGACGCAATGGCGGAGAAGCCGCACTGCGGCACACAGCCCAGTACCGCGCCCGGCACAGCGCCCCAGCGCCCGCCGCCCGCAAGCAGCGCTTCGATACGCTCGCCGTGGCGGTGCTCGATATACTCGATCAGCAGGTAGGCCAGAAACAGAAAGGGCAGCATCTTGGCGGTATCCACCAAGGTTTCGCCCAAAACATCCAGAAACAGTTCCATAAATAATCGCTCCAAAGACCCGCAGGGGGGTCGTCTCTCAACAATTTGCAATCAGTTTGCATTTTCGTGCAGGGAAGATTATACACGATATCCTTCCCAATTGCAATACCAAATTGCAAATTGGTTGCAATTTTATATTATGGAACATTGCAGCGCGTAAAAATACGATTTTGAATCGTCTCCGCTGCTTACAGGTTGCGGCAGCCCACCTCCTCGCCCTCCCAGGGGAGCAAGCGCGCCCGCAGCGCCGCGCTTTCGCAGAAAGCGGCGCTGCAAATGCCGTTTTTCTCCACGACTCCACCTGTGAAAATGGGGTTCAGAAACGCCCGCAGGCGTTTCTGAACCCCGAAATAAAAAATACTATTTCCTTAGCTTATGCGCAGAGCAACGCGGAGCGCATTCCAAATCGTCCCACGCAGCAAGGAAGCTGTGGCCTGTTTTACCCTTTCAGCGGTACAAAGCCCACAAGGTCCTTGACCACCTCGCCGCCGATGATCAGACCGGCCACCGAGGGCACAAAGGCGTTGGAGCCCGGCACGGTGCGCCGTGCAGTGCACTTGCGCTGAGTGCCCGGGGGACAGATGCAGTGGTCCTTGCAGCTGATGGAGTCATCCTCGATGGGAGTCATGACAGGCTCCTTGGAGTAGACCACCTTCAGGTGCTTGATCTTGCGCTTGCGGCACTCGGTACGCATCACCTTGGCCAGCGGGCAGACCGAGGTCTTGTAGATGTCAGTCACCTCAAAGCGGGTGGGGTCCATCTTGTTGCCTGCGCCCATGGAGCAGATGATGGGGGTGCCCGCCTCCTTGCACTTCATCACCAGCGCCAGCTTGCCGGTAACGGTGTCGATGGCGTCCACCACATAGTCGTACTGGGTAAAATCGAAATCGTCCTGCGTCTCCGGGCCAAAGAAGCACCGGTGGGTGGTCACCTTGATGTTGGGGTCGATATCGTGGATGCGCTGTTCCGCTACATCCACCTTATACTGCCCTACCGTGCTGCGGGTGGCGATGATCTGACGGTTGAGGTTGGTCAGGCAGACCTTATCGTCGTCGATCAGATCCAGTGCGCCCACGCCGCTGCGTGCCAGCGCCTCCACCGTGTAGCCGCCCACGCCGCCGATGCCAAACACTGCCACCCGGGCGTGGTGCAGCTTTTCCATAGCCTCTGCACCCAGCAGCAGCTGGGTGCGGGAATACTGATCCTGCATTTTGTTCTCCTTACTTTTTTACGCGGGTGATGGTGCCGCCGCCCAGCACCACATCGCCCTGATACAGCACGGCAGCCTGTCCCGGGGTGGGGGCACGCTGAGGCTGGTCGAATTCCAACCGGAAACCGTTCTCTGCGGGGTAGACGGTGGCCTGCTGCTCGGCCTGATGATACCGGGTGCGGGCAGTGACCCGCAGCGGCTCGGTCAGCGCCGGAATGGCGATCCAGTTCACATCCTCTGCGTAAACGATGCGGTCGAACAGCTCGCTTTCCGGCCCGACCGTGACGGTATTGGCCTGCATATCCTTGCCGCAGACGTACACCGGTGCACCCAGTGCGAGGCCAAGCCCCTTGCGCTGCCCCAGCGTGTAGCGCACCGCGCCGCTGTGGGTGCCCACCACCTTGCCGCTCCGATCCAGAAAATCCCCGGCAGGGTAGTGCTTGCCGGTAAACTGCTCCATAAAGCGGGCATAATCGCCGTCCGGCACAAAGCAGATATCCTGACTGTCGTGCTTTTGGGCGTTGATAAAGCTGTGCTCCTGCGCGATCTTTCGCACCTCGGTCTTGTGCAGCGCACCCAGCGGCAAGCGGATATGCGCCAGCTGCTCCTGCGTGAGGTTATACAGCACATAGCTCTGATCCTTGCCCTCGTCCAAGCCCTTTTTCAACAGCCAGCGGCCGGTGGCTGCATCCTGCTCCACCCGGGCGTAGTGGCCGGTGACCACATACTCTATGCCGTGTTCTTCCGCCCAGTCCAGCAGGTGGCGGAACTTCATATATTTATTGCAGTCGATGCAGGGGTTGGGGGTACCGCCCGCCTCGTAGACGCGGATAAATTTTTCAATGATCTGTGCCCGGAAATCGGCGGTGAAATCCAGCACCTGATACGGCATATCCAGCGCAAAGGCCACCTCGGCGGCATCCTCGATATCTTTTTCCGAGCAGCAGGTCTGGTAGCCGGACTGTCCCAGCGTTTCATTGTGGGTAAGCCGCATGGTGATGCCGGTGCAGTCGTAGCCTGCCTGCTGCATCAGGCAGGCCGCCACCGAGCTATCCACGCCGCCGCTCATGGCAATGAGGGCGCGGGGACGGTTTGCAGGGTTCTGAGTGGTCATAGGTTCTCCTTTTATGGGTTCAACATACTAAAGTAGTAGTATAATACTACCGCAGCATAAACCGCTTGTCAAGACGCTATAATTTTCTGCGCCGCAGCCAGCAGCACCGGTTTTTCGTTGGGGTATTCTGCGCGGATGACGCCGTCCAGCAGCGTCTCCAGCACCCGGCGCAGCGCAGGCCCTGCCGGGATGCCCGCCGCCATCAGGTCGCGTCCGTTCACCGCCAGCTGGCTCACCCGGCAGCATACGCCGTCAGCCTCCAGCTGCCGTGCCCGCTGCGCCGCAAGGGCGCAAGCCGGGGCAGCTTGCGGGCGCAGCGCCGCGCACAGCGCACACAGCCGCTCCACGGTGCACAGCCCGTATCGGCCTAAAAGCTGTCGAATGTGGATATCACCGGGGTGTGCAGAAGCTTTCTCCTCGGACACGAATCGGGCCATTCCAT
>OHEU01001363.1_pt1 | contig 10673 bp, 10 predicted proteins | sample 1567341 | NCBI WGS metagenome assembly OHEU01 (sample SAMEA3879524, study PRJEB24766) | human gut metagenome | biome: human-associated habitat; feature: feces | place: USA | collected 1985/1987 | reverse complement strand
GGCATAGTGTGGTGGTATTCAAGTACAAGCAATCCGTGGAACGCGAAAACGGTGGGCGACATCGATGCTCCTGCGGGCTATACGCGGGTAGAGGGCAGCTATGCCGAGTTTATGCGCCGGCTGCCACTGAAGAAACGGGGCAGCCGGGTGCAGCTCTTCACTGGCGGCGATGCAGGGTATCAGTTTCTGTCGACAGGCGTGATAGACCTGCCGATGCTCAGCAACTGGGAGCAGTGTGCCGACATGACCATGAGAGTAAGGGCGGAATATCTGTTCAGCCAGGGCCGCTACGCAGACATACGCTTCCGCGGCGTGTATGGCAATATGCTTAACTACACTGGCGGAAACTCACGCAAGGTGCTGGAGATGTTTCTGAAGAAGGCGTATGGCGTGTGCAGCGCGTTATCGGTGAGCCGCGAGACTAAGCCTCGCCCGATAAGCGAGGTGCAGCCGGGCGACGTGCTGGTCTATCCGGCAAGAAGGGGAAGGCAGCTGGGGCACGCATTGATAGTGATTGACGTGGCGCGCAAGGACAAGAAAGTGGCCATCATGTGTGCCGAGGGCAACACGCCTGCCCGCGAACTGCATATCGTGAGAAACCTGAACGCTCTGGACAATCCCTGGTTCTTCTTCGACGGCAACGAGAACCCGTTGTGGGTGTCTGTATTCTGTTTCGGTAAAAAAGAATTGCGACATTATTGATGAATATGAAACTAATTCAGTAATTTTGCGTTATCATAATGAATGCCTTTGGAATAATTACCGAGTACAATTTGTCAAGACCTTATGGAAAGACTGAAAATCTCTACCTCTGTGGGACTGTTTAGGGTTCCGACGGAAGACATAGCCTATATAGAGGCTTCGGGCAACTACTGCGACGTGCACCTCTTCAATGGAGAGGCGGTGACGATGACGTTTCAGCTGCACTACTTTGTGGAAGCCCTAAGCCAGTTGAGACAGAATTTCTTTGTCCGTGTAGGCAAGAGTCTGATAGTGAACAAGAACTTCGTCTACGGCATCAATATCACCAGCCAGGACCTGAAGCTCATGGACCACCGCATGAACCAGACTTTCAGACTGAATGCCTCGAAGGAGGCACTCAAGGAGTTGAAAACCATATTGGAACAGGAAAAATAGGAGAATATGAAACACACTGACGACAACATACAGGAGAAGCCCGTCTTCATGATTGAGAATGTAGACAACGACACCCCTTCGCAGGAAACTCTGGAGGAGCCCGTAATCACCATCGAGCACGATGACGACATGGAACAGAACATGCTGCCGCCCATCGTGAAGAAGCGCAGCCGGCTGCATACGTGGGGCTGGCGCATGCTGTGGCTTGTGGCTATGGTAGTGATTGGGCTGGGATGTTATAAAATCATCCGTCTATACGACTACTATTATAATATAGGTGTAAGCATTTCGGTGTCGCCCAAGGAAAACATCAGGAAACTGGACCGTATGGAGGCGCAGAGCGGACCGTCTGAGGTCGTAATGAAGGCTGACTCGGTGCTCGGCGTGGCGATAAATATCTACGAGTTGCACAACGTGAAGGCCGAGCTGGCGCTCGAAGAGCCCGACACTGCCGACCGCAGCGTGCTGATGTATACGCGCTCCGCCGACTACACCGCTACGGGCAAGTATCTCGGTTCGCTGGTAATCAACGGCGAAGAAAAGCAGAGCGATGTGGATCGCCTCGGTTACTGCGCCATCGAGCGCGGCAACATGGTTATCGGCATTTCGCGTTTCGACGACATGAAAGAGCACATGATAGACCACGACGGTTCTTACTTCCGCCAGTTCACACTCGTTTCCAATGGAGAGTTGCCCCAGCGCTTCTTCCTCCACGGCAAGGTGGAACGCAAAGCCCTCGCCCGCACCAACGACGACCGGCTGTGTATCATCGAGACACGTCACCCTGAGACACTTTGGGACTTCGCCGACGCCCTGCGCGAATATGGCTATGTAGACGCCATCTATCTCACTGGCGGCAACAAGAGCGGTTTCTATCGTGCTGCCGACGGCACAGCATACTTCACGGAAGAGGCTGCGAGATATCGCAAGGACAAGCACCACGGAGTGGCACCGTGGCTGGTTATCAGAAAGCGATAAGCGCCAACTCATACAACAAACCCCACATCTTGTACAACGTAAGCCGGAAAGTTTTCGGGTTCAGAAAATGCACGTTACCTTTGCATTGTCAATAGGACAAAACAACTAATAGTAAAGACAATGAAGAAATTAATGATTGTACTGATGATGGTTGTAGCAACCAGCACAGCGAGTTTTGCAAAGGTAACTGACTCTCAGGTGAAGACTGCGGTCAAGGAAGTGGCACAGACAGTGAAGGACACCCCATCGGGCACCACCTACGGCGTGGTGGAAGCGACCAAGAGTCACATCGTGGTGAACACGCCTCTCGGGCGCTATACCATCAACAAAAACGAGGACGGCAGCTTCTCCTTCATGGGCATGACCGCCAAGCTCGTCTCTTACAAAGAGGGCGTATACAAGGTGAAGACCTCGCTCGGCACGTTCAGCGTAAACACACGTAAGGCTACCATAACCAAGTTGTAATATGAACGGAATGGCATAAGTAAGAAGGCCGCCAAAGGGGGTTCCCGCCCTCTCCCGCTCCTTCTTGCACTGTCAATCCGCATCGCGCCGAATCCTGAAGTCCCCCTCGACCTCAGGCACAACAATCAAACTAACAATACGGGATAACTCCATCCCTTTAGTCTTACCCATAATCTGGCGCAGAAACACGGCAAAGAGCCTGAAGACTAAACCCGACACGCTAAGCGTAGCAACAAAAATCCGTGTAGCCCAGACGGCTACACGGACTCTTAGTATATCATCACCTAACTTTATGGTCGGTAGTCATAATCAATACATTTGTAACGTAACTGAATTTCAACCTTAGATATACAAAACAATTGTTAGACTACCAGACTTTTTAATTGTTTTTTAGTTCTTTCCTATCCCCAACTGGGGTATGTTATGCAAAGCGGCATTCTACTCCAAGGTTCCAACCATGGTTACAAACTAATCCGTAAATATTGGAATTGTTTGCAGGTGTGTGGAGGCAAGTTGTTTTGTCATCTTGATGTGGTGCGTTATAGCTGTAACAGTAATGAAATCTCAGTTTGAATGGTAACATTGTGACAATCGTATCCAAAAGACTGTGATGTAGGCATAGTTGTTTCTGAAAGCCCCGCCTTTATGGAGATGACACTGATACCACTCGGAGCAAGATCTGCGTCACCAGAAGATGCCCTACGCAACGGCAACACCGAACCGAAGGCCACCATCGCTACCTACGCCAATGCAAAAGGCCAGATTCCAAACACGGAATCCAGCCCTGACAGTAAACGCGATGGCGAGGCTGGCTTGGTGTTGATTGCCAGACCCCGACTGTCACCGCTTGTGCCTTTTCTGATATTAGAGCGGCCAAATGTTCTAAGCCTCCGCCTTTGTCTTCTCATCTTTAGCCGCCGCGACATCCCTCATGTGGCTATACGATGTCGAGCTGTCACTCTTCTTGTTATGCGCACTTGGGCTTAGAACCACTGATGAAGTGAGCAGTTTGATAGTATTGTGTCCGCGTTCTCTGACACTACTTATATATACATCTTCAGTCCCAGAATGTCCCAGAACTCTGAGGGCAGGGCTACATTCTCCAGCGACAGACAGTCATTGAAGAGTGGGGCGACCTGACCTACGGTATAGCCAGCTGCCCCACAGCCTACCCTCGTTACCAGGAAGCGCAATTCTGGGTGCGCTGCGGCGTAGGAGGTGAACCTCTTGACAGCCGCGCTCATCTCTGCGATGCCCCCGGTGGTCGGGATGGCATAACTTTGTCCTTGACGCCCTTCGCCCTGACCCCAGATGGCTCCGAAAGAGTGCATCGCCTGGGCAGCGGCACCTCCGTTGTGCTGGCCATTAGCGTTGCTGCCAAATACGAAGACCTCATTCTCCTCAAGATGGTCCACGTGGTCGCTTGTCACTCTTGGTCCATAATATTCCTGGGCATATTTGCGTTTCCTTTCCAGCATTTCCGCTCTTGACAACGAGCCTTCTATCTCGTACATCGTGTTTATCTTCCCATAATATGAGCGTCTTGATGCCCGTTCGTATTGCCAGGTGCTGCCAGACCCCATCTCGCTGTGGCTGAACTCGACCACATTCTCGATAGAGAGCAGGTCGGTCACTTCCTTCACATTATGGGCAGAACCCATATAGGCGAATGACCAGCCCTCCGATTTCAACATCTCTATCAGCCGACGCAGTCGGGCGGCATCCCATTCCATAGATGTGTTTTCCATGCCGTCTGTCAGTACCGTTACCACCGCTGTCGCATCCTTGTCTCGTCTGATGCGTTGGTGCAGACGGGTCAATGACTGCCCCATAGCATCGTATAGCGGAGTGCATCCATTGGGCATGTAGTCACGGAAGTCGTCTACCTCAGAGATGGGCTTGTCGTCAATCATCGTACGCACGTCGGGCCTGCTGCTACCCGAGTCGAAGGTGACCAGGGTCAGGGTGTGCTCCTGCGTGGCGACGAACTCCTCTTGCGCACTGCGTATCGTGCTGATTGTCTCGTTGATGCCCGACAGCATAGCCTTTCTGAGATGGCTCATAGAGCCGCTCTCGTCTACGATTATCAGATTGTGGATTCTTGCCTTGTTGCCCTTCGTCGTGCCTTCTTCCGAGGCTGTCCCGGCTGCAGCGCTCTCTGCTTCGCTCTCGTTGGCCGACGTGTTCTCCATTGAGGCTGTCTGCTGAGCCTCAGTTCTCTCTGCGGTTGCCGCAGCGTGGTTGTCGACCTTACCAAACAACTTCCAGATTTTCCTGATTTTCTTCATTTCGTTTCGCCTTTACTGTTACCAAACTTTTTCTCAAACTCATTGACAATACGCTGCAACTCTTCAGGCAGATAGTCCATAGCCCTACTTCTCAGGTCGTCGCCGACGCCAAAGTATGCCTCGGCGATGCTTCCCGTTATGCACCCTATGGTGTCGCTGTCGCCACCTATGGAGATTGCGTTTCTCACGGCGTCTTCATAGTCCGTTCCGTCGAGGAAGGCGACGATGGCCTGCGGCACGCTGTCTTGACATGTCGCGCCCCAGGTGTAGGTCGGCCTTATCTGGTCGCACGTGAACTGCAGGTCATATCCGAAGCGACGCTCTATCTCTGCCTTTATCTCGTTCTTGCTGCCCCCCTGTCTTGCCATCATTATCGCCAGAGCCGTAGCCTGTGCGCCCTTGATTCCTTCAGGGTGATTGTGCGTACACTCGGCACTCTCTTTGGCCTTGGCCAGAACCTCTTCGACGGTGTCAAAAGCCCATCCCACGGGTCCCACGCGCATAGCCGAGCCATTGCCACAGCTGTTGTAAGGCTGAAAATCATTCAGTCTGACTGTGCCGACAAGCCATCGCTTGAAGCCGCTGCCATATCCACCCATCGGCCAGGGATAGTCATTACCATACTTGCTATAGTAGTGGCCAGCCTCGCCTCCGTGGAGCAGCCAGTCTGCCGTTGCCACAGTCAGGATGCTGTCGTCAGTATAACTGCCATGAGGGTTGAAAAATTCAAATTGCTTTGTCTTGTTGGGCTCGAACTCATATACGCTGCCCACGATGTCACCAATAATGCTGCCTATCATAATTCGTTGTATTTAGTTTGTTAATCTATATTCTCTTAAGCGCCAGCCGCGCCACCGAAGGCGTCGCCAGCCGCGTTGTCGCTATAGTCCGTTCCGTATTCACCATTGCAGGAAGCGTCCCGATGCATGTCACTATCGCATAAGTCATTCATATTCATTCGTCGTTGGATGTTAGCTCACCCTTTATTGTGTATTATTGACACTATGACCATCGGCGCCATTAAAACCTCCCATTCCGGGAGGCTATTGATGGTCTTCCTGTTAGAATTCCAGTCTCATGCCGAGCTTCTTTACGTTCTTATAGGCTTCCTCGTCAAAGACATACAGCTTGGGAGAGCGATGCGGGTTGCCGGTGAGCTTCTTGCCGGTCTCCTTGATATAGCCGAGCTTCAGCATCTTCTTCGGGAAGTTACGTCTGTCGCGTATGGCCATGTCGTCTTCGGGCGGGTTGAGGATGGCTATGTATATGCTTTGCAACTGAGGCATGGTAAACTCCTTGTCGAGCAGATTGAAACCGATGGGTTCAAAGTGTATTCTCTCGCGCAGCCTCTCTATGGCGTCCTCTATAATCTGGGCATGGTCGAAGGCGAGCCTCAGCCCTTGCAGTTCGCCGATGGAAAACCATTTGGCTTCGGCAGCGTCGTCGCCGCCCCTTATGTCATACCTGTCGCGCTTTACCAGTGCATAGTATGCCACCGTCACCACAAATTCTCGTGGGTCTCTGCCTCTTGCCGAGTAGGTCTTCAGCTGTTCGATGAACTCTGGCTTGATGCCGTTGTCGCTGTCGAAGAGGCGCATGGCCGACTCCTCATACAGCTCTCTGTACACGCACTCGTCGGTGGGCTCGTCTTGCTTGAGAAATCCACCCGGCAATGCCCAGCAGCCCTCAAACGCCCCCACCTCACCGGCTTTGGCTTTGCCGCGCTTGATTAGCAGCACCTGCAGAGAGGCGTCCTCTTTGTCGAAGCCGAAAACCACTGCGTCGGTGGTCAGTGCAGGATGCCAGAACTTTGACTCCCATTTGCCAGTCGTCTCATTGTATTCCATACTACTGTCTATGCTTTGTGTAATATTTACGCTGCAAATGTACAAACTATTTTCGCAACCGCCAAATATTTCTGCGTAAGAATTACACATTAGTCGAAAAAAGTGGAGATTCGCCCTACAGACCTTGCGTCCCTCTTCGCCTGATTCCCATTCGTGGTCACCGCCTTGCGAACTTGATGCCCATTGGCGATGCTGCCCTCTGCCGGCGCCGGGCTATGCTATCAGCAGAATAGTGGTGATGAAGACGGGCAGCAGCAGGCAGATGATGACAGACCATAGATAATAGTTGCCAAAGGAGAGGATAAACACCTGCGAGAGTTTGAAGAGAGTGTCGCAGAACCTGTTGAACTGCTTGCGCTGCAGTATGATTACGGCGATGCAGAGCAGCAGCCACGCTGGCGCAAACAGAATTTGGTGCAGTTTGTAGTCCAGTATGGCAGCCCAAGCCAATGGCAGGAGCATATACCACACGATGATGTTCACCGCATTATAGGTCAGGCGGAAGGTGCGGCCCAAAAACAGCAGTACGTTTACCGTGGCGTCAAACACCTTGTCTATCATTTGTCTTGTTGTCATAGTTTTATTTTTTATTTATGTTTCCGTTGTTTTTTACGTGGTCTCAGCCCACGCCGTTGGCTGCCTCGCCGCACTGCTCCTTGTCCTCGTTTACGTTCAGCGCCATACGGGCCAGATATACATTAGCAAGAAACGACGATATGGGCAGCCTCGTCAGAAATTGCCGGACTCATATTGCGCTCCGCAATCAGGACTAAACAGTTTCATTGTATATATAGGATTAAAGAGTTATTTTGCGTTTAGTTATTTCGGTTTTCATACACCGGTCATCATCGTATTATCGTTTCAGGTAGGGCGCCTCCGCCTTTAAGGGCGAGGCCCCATCAGGCCGATGACTGCCAACGGAGCGGCCGGCATAATCGGCAAGAAGCCAAGGTACGACAAATCTGCGATAACGGCCACGATTATACAATCTTTAACAAATGACATTTCCCCACCGTCTATCCCCATGCCTCCAGCCCGTCCACCCACCGCCCCCGCAACCAGGCTCAGCCAAGCCGGAGATATCTCCAGCAAGCTGCTGACCACCTCCAGCGAGCCCGAGACCACCTCCAGCAATCTGCTGGCCACCTTCAGCGGCTCGTATCGTCCGACACGAGCTTCCGCGCCGTCCGACACGTGCATCCGTACCTTCCGATACGCGCTTCCGTATCGTCCGATACGAGCCGGCCAAGTGGCTCACGGCGGCAGCAGATATACCCCTGACAGCGACACGAGCAGCCTATCGCGGATGTTACGCGCCCCCGGCAACACTGCAGGAGTTGCTGCTGCTTGTGTCTTTTCACCCATCGTGAACAATACGCCCCATGACAACGCTACAGGAGCTTCTTCCGCTTACGTATCAATGCAATGGGGACTCCTCTTCGGCGCCGCCTTGGGGATAGCCACTGACTAAACGATGCGGGTGGTCAAAATAATTGGTTGGTTCTTGATTTATATCGAAAAAAAATGGTACATTTGCATCATGAATATACCTGAAACAGGCAATATAAAATGGAGCGAGACGGTGATAATCGTCGATGCCGATTTCCTGGACCATGTGGCTTTTGACCTCATAGTCAACTTTGAACGTATGATAGGCCGCCGCATCCCCCAGGCCGATATGGCGCAGTGGGCTGTGTGCGCCGCTCTAGACGGCGGACTGCGCCCCGGAACCCATGAGACCCAGGTGGTGCTGATACACGATGCCGGCTCGCGCAAGATGGCCAACTTTGCGCCGGCAGACTATGAGGCTGAGCTCGACGGCAAGGCCTTCGCCGACGAGCAGTTGGGCGAGTTTGTCTTCAGCCACATCCCCTCGGGCGAGATGGCTGCCAAGCGCGACATCATCCTCGACCTGCTGAGCACGCTGCTCGGCCACGAGGAGGTAAAGCGGCTGGTAATAGTGCCCGACGACCAGGACGCCGAGCTGATGGACATCGTGAGGTCTACGCTGCGCAACGCCGATGACGACAAGCGCATCACCGTGATGGCCATGCAACCCATGATGGGCGGCAACTTCCGCCAGGAAATCTTGGGCTACTCGTTGATGAAAGCCTTAGGAATAGAATCTAATGAAATAAAATAAAGTGAAATGAGCAGAGTATTGATGATTGGCGCCGGAGGCGTCGCAACGGTAGCGGCATTCAAGATCAACCAGAATGCCGACGTGTTTACTGATTTCATGATTGCCAGCCGTCGCAAGGAGAAGTGTGACAAGATAGTCAAGGCTATAGGCAATCCCAATATCAAGACAGCACAGGTGGATGCTGATGATGTGGAGCAGCTGAAGGCTCTCTTCAACGACTTCAAGCCCGAACTGGTAATCAACCTGGCCCTTCCCTATCAGGACCTCACCATCATGGAGGCCTGTCTGGCTTGTGGCTGCAACTACCTGGACACCGCCAACTATGAGCCCAAGGACGAGGCTCACTTCGAGTACAGCTGGCAGTGGGCTTACAAGGAGAAGTTTGAGCAGGCTGGCCTCACCGCCATCCTCGGTTGTGGTTTCGACCCCGGTGTGAGCGGCATCTATACCGCCTATGCTGCCAAGCACTACTTTGACGAGATACACTATCTGGACATCGTAGATTGCAACGCCGGCAACCATCACAAGGCTTTTGCCACCAACTTCAACCCCGAAATCAACATTCGTGAGATTACCCAAAAGGGTCTCTACTATAAGGACGGCGAGTGGCTCGAGACCGAACCCCTGGCCGTACACCAGCCCCTCACCTATCCCAATGTGGGCCCGCGTGAGAGCTATCTGATGCACCACGAAGAGCTGGAGAGCCTGGTCAAGAACTATCCCACCATCAAGCAGGCACGCTTCTGGATGACCTTCGGCCAGCAGTATCTCACCTATCTCGACTGCATCCAGAACCTCGGCATGTCGCGTATCGACGAAATCGAATACGAGGCTCCGCTCGCCGACGGCTCGGGCAAGAACGTGAAGGTGAAGATTGTGCCCCTGCAGTTCCTCAAGGCTGTGCTGCCCAATCCTCAGGACCTGGGCGAGAACTACGACGGCGAGACCTCTATCGGCTGCCGCATACGTGGTATCAAGGACGGCAAGGAGCACACATACTATGTCTACAACAACTGCAAGCACCAGGAAGCCTACAAGGAGACTGGCATGCAGGGAGTAAGCTACACCACCGGCGTGCCCGCCATGATTGGTGCCATGATGTTCTTCAAGGGACTCTGGCGCAAGCCCGGCGTGTGGAACGTGGAAGACTTCGACCCAGACCCATTCATGGAGCAGCTCAACAAGCAGGGACTGCCATGGAATGAGGTGTTTGACGGTGACCTTGAACTCTAAAACCTGAATAATCATTATGGCAAAGAAAGAAACAAACGAGGAAATGCAGCTGGCACAGGAGGGCAAACTCAAGGCGCTCCAGGCTGCTATGGCCAAGATAGAGAAGGACTTTGGCAAAGGCTCTATCATGAAACTGGGCGACCAGAACATCGAGAACGTAGAGGTGATTCCCACCGGCTCCATCACGCTCGACATCGCGCTGGGCGTGGGCGGCTATCCCAAGGGCCGCATCATCGAAATCTATGGTCCCGAGTCGTCGGGTAAGACCACTCTCGCCATCCATGCGATCGCAGAGGCCCAGAAGCAGGGCGGCATAGCTGCCTTCATCGATGCCGAACACGCCTTCGACCGCTTCTATGCAGCCAAGCTGGGTGTGGATGTCGACAATCTGTGGATTTCGCAGCCCGACAATGGCGAGCAGGCACTGCAGATAGCAGACCAGCTCATCAGTTCGGCTGCGGTAGACATCGTGGTAATCGACTCGGTGGCAGCTCTTACGCCCAAATCGGAAATCGAGGGAAGCATGGGCGACAACAAGGTGGGTCTGCAGGCACGCCTCATGAGTCAGGCGCTGCGCAAGCT
>OHEU01001360.1_pt1 | contig 10689 bp, 7 predicted proteins | sample 1567341 | NCBI WGS metagenome assembly OHEU01 (sample SAMEA3879524, study PRJEB24766) | human gut metagenome | biome: human-associated habitat; feature: feces | place: USA | collected 1985/1987 | reverse complement strand
ATTCTGCTGATGGTGGAAAAACATGGAATAATTTTGGAGGAGCTACAACAGCAAAACTGACAAGAACATTAAAAAGCATATGGAATGGCTGGAAAGTAAGATGTGCAATAAAAGGTAGTGGGGAAAATACAGTGATAAGTGATGAAGTGACAATAACAGTAAGCAATACAGTGATAACGAAACAGCCGGAGAGCAGGACAGGATGTGAAGGAGATGAAGTCACATGGACTATATCGGCAAAAGGAGAAAACCTGAGCTATCAATGGCAGTATTCTGCTGATGGTGGAAAAACATGGAATAATTTTGGAGGAGCTACAACAGCAAAGCTGACAAGAACATTAAAAGGCATATGGAATGGCTGGAAAATAAGGTGTGTTATTAGAGATAAAGTCAATATTACGATAGTAAGTAATAATGTAAATGTTATTATAAGTGAACGATGGGAACTTCCTATTATAAAGGACACAGGGGCAATTCCGCAATGTGGTTAAAACAACGTCAACTTAAGCATGAATAAGGCATAATTGGTATGCAATGAATCACATGAAATTTATTCCTCTGTCAAATATCGAAGAATCCCAAAAACTAATGCAGAGTTCGGTCAGGACAGTCAGTCTGTGTTATATCAGAAGAAGCACTGAATGTTATCATTAGAAAGCCATATACGATTATTTAATGAAAAAAGTTGTAAAGTGGTGTCAGAATATATGAAAGTTATTGATATTATATTTTGTAAACTTAATATTAGAAATTGTATAATGCATGGATTAGGAGTAAACATTTGGTTATTTAAATATTGGTATTGTAGCCATTATGTTCCAGTTGTTGTGGGATGTTGCTGCATGTGATGATATATCTGAACACAGGTAAACGTCAAACCACCCGCCTTGGATAACTAGCATTTTTGTGAGGCACTCTAAAAAACACGAAAAAACTAATAGTTTTTTAGAGGAGGTAAACTATCATGGATTCACTCACCCATAATGTAAGGCGTGCTAACTGGTTAAATATTATAAATCAATGCCAGGAACGACCTGCAAACGTAACCGTCCGACAATGGCTGAAAGACAACGATATCAACGAGAAATCTTATTATTACTGGCTGCGCAAGTTTCGTAAGGAATCATACGACCAGATGCAGATTCCTGCGGTTACTGAAAACCCTACAGAAATTTCTTTTTTGAGCTCGCGGCTCCGGCATCGGAGAAAGTTGCTTCAATACATGAGTCAACGAATTCAACCACGACTGCGATTATCTGACATGGAGCTGTCACTTTGGAAATATCGAACAATGTTTCAGAGGATGTGCTAAGCCTGCTCCTAAAGGAGGTAATCCATGCTTGAGAACGTTGCTAAAATCACTCGTGTCGTACTTGCATGTGGGACGGTAGATCTGCGCAAAGGCATTGATGGTCTCTCGATGATCATTGGCGATAAGTATAAGCAAAATCCGTTTGAAATTTCCTTGCTTTTATTGACAGTATACAGCCTTACATCAATAGGCATAATGACGAAGAACCAGCACATAAGAATTCGCTAATCCTACACATTTCTGCTATAATAAAAGCAGTTTGAAGGAGCGAAGCAATGGCACAGAAACATACTTTGGAAAAGATCTGCTTCGCAACAGCATTGTGACATCATCATTACTGCCATCTATACTGAATGTAGAATATGTGAATTCATCAGCATTACACCGGATTGAACAGGAATTCCAACGTAATGGTGTGAATATATCCAGACAGACAATGTCTAACTGGATTGTTAAATGCTCCCAAATGTATTTCACTCCCTTTGTTGAACGGATGAAACTGGAACTTCTGTCACTACATGTCACGCAGTCTGATGAAATACCAACGCAGGTGATAGCAGACAGCGACCACTCTAACAGCAAGTGTTATATGTGGGTGCACCGTTCCGGAGAGTTTTATACCAGGCGTCCAATCGTGATATATGAATACCAGAAAGGTCGCGATCATCAAAAACCTCTGGATTTTTACAAAGATTATAAAGGAATCCTTGTAACGGATAGTTTGCAGCAATACCATTTGGTTGACAAAAAGCTTGCAGACGTAACAAACGCAAACTGTTGGGCGCATGCAAGGCGTGATTTTGCGGATGCGGTTAAGGCTGCAGATAAAAAAGAACCATCGTCTGTAAGACAATCGGTTGCATACCAGGCTTTGCAGAAGATCGCCGAGTTTTATAATGCTGATACCGAGTTAAAAGGACTCTCATCAAAGGAACGTCTTCAAAAACGGCAGGAACTGATTAAGCCGATGGTTGAAGAATTTTTTGCGTGGGTAAAACAGCAGGCGAGTGACTGTACAGTACCTCCAAAATCCAAAACAGGTCATGGACTTAATTTTGTAATTAATCAGGAAAAATACCTAAGAGTATTTCTCGAAGATGGTGATGTTCCAATTGATAATTCCGCCTCAGAGAGAGCTATACGTACCTTTTGCCTTGGCAAGAAAAACTGGATGTTCCACAATACTGCAAAAGGAGCCTCTGCCAGCGCAATGGTATATAGTATTTCTGAAACCGCAAAGCTGAATAATCTGCGACCGTATTATTACTTTAAATATATCCTTACAGAGTTGCCTAAACTCTTTGATGAAAGAGGAAATATAGATTCTACAAAATTGGATTATCTCATGCCATGGTCAGATAGCCTTCTGGATGAATGCCGGAAACCACGCCGCTCATAATAGGCGGCGTTGATTTTAACGACCTGCGTATGATTTGACGTTTGCGAAGATACTTCATTGATGCGGTTCCAAAAGGAAAGCAGTATGATTACAGCAATCCGGCAGTACAGGGAGTCCAGTTCTGTTCAAAGCTTTTTGACATATCTTTTGGAGCATCGTCCAAGTGAAGACATCTCAGATGAACAGCTTGAGGCATTGATTCCGTGGAGCAAAGAAGTTCAAAATGTTTGCAAAAATTAAAATGTAGTAAAACGCTTGCATCTAGCAAAGATGATGCAAGCGTTAATTAAAATCTAGCGTTGGAATATTGAGTGCTTACGTAAAAACAGGTGTTGAAATTAATGCATGCCGATATTCATATTTCAAAAAGCTCTTTTGAGAGACTGCTGGAGCAAGTTACTCTAATAAATATCTAGGTCTGGTAAATTTATGGAAAATTTATGGAAGTTTACATATAGGCTTTATTATTATGAAAAATAGTGATATTATATTATCTAGTACTAAAGTAAGGCAAACTTATTTCGAATCGGAGGAATTATATGAATAGGAAATATAAAATTTTATCTGTTATATTGATATTGGTATTGTTTATTACTTCAAATATACCTGTTGCGATAGTACAAGCTTCGGGAATAGAGAGTAGAGCAAATACCTGTGATGGTGTAAAGATAAAATCTTATTCTAACAATGGTAATACATCCGTAGCAATAACCACAGACGGAGATTTATATTGTTGGGGAGAGAACACTCCTCGACAAATAGGAAATGACACATATGTAGACAAAACATTACCAGTAAAACTTTTGGATAATGTACGAGAGTGTTTTAGCTTTTGGGAGGTAAATGCAGCTATAAAAAAAAATGGCGATTTATATTGTTGGGGAATTGATAATTACGGTCAATTAGGATGTGGTTATAGTTCAAGTATACCCGTGAAAATTTTAGAGAAGGTAAAGAGCTATTCTCTTGCAAGCAATACAGGATGTGCACTAACCGAAGATGGCGGTTTGTATTTTTGGGGATGTAATGATGAGGGTGAATACGGAAATGGAACTACAATCGGCTCAGATGTACCAGTAAAAGTTTTAGAAAACGTTAAGAAAGCTTATAATGATTATCATATGAGTGCAGCTATCATGGAAAATGGAGATTTGTATTGTTGGGGATGTAACAATTATGGAGAAGTAGGAAATGGTTCATCATATGATAAGCAGACTAAACCGGTAAAGGTATTAAAAAATATTCAAGAATTTTATCATGCGTTATGGAATAGTGCAGCACTAGCAGAAAATGGCGATTTATATTGTTGGGGGGCTAACTTTGATTGCGAAATAGGAAACGGTACAACGAATAATTATCAGTCTAGACCGGTAAAAGTACTAGAAAATGTTAAAAAATTTGATATTCGTAGTCAAATGGCACTGACAGAAAATGGAGACTTGTATTGTTGGGGGGTTAACAACTATGGACAAATAGGAAATGGTACATATGATGATCAAATGAGACCAGTTAAAGTATTAGAAAAAGTAAAAGAATTTTCGAGGAGTAATGGTACAAGTAGGGCATTAACAGAAAATGGGGATTTATATTGTTGGGGGCTAAATAATTCAGGAGAGATAGGAAATGGTACAGAGGATAATCAGACGTTACCTGTAAAGGTATTGGAGAATGTAGATGAATTTGCGGGTGGATGGAATACAAGTTTAGCAATAACAAAAGGTGGAGACTTATACTGTTGGGGATATAATGGCTATGGGCAAGTGGGAAATGGTACAGAAGAAATACAATTGATGCCATATAAAACATTAACTAAGGTAAAAGAAATAAAATATACTGGAACTGTCTGCAATATGAATGCTGTTGTGACTGAAAATGGAGATTTATACTGTTGGGGACATAATAGTGATGGTCAAGTAGGAAATGGTACAAAAGATAATCAGTTAACACCATATAAAGTTATATTTCCCAGAGATACAAGTATTGATTCCACAGTAACACTTAAAGCAACAGCAAAAGCAGTAAATGCTTTCTTAAAAAAGACATTAAAGGACCAAAAATGGGCAGATGGTAAAATTGACAGTATTTCTATGGATTTTACCATGAAAGACAAGAAATATACTTTTACACCGCTAAACATGGATTTTGCCGCAGGAATGCCATTATCCAATTTAAATTATCAGGCAGTTATTGACACAGACAGTAAGACTGTAAAGGTATTACTTGGTGCTTCCAAAGATGGAAAGTCAGAAATAAAACAGACAACCAATGTTAATAGTACATCATGGGGACAGCAGTATCAGTCTGTCAAAAAGATGTACAAAGACCTGACCGGTTTTGATGCAAAAACTTCAAGGGCAACATGGAATAACTTTGAAAAGATGAAATCAGAGCTAAATCATTTAAAGTGTGATATGTTTGTTAATGCAGATATGAAAATCACCGGCTTTATGGAGTTTTCATATAGTGATGATAGCCGGTTATCATTCAATGAAGGTGGAATAATTGAGAAAGTATCTGTCGATACCCAATTCTCTTCTCCTGTAGTGGCTCCATGGGTATATATATCATTAGGCTTGGGGGTATCTGAAGAAGGAACCCTGAAAGTTCAGGTAAACGATAATGTTCCTGAGCTTATTGCATCACTGGAGCTTGCAGCCAAGGCATCAGCCAAGGTAACAGGACAGATTCCGGTTATTGCAAAAGTTGAAGGCATGATAGATGCAGAGCTTTCAGCAACAGTAGCCAATACTGATCCTAAATTTACAGTTGATATGACAGGTGATATTTCACTTAAGGCAACGGCACTTGCCGGAATTATAGAGGTTTACAATAATACCTGGAATTATCTCGACTGTCAGATATATCCGGAATTTAAAAATAATAATGATACAGAAATCGCATCATATAATTCAACAGATGAAATGCTGTGTACGGCATCCGGCACAGAACGAATAGTAGGAGCGCAGAGTACTAAGCTGTCCGGTACTGATTTTAGCGAACAAAATGTTTACAGTCAGAATGAGGCTCGGCTGATATCTTTGAGTAACAATAGAAAAATACTATTATGGCTTGATGACAGTAGGGAGAAAAGCAACAATAACCGCACCACATTAATGTATTCTGTTTATGATGGCAGTAACTGGTCAAATCCGGAAGAAGTATGTAATGATGGCTGCTTTGATGGAGAATTCTCTTATTATGTAGAAAACGATAACACTGTATATGTTGTTTTCCAAAAAGGAAATATGATTTTTGGAGATGACACAGAATATTCGGATGTTGTACGAAATATAGATCCGTATGTGACCAAATTTGATGGCAGTACTTTTTCTACTCCGGAAAAGGTAAGAGATGACAATAATTCATATGAAGATAATTTTACAATTACAAAGAATGATAGTCAGCTAAAAGTAACTTATGTGGAATATCCATCTGATTATCTCGCGGGCAATTCAGATACTTTAAATCTTATGAATACCGTAAATGATGGCTCTGAATGGGCTGATAATATGATTTGTGAAGAAAACAGTTTTATCTCTGATTATGAATATATAGGTAGCCGGCTTTATCTGGAATTATATAACACAGACAAGGGATGCTATGAACTGTATAAATCAGATAATGGCAACGATGAATTATTAAAATCTCTTTCAAAGGAGGTTGAATTAGTATCTGCCGGAGATAAAATATATTATGTTGAAAATGATATTTTAAATACTTTAAAAGCAGATAAAATATCTGAATGTCAATTACCATATGGTACGGATTATAAGATTATCACAAATGGCAATAGCACAAAGCTTGTTTACGAGATAATAAATGAGGATCACAGTTCAGCATTATACAGCGGAGATATTACTGATGGAACAGTGGGAGATACATTAATCTACAGGTCTGAAAGTGACTATATAAAGAGCTACAACGGATGTATTGATGAAAATTGCAATTTAGATATTGCAACAACCTTGTGTACTTTGAATTCAGATCTTTCTGAAAGCAACTATTCATTAAATGTTATAGGACGCGAAAACAATTATTCGCTTGCATCAACTTACTTATATTATGATGAGAATAATGTAGTGGCTGATAAGGATTTGGACTTATATTATGATGTAACTAATAACGGAAATGAAAATATTTCATCATATAACGTCGTGCTTTATGATGAAAGCGGAAATACTTTAGCGGATTCTAAAGTAACAACAGGTATTAAAGTGGGTGAAAGCCGTGAAGAAAAATTAGTATATCACATTCCAAAAGATTTTTGTGAGCAAAGCGTCTATATTCAGATACAGTCTGTTGATGAAAAAAAGATATATTCAAAGGCTGAAACGGTTATAAAACACAATGATATAGAAATATGCAATGTGCAGGTAAAGCATATGTGTAATGATGATTACAATATTGAGTGCACATTGAAAAATAATGGCTATCAAAATGCTGATAATGTAGCTATTTCTTTTAATAGCAATGGAGATGATATAATAAAAGAATCTGAGATAGAGCATTTAAACAGTGGGGAAACTTGTACAGTCAGTGTTGAGTTGACAGCAGATGAATATGCTTGTATATCAGATAAAACCTTGTATTGTGAAGTGACGGGTTCACTTTCAGAAAGCAATTACGGTAACAATTCAAAAACAATTGATTTGAATAAAACTACTGCAGACGGAATACATAACTGGGTAAAAGATGAAAAATCCGGAAAATATATTTGCAGCATTTGTGGCAAAAAGATAGAAGATGATTATTCTGGTGAACTGAAAGGCCTTTCGCTAAGCCTGAGTGATGATATCGGATTGAATTTTGTTATGCAACTGTCAGATTCTTTACTGATTGATAAAGATAATGCATATGTCGAATTTACACCTGAAGGAAGTAAAAAATTCACACGTGTATATCTTAAGGACGCAGATAAGGTTAATTACAACGGAACCGACTGTTATTCATTTAAATGCAGGGTTAATGCCGGAGAAATGACCAAAAAGGTAAACGCGGTGCTTCATTGCAATGATTGGACAGGACAGACATATTCATATTCGGTTTATGACTATGCAAGCAAAATACTTGTTGAGCCAGAAAGCAGCGAATACAAGTCATCAGCACCACTAATAAAAGCAATGCTGAACTATGGCGGATATGCTCAGACCTACTTTAATGAAAATACGGATGCTCTTGCCAATAAGGGATTGTATAATAAGACCAATGATCCTGTATTAACAACTAATACAACAGTTTCAAAAGACTATAATTATGCTGTATTCAACAACAATATGGGCGTTTCATTCATAGGCGGCAGTCTTGTCCTGAATTCCGGTACGGATTTGAAGCTGTATTATGGCATAGATGACAAAAATGTGGCTCATAACATAAATGTGAGTGTAAATGGACAAAATGTTGCACCAGAGTATGATGGAAATATCATGTGTGTAAGAGTCCCCGATATTAGCATTTCATCGCTTGGTGATACATATAACGTTAAAATCAGCGTGAATGGAAAAGAGATAAATCAAAAGTATAGTGCAATGACATATATGTATAAGGCACTAAATGCACAAAACTCTAATACAAAGCTGAATAATGTAGTAAAGGCGTTATATCTTTATAATGAAGCAGCAAAGCAGTATTCGATGGGAATTGAATAATCGCGGGTAATCGAAGTTTTTGAGGGTTTGCCAAAGTTTATGAGGGTCAGTCGTGAAGGGCTGACCCTTTTAGAATGCCGGTTTTTGAGGGTTCGTGCTTAAAGTTTTTAACTTATTTATGATTTGATGATTAACTTTACACTGATATTTAATAAACCACTTGACAAAATTACTGAAAATGGTAAAATGATATAAAATAATTTGCGCGGAGGTAATAATATATGCAGCAATACACAGATAAAATACCATTAGATACTAATGTTGTGAAGTTGATTATTAAAGCGATTGAAAATGCAGATTATCTATATTGTAGCTATTTGCAGGAAGAAAAATTTCCGACCAATAATGGTAGCGAAGGAGCAAAGTGGAATTACATAAATAGAGAAGTCGAAAAGGATATGGAAGAGGGGAGATACCAAATCGAAGTTTTGTGTCGCGGACCATGGAAATTTCTGGGAATATATGATCGTGAGACCAGATATTTTTATACGCTTATGAGAGAAAAGAATCTTCATTCTTTGAGAAAAAATCAAAATACAAAACTTTTTCATTATGTAAATGCTCTTAGCCGTTTAAATGAGGGGTTAAGGAGCATGTATGCAGTGGAATATGAACAGTTATGTCTGTTTTCGGATATGTTATACGATAATGAAAAAGAGGAAACCCTGGATTGGATACTGGAGAAACTCATTGCTAAAATTGATGGTTCAATAGAGAGATATGTTTTAATATCATTTGATATTTCACATGGTCAGGTAACGGCAATTAAGGGAACTGTTCCTGCGGTTGGAATGAATTATTTTAAAGAGGAAGATTGGACAGATTTATTAAATGCATCATATTCCTTTACAGATCTTGGTGCATCGGGAGAAGTTCCAGAAGAAGATGTAATGTTGGAGCGCAAGCCAAAGCTGCGTAGAAGGAATAGAAAAGAAGAACAGAAGAATGCTGAATAAAAATAATACTGAAGGAGTAAAGTGCCGTGATGAAAACTCAGGTGGGATTTAATGGGAAGAGATTAAAAGCTGCACGTTTGTATAGAGGGTTGACGATATCAGAAGAGGCTAAAATGTCGGATGTATCAAAACAGGCAATCTCTCAATTTGAAAACGGTAAGACAGAGCCTAGGTTAGAAACATTAATGAAGATAATGCAAGTATTGAGGTTTCCAAGAGAATATTTTTATGAAAATCCGGAGGATAAAGTAGTAATTGGAGACACATATTTTAGATCATTATCTTCCACGAGTAACAAAGATCGTCTGGCGCAGATAGAATGTGTTAAGCTATTGGTTGCTATTTATCGTGGCATAGATGAATATATAGCCTTTCCGGAACTGAATCTATATACAGTCCCGGAAGATTTTGATTTTGATATTGAAGCATTAGCAAAAAATGTACGAAAATTTTGGAATATAGGTAATGACAGAATATTAAATCTTGTTAGTATCTTGGAAAAGAATGGAGTTATTGTAAGTACACGATTCACAAATGGAAATAAAATAGATGCATATAGTCAGATTGAGAACGTAAATGATAAAATAATAGCTGTTATTATTTTAGGTGACGATAAAGAAAATGCTTTCAGAAGAAATTTCAGTGCTGCACATGAGCTTGGGCATTTATTGTTGGATGACTTTTATGATATAGAGGGAATGAGTAAAATTGAATATAAAGAAATGGAAGATACAATGAATCGTTTTGCTGGAGCGTTATTGGTACCGGAAGAGCTTTATAGGATGGATTTACAGACAAATGCAAAAACAGAACTTAATTTTTATATTCAAATGAAAAAGAAATATGGTGTATCAGCAGCTGCACTTATAGTAAGAGCAAGGCAGCTGGAAGAGATTACAATAAATCAGTATCAATATCTGATGAAACAATTGTCGCAAAAAGGATATAGAAAATGTGAACCTTATGATAAAGAAACTAAGCAAATGCAACCAAGATACTTAAAAGAAGCAATGAAAATGATTATTGAAGAAGATAAAGTAACTGGAACAGAATTTTTGGAAGTGGTTTCTGAGAAGGGCGTCAGTGTATCAGAAGAAATAGTGGAAAATATACTTAATTTGGATGAAGGATATTTGAGAATGAATGATAGTTCGGGAGAAATTGTTGCTTTGGAAAGGCGATAATAATAATTTCAAGAATGTAACAATTGCAGGATTTTTTGGTTAGTGATAGTGAGATATCATATATTTCAGAGGATGAACTTCGTAAAATCAATACAGAGTATACTTTGTATAAGGCATTTAGTATAGCTGATGTTGATATAAAAAATTATCTGTTGTTTATAATGAAGTATTTAAATAATGACATAAGTCTGCC
>OHEU01001352.1_pt1 | contig 10748 bp, 8 predicted proteins | sample 1567341 | NCBI WGS metagenome assembly OHEU01 (sample SAMEA3879524, study PRJEB24766) | human gut metagenome | biome: human-associated habitat; feature: feces | place: USA | collected 1985/1987 | reverse complement strand
TGGTTCTATTATAGATGTAAAGCAAAGACATGATGAGAAGATGAAGAATAATGACAGTAAAGCAGAATAAGAAAGAAATCAGAACATTAATAACTAATAAGAAAAAGGCTATGTCTGTTGAAGAAATAACTGCAGGAAGCAGAATAATTACAGACAGACTTGAGTTGTCAAAGGAATATCAGGACAATGATAATATACTTATATATGTAAGCTATAATCAGGAAGTCGAAACATCGGGTATTATTAATAAAAGCCTTGAACGTGGCAAAAAAGTGTATGTTCCTAAGGTTATAATTAATAAAGAAGACAGGTCAGATAAATATATGGAATTTGTAAGAATTAATTCTTATGATGACTTGCAGGATGGATATATGGGAATTAAAGAACCTGTATCTGACGACTATGAAAAAGGAGACTAAGACAGAATGACGAATGCAATAAAGGCGCTGGCTCAGTGGAAGGAGAGTATTCCACAGGACGGACTTCTTGTTATGCCGGGGCTTGCTTTTGATGTTACGCTTAACAGAATAGGTTACGGCGGTGGATTTTATGACAGATATCTTGTTAAGAATGGCGACAGATATTATAAGACAGCCATATGCTTTGATTATCAGGTGCTTGATGATATACCGGCAGAGGAATTCGACATAAGACCAGATATGATTATAACTGATAAAAGAATTATAACAGCTCAGGAGCTGTAATTAATAAAGAGATATGGATATTGAGGAGTTGTAAAAATACTTATAAATGATAATTAGTTATTAAGTATTAGTGCAGTTATGCACGGAAGTGAGGATTGATATGAAGACATTAACACAGATGGGCAGTGATGCAAAGAAAGCGTCCACATATCTTGCAAAGCTTGGCATTAAGGAAAGAAATAATGCTTTATTAAAGGTTGCTGATGCCCTTGTAAAAAGAAGTGATTACATAAGAGAAGCTAATGCTATTGACCTTGCTAATGGCAAGAAGAATAATATGAGCACAGCTCTTTTAGACAGACTTATGCTTACAGAGAGCAGAATAGAAGGAATGGCTGACGGCTTAAGAGTTCTTGCAGGACTTGACGATCCAATAGGCGAGGTCAAGTCAATGAAGACACGTCCTAATGGACTTATGATTGGTAAAAAGACTGTTCCATTAGGAGTTGTTGCGATTATATATGAATCAAGACCTAATGTTACAGCAGATGCTTTCGGACTTTGCTTTAAGTCAGCTAATGCCTGCATATTAAGAGGCGGGAGTGATTCTGTTAATTCTAATATAGCAATTGTGAATGTTATAACAGATGTATTAAAAGGACTTGGAATAGACCCTGATGTCATAAGTTACATTTCTGAAACAGATAGAAAGTATGTTGATGAGCTTATGCACCTTAATGAGTATGTAGATGTAATTATACCACGAGGTGGAGCAGGTCTTATTAAAAATGTTGTCAATAACAGCACAGTCCCTGTAATAGAGACAGGAACAGGAAACTGCCATATATATGTAGATGAATATGCAGATATAGATATGGCGGTGAATATAATATACAATGCCAAGACACAAAGAATTGGCGTATGCAATGCGTGCGAATCGCTTGTTATTCATAAGAATATTGCAGGTGAAGCTATTCCGGTAATAGTAGATAAGTTAAAGACCAAGAATGTAGAGATACGTGGTGATGAGAAAGCTTTAGCTATAGATAACAGAATAATAAAGGCAGATGATACGGATTGGGGACGTGAATATCTTGATTATATTATATCTGTTAAAGTAGTAGATAATATAGATGAGGCAATTGCACATATCAACAGGTACAATACGGGTCATTCAGAGTCAATAATAACTAAAGATTATAATAATGCACAGAAGTTTCTTAATGAGATAGATGCGGCTTGTGTATATGTAAATGCTTCTACAAGATTTACTGACGGCTTTGAATTTGGATTTGGAGCAGAGATAGGTATAAGTACACAGAAGATACACGCAAGAGGACCTATGGGACTTGAGGCGTTAACAACAAGTAAATATATAATATATGGCAATGGACAGGTTAGAGAATAGGGTTTGAATATTATGGGACAAATGGGAGAAGATATAGCAGACTGGAAATATTTTTTATCTATAATATCTAAATGCACAGATGATTATCTATACATATATGACTTAAGTGATGATTATGCGATATACAGTAGTTCTATAACAAAGGATTTTGAACTTGATGTTGCGGAATTCAGTAATGCGGGAAGAAAGTTAAAGGATGTAATATATCCAGATGATTATGAAGCTGTATTTAACAATATTAGTGAACTTCAGAATGGACATATAAGCTGTCATAATATGGAATACCGCTGGAAATCAAGAAAGAACGGATATGTATTTATAAGCTGCCGCGGACAGCTGGTACGAAGAAATGGCATTAATTATATGATAGGCCGTGTATCAGAGATTGGAAAAAAGAACAGATATGATAATGTAACCGGCATATATACAGATTTAATTCTTGAAGACAGGTATGACGATATTGTAAAGAGCGATGGTCATACAGGCTGTATTATGCAGATAGGGATTGATAATTTCAAAGAGATTAATGAGAAATATGGCACTAAGACAGGCGATGAGGTGCTTGCAATATTGGCAGGCATTCTTGTCAGACAATCCAAAGAACAGACATTTTCTGTATATAGGACAAGAGGAGACGAGTTCATAATAGTATCCCTTGATATGAGCGGTGATATTAAGAAAAATGCCAAGATGTTATACAAGACTATAAGAGAAGATATAGACAGTGTTATTGATGACAGAGGATATGATGTATTCTTTAATATATCAGCAGGTGCGTATGCGTTTGATACTAATACAGATACCTATAAAGATATTATTAAGAATACCCGTTTTGCCCTGCATAAAGCAAAGCTTAACGGAAAGAACAGATTTGAATTTTTTGATAAGGCTGATTATGCTAATTATATAAAAAGGCTTGAAATTCAGGGCGAGTTAAGGTCTAGTGTTAATGATAATTTCAAAGGATTTGAATTGTTTTACCAGCCGATTGTTGATGCTGATACAGGTAGGATTGAGGGTGCAGAGGCACTTTTAAGATGGAAAAGTGACCAATATGGTTTTATGTCGCCTGTAGAGTTTATTCCACTGCTTGAAGAAAGCTCGCTTATTATACCATTGGGAAGATGGATTATAGATACAGCTGCTGCCCAATGCAACGAATGGGTAAAGATAATACCCCAGTTTGTTATGCATATTAATCTTTCGTTTGTACAGATTGCAAAGAGCAATGTTATAAAAGATGTAATTGAGAATATAAACAAATATGAGGCTGGAAATGAACATTTTGTATTTGAGATTACTGAAAGCATACAGATGGATTCTAATATTGCGATAAAAAGAGTTCTTAAAGAATTCGTTGATAATGGCTTTTTACTTGCAATAGATGATTTTGGAACCGGATATTCTAATTTTGAATATATGAAGGATAAGATGTTTGGTATCTTAAAGATAGACAGGGCATTTATTACTGATATACATCTTACAGATAACAACAGAATACTTGTCAGCTTTATTATAAAAATGGCACACGAGATGGGTGTTAAAATATGCGTTGAGGGTGTTGAGACAAAAGATGAATTGATGGCTGTAACAAAGCTTGAGGCTGATTATATACAGGGGTATTATTACGGCAAACCTGTCAAAGACGTTGAATTTTGCAGAATGATTAAACAACAGGAAAGAATAAAGAGGTAATATATAAATAATGGATACAACAATTGAGAATATGATTAACAGCATAGATTTATCTGCCCCGGTTCCAGAATACGAGCCGATGAGACAGTATTACTATTTAAAGGCTTGCAGAAAGATTGTTAAGGAAAAGTCAGAAGCACTTAACAGACCACTTACTGCTGTAGTTTCAACATTTGGCTGTCAGATGAATGCAAGGGACTCAGAAAAGCTTCTTGGAATATTAAAGGATATCGGCTATCAGGAGTCAGACGATGAAGAAAATGCTGATTTTGTAATATACAATACCTGTACAGTACGAGAAAATGCCAACTTAAGGGTATACGGACGTCTTGGACAGTTAAAAAAGGTTAAGAGAGCTAATGGCGAGATGATTATTGCAATGTGCGGTTGTATGATGCAGGAGCCGGAAGTTGTAGAAAAGATAAAGACATCTTACAAATTCGTAGATATTGTGTTTGGTACATTTAATATTTTCAAGCTTGCAGAGCTTATGTATATGTGCTTTACAGGTGATGAACAGGTTATTGATATATGGGATTCTACTAAGGAGGTTGTTGAGGAGCTTCCAACTTCAAGAAAGTATCCATTTAAGTCTGGTGTCAATATTATGTTTGGATGTAATAATTTCTGTACATATTGTATTGTTCCATATGTACGAGGCAGGGAGAAATCAAGAGAGCCAAAAGAGATAATAAGGGAGATTGAAAGACTTGTAAGTGACGGTGTAAAGGAAGTAATGCTTCTTGGACAGAATGTTAATTCTTATGGAAAGACGCTTGAGGACGATATTACATTTGCTAAGCTGCTAAGAGAGATTGCCAAGATTGACGGACTTGAAAGAATAAGATTTATGACACCTCATCCAAAGGATTTATCAGATGAGCTTATAGAGGCAATAAGAGATAACAGCAAGATATGTAACCATATACATCTTCCATTACAGTCAGGAAGCAGCCGTCTTCTTAAGCTTATGAACAGACAGTACACTAAGGAGCATTATCTTGAACTTGTAGAGAAGATTCGCCGCGAGATACCTGATGTTTCCATAACAACAGATATCATTGTAGGATTTCCGCAGGAGACTGAGGAAGATTTTCTTGAGACTATGGATGTCGTTGAAAAAGCTCAGTATGAGAGTGCATATACATTTATATATTCCAAGCGTACCGGTACACCGGCTGCTTCAATGGATGGACAGGTTCCTGAAGATGTTGTTAAGGACAGATTTAACAGACTGCTTGCAACTGTCAATGAAGTGTCACATGAGCATATCAGAAGATATGAGGGCATGGATATGAAAGTGCTTGTTGAGGGAAAAGATGACCATGAAGAAGGCTTTGTTACAGGCAGAATGACTAACAATATTCTTGTACATTTCGCGGGGGATGAATCACTTATCGGACAGATTGTGACAGTACATCTTGACGAATGTAAAGGATTTTACTATATGGGCAGACTTATCGAGGATTAATCAGGGAGTAATATAATGGCAGAGTATTCACCAATGATGCAGCATTATCTTGCTACTAAAGCAGAATATAAAGACTGCATACTTTTTTACAGACTTGGAGATTTCTATGAAATGTTTTTTGATGACGCTTTAGTTGTCTCTAAGGAACTGGAACTTACATTAACAGGAAAAGACTGTGGACAAGAGGAACGTGCGCCTATGTGCGGCGTTCCTTTTCATGCGGCAGAAACTTATATTAACAGGCTTGTTTCTAATGGACACAAGGTCGCAATATGCGAGCAGATGGAAGACCCTAAGCAGGCGAAAGGTATCGTCAAAAGAGAGGTTATAAAGGTTGTAACACCAGGAACTAACTTAAACAGTCAGGCACTTGATGAAACTAAGAACAATTATCTTATGAGTATTGTTTATCTTGGAGATGTGCTTGGTGTTGCTATTGCAGATTATTCAACAGGTGACTTTTTTGTAACTGAGATCAAGACAGGTGCAGAACTTATTGATGAAATTAATAAGTTTGTTCCTTCAGAGATAATACTTAACGAGTATTTTGCAATGAGTGGAATTGATCTTACATTTATATCTGAAAAGCTTTCTGTATCAGTGTCAACACTTGAGAACTGGTATTTTGATGATGATTCATGCAAGGCAAAGTTAAAAGAACATTTTCATGTAAATATGCTGGACGGACTTGGAATCAAGGACTATCCGGTAGGAATTGATGCTGCGGGAGCACTTCTTATATATCTTACCCAGACACAGAAAAGTGATATGTCTCATATCACAAGCATTGTACCTTACACAACAGGTAAATACATGCTTATAGACAGTTCATCAAGACGAAATCTTGAACTTGTTGAGACTATGCGTGAAAAGCAGAAAAAAGGCTCGCTTCTGTGGGTACTTGATAAGACCAAGACTGCAATGGGCGCAAGAGCGTTAAGAAATCTCGTGCTGCAGCCGCTTATTAACAGAGACGAGATTATAAGAAGACAGGACGCTATAGAGGAGCTTTCTGATAATGCAATTGACAGGGAAGAAATTCGTGAATATCTCGGTCCTATATATGACCTTGAGCGAATTATGACTAAGATTAGCTGTAAGTCAGCTAATCCAAGGGATTTAATTGCATTTAAGAATTCCCTTGAGATGATACCTCACATTAAGAATCAGACAGGACATTTTAAGTGTGATGTATTCAGACAGTGCTTTGAGCAGATGGACGACTTAAAAGACTTATATAATCTTGTTGACACTGCAATTATAGATGATCCTCCGATTACAATGCGTGATGGTGGAATGATAAAGGACGGCTTCTCAGCAGAGGCTGATGAGCTTCGTAATGCCAAGATTAAAGGAAAAGAATGGCTTGCAGAGCTTGAAAGCAGGGAGAAAGAAAAGACAGGAATTAAGAATCTTAAAGTTAAGTATAACAAGGTATTCGGATATTACCTGGAGGTTACTAATTCATTTAAAAACCTTGTTCCTGCTGAATGGGTACGAAAGCAGACTCTTACCGGTTCTGAAAGATACACTACAGATGAGTTAAAGCATCTTGAAGATATTATACTTGGTGCAGAGGATAAGCTCTACTCACTTGAGTATGACCTGTTTTGTGAGGTCAGAGAGCATATTGCAGCAGAGGTTGTAAGAATACAGAATACGGCCAAGGCTATTGCGATGATTGATGTGTATGCATCACTTTCTGTTGTTGCAACACAGAATAATTTCGTAAGACCTAAGATTAATGAAAAGGGTATTATAGATATCAAGAATGGTCGTCACCCTGTAGTTGAGAAGATGATTTCCAATGATATGTTCATTGCCAATGATACTTATCTTGACAATGGCATGAATAGGATTTCGATTATCACAGGTCCTAATATGGCTGGTAAATCTACATATATGAGACAGACTGCACTTATTGTGCTTATGGCACAGACAGGTTCTTTTGTACCTGCTGATTCAGCTAATATATGTATCGTAGACCGTATATTTACACGAGTCGGAGCATCTGATGACTTAGCTTCAGGTCAGTCAACCTTCATGGTTGAGATGACTGAGGTTGCCAATATTTTAAGAAATGCAACGCCTAAGAGTCTTATAATTCTTGATGAAATAGGAAGAGGAACAAGCACATTTGATGGATTAAGTATTGCATGGGCTGTTGTTGAGTATATTGCCAATACTAAATACTTAGGAGCCAAGACACTTTTTGCAACACATTATCATGAACTTACTGAATTAGAAGGAACTCTCGACGGAGTTAATAATTACTGTATTGCTGTCAAGGAGAATGGCGATGATATCGTCTTTTTAAGAAAGATTGTAAAGGGAGGTGCGGATAAGAGTTATGGTATTCAGGTTGCCAAGCTTGCAGGAGTTCCTGATGTGGTGCTTAACAGGGCAAAGGAACTTGTTGTTGATTTAAGTGACGCTGATATATCACAGAAAGCCAGGGATATTGCACAGTATTCCAAGAAGCTTGACAAGATGAATGACAAGTACAGAAAGGTTAATGACCTTGAAGTTAAGCAGATGTCACTTTTTGATACTGTTAAGGATGATGATATAGTAACTGATATTATGAATCTTGATATAAGCAATATGACACCTATAGATGCACTTAATACACTTTATAAGCTGCAGGGAAAAGCTAAGAACCGCTGGTAAAACAAGGAGAATTATATGTCAATAACACTTTTAGACCAGAATACGATTAATAAGATTGCTGCAGGAGAGGTCGTCGAAAGACCTTCTTCTGTAGTTAAGGAGCTTGTTGAAAATGCTATTGATGCCGGAGCAACTGCGATTACAGTTGAGATAAAGGAAGGTGGAATTTCATTTATCAGGGTTACTGATAATGGAAGTGGTATCAATAAAGATGAGATTGAGATAGCATTTAAAAGACATGCTACAAGTAAAATTAAATCAATTGAAGATCTTATGGCTGTTTCGTCTCTGGGCTTCAGAGGTGAGGCACTAGCGAGTATAGCTGCTGTATCACAGGTTGAACTTATTACCAAGACTGCTGACAGTCTGAGTGGTGTGCGTTATACAATTGATGGCGGAGTACCAGGTGAAGTGGCAGAAATAGGCGCTCCGGAGGGAACTACATTTATTGTAAGAAATCTTTTCTATAATACTCCTGTTAGAAGAAAGTTCTTAAAAACTGCTACAACTGAGGGTGGATATATTGGTTCGCTTGTGGAATACCTAGCACTTTCGCATCCTGATATTTCGTTCAGATTCATAAGCAATAACCAGAATAAGCTGCATACATCGGGTAATATGAATCTTAAGGATATAATATATAATGTGTATGGCCGGGATATAACTAATAATCTGTATGAAATCAGCGGCAAGTCTCAGGATATTGAGGCTTCCGGTTTTATTGGCAAGCCTATGGTTGTCCGCGGAAACAGGACTTATGAGAATTATTATATCAATGGCAGATATATAAAGAGCAGTATTATAACTAAGGCTATTGAGGATGCATATAAGGGCTTTATAATGCCTCACAATTATCCGTTCAGTGCAATACATTTTAAGATTAATCCTGCAATTATTGATGTAAATGTGCATCCAACCAAGATGGAGCTGCGCTTCTCGAACAATGAATATATATATAATTTTGTATATGATACATGTTTAAAAGCTCTTAATTCAAAAGAACTTATTGCAGAAGTTTCTGTGCCTGATCCTGTTACAGTTAAAATGCAGGAAGCACCTGTTGTAAGAAATGTTATGCCTGATGTTAAATTGCCTGAACCTTTTGAAATTAAGCGTTCTGAGCAGATGGTTAAGGAAGATAAAGCAAGATATGAAGCTGTGGCAAAGTCTGAACCACCAAAGCAGATGAATCTTTTTGAGAATAAGCTTCTTGATGAGAGCAGCCGCAACAAATACAGAATTATAGGACAGCTTTTTGATACTTACTGGCTTATTGAATTTGAAGATAAATTCTATATGATGGACCAGCATGCAGCACATGAAAAGGTGCTTTATGAAAAGATAATGAATAAGCTTCATAATAAGACAATTGGAACACAGATGATTCTTCCATCGATTGTATTGTCACTTAATATGCATGAGGAAGAGATATACAAAACTAATCAGGATATATTTAAAAGATTAGGCTATGAGATAGAAGAATTCGGCGGCAATGAATATAAGGTTACAGGAATTCCTGCCGGACTTCCAAAGATGGATTACAAACAGCTCCTTATTGATGTTCTGGATGGACTTTCTGAAGAAAGTGCCAGCAAAGATCCTGATATTATTACTGAAAAGGTTGCAAGCATGTCATGTAAAGCGGCTGTAAAGGGCAATAACAGACTGTCATTTAATGAGGCATTTGAACTGATGGACGAGCTTATGAAGGCAGAGAATCCATATAACTGTCCGCACGGCAGACCAACACTTATTATGATGAGCAGATATGAGATAGAAAAGAAATTTAAACGAATAGTATAGAGGCTGATATGAAGAAAGAACCTTTAATAATACTTACAGGTCCGACAGCAGTTGGAAAGACTGAACTTTCCATTGCACTTGCAAAGGCTGTAAATGGTGAGATAATAAGTGCCGATTCCATGCAGGTATACAGATATATGGATATCGGAACTGCTAAGATAACAAAAGAAGAGATGCAGGGGGTTAAGCATTATCTTGTTGATGAGATTGAGCCTTCAGAGGGCTTTGATGTGGCAAGATTCAAGTCTATGGCAACAGATGCTATAGAAAAAATCCGTAAGAATGGACATATTCCTGTAGTTGTCGGCGGAACAGGATTTTATATCCAGGCTCTTTTATATGATTCTACATTTGAAGATGATGAAAGTGATTATGAATACAGAGATTATCTTCAAAAGATTGCTGATACTAAGGGTCCAGGGGTGCTTCACGATATGTTAAAAGAAGCTGACCCTGAATCTGCAGAGGCAATTCATGCCAATAATGTCAAAAGAGTTATCCGTGCACTTGAATTTTATAAGACGACAGGCAGAAAAATATCAGAACATAATAACGAGCAGAGGGCAAAGGAGTCCCCTTATAAATTCTGCTACTTTGTCCTTAATGATAAAAGAGAAATTCTCTATGACAGAATAAACAGGCGTGTTGATATAATGTTTGACAACGGACTGCTTGATGAGGTAAAACATTTGTCGGACATGGGACTTGTAAAGGATGATGTTGCCATGCAGGGAATCGGATATAAAGAGGTGTTCGATTATCTTGAGGACAGATGTGACGAGGCAGGTCTTAGAGAAATGATCAAGCAGGATACAAGACATTTTGCAAAAAGACAGCTTACATGGTTTAGAAGAGAACCATCAGTTACATGGGTGGATTTTTCCCAGATACGAAGAGAAGATGCACTTTCGTATATGCTTGAACAACTAAAAGAAAAGGAAATTATATGATTATGAGAGAAATGTATAAGAATATGGGAATCTGTGATGAAGTATATGATTACTGCGACAATATAATCAGGTCGCTTCATGACAGATTTGAAGAGATAGACAAGAAT
>OHEU01001350.1_pt1 | contig 10756 bp, 10 predicted proteins | sample 1567341 | NCBI WGS metagenome assembly OHEU01 (sample SAMEA3879524, study PRJEB24766) | human gut metagenome | biome: human-associated habitat; feature: feces | place: USA | collected 1985/1987 | reverse complement strand
CGTCCGGGCGATTGCCCAGCCAGAGCAGCAGCGCCATCAGCAGCACCGTCGCCAGTGCCGGATATGCGCCCACGCGGCGGCTGGTCAGCCCATAGCCGATGAAACCGCAAGTTACGCCGAGAATCGCCGCAAAAGGTCGTGCGACAAGCGGAAGCGCCGCCGTCAGCCCCGAAAAATGCAGCAGCAGTGCCCGAACGACCTCAACCGCGTCCGCCGCGCCGCCTGCAATCAGCCATACAATCACGCCCGCTGCGGTGATGCCCGCCGCGAGCACTTTTCCGCGGGGGCGCGTCCGCAGGATGGACAGCAGCGCAATCACCGGCAGGCTTGTCCCCAGCGCAAGCGCCCAGAGCGACGATTCGCCCGTGACGCACAAAAGCGTCAGGATGAGTCCCGACGCCATCAAAAGTGCCAGAATCCCGCGCGAAACCGCGCTGCGCAATTCCTTTGGCAGAGCAGACACCTCCTCACCATGTTTGTTTGGAAAAAAACAGCCAGTTTCGTCCAACTGTCCGCACAGGCACGGTTGGACTCCTTTGGGTATTTTGCTTCCATCGTCATCATTTTCGCCAGCAGATGCTGCGTCACTTCGGGTGATTTTTCCATCCGCGCACAGCAGCGTACACGCCGCGCCGAGGGACAGCCCGCTCATGCCGATTTTCCGCGCGTAAGGCTGCAAAACCTTGACGGTGCGCCCTTCGCCGCTTCCGCCCACGAGGATGACGGCCTTCTCCGACGGCGTTTCGCGCTCGTAGAATGTCCCCAGAAAGCCCTCTTTTTCCAAGGTACAGTATTGCATGGCGAAAATCTCCTGATGAACGGAAAGTTAATACTTTTATTGATGATTCGAAAAAAATCAACTTCGTTAGTGGCGACCCGAAGGGGTCAAGGGGGCGATCGCAGACTTCGTCTGTTTCTATTGCCCCCTTGTCGCGTCCGCAGACACGAAACCTCCGCGCCGCAGACAAATTCTATTTTATTGAATAAACTCAATTCAAAAAAGGAGCTGACCACCCTGATGCAACAGGAATCCAAAGCGCACCGTCTTTGGACGCTCTTTTCTTCCATGCTCCTCATCAGCACCTTCACTTTCGGCGGCGGATTCGTCATCGTATCGCTGATGAAGAAAAAATTCGTTGATGAGCTGCATTACCTGACCGAAGAGGAAATGCTGGACATGACCGCCCTGGCGCAGACCGCACCGGGCGCGATTGCCGTCAACGGCGCCATCCTCGTTGGGCGGCGCATCGCCGGGATTCCGGGGCTGATCGTCGCGGTGCTGGCGACAATTCTGCCGCCGATTGTCATCATCAGCATTATCTCCATGATGTACGCTGCGTTCGCCGAGAACGAATGGGTACGCGCGGTGCTGACGGGGATGCAGTCGGGCGTGGCGGCGGTCATCTGCGACGTGACGGCAAATCTTGGCGGCAAGGTCGTGCAGTCGAAGGATTGGCTGAATCTGCTGCTGATGGCGGGCGCGTTCGTGGCATCCGCTGTCTTTCACGTCAACGTCATCGTAGTCATCCTCGTCGCGGCGGCGATTGGTGTTATCCGGGCGCTGCTGGCGCGAAAGGGGGGCGTATCCGCATGATGGTGCTGTTCCTCGTCTTTTTCCAAATCGGGCTGTTCAGTGTCGGCGGCGGATATGCTGCCATGCCGCTGATTCAGTCGCTGGTCGTGGAATCGCACGGCTGGCTGACGATGGCAGAATTTACGAACCTAATGACGATTGCCGAGATGACCCCCGGCCCGATTGCGGTCAACTCCGCGACATTCGTCGGGATGCGCTGCGCCGGGCTGCCGGGGGCGCTCGTCGCGACGTTCGGGTGCATCACGCCGTCGCTAATTCTCGTCACGCTTCTTTCCTATCTATATGGACGATTCCGTTCCGGGCAGACGATGCAGAACGTGCTGGGCGCGCTGCGTCCCGTGGTCGTCGCGCTGATTGCGTCGGCGGCGCTGAGCATCGTGCAGGTCGCGGCGGTGAAATCGGGCGGCGGCGTGTCCATCGTCGGCATTGTGCTGATGGTCGCGGCGTTCCTCGTCCTGCGCTGGAAGAAATGGAACCCAATTCTGGTGATGCTGCTCTGCGGCGTCGGCGGCGCGGCGGCGCACGCGTTCGGCTGGCTGTAACGAAAATCTTCCGAAACCATTTGTCCGCCCTTGACAGGGATTGGTGCGTGTGCTATACTCCAAACCGAAGCGGTTAGTTGCAATTAACATGTACTGCGACCGCATCCTGAGCATCTTCCCCAACGGCACGCTGAAACTCGTCAACTACAGCAAACTGAAGGAAGGCGACTACGCCGCGAAGCTGATGGAGAGCGTTTCGCCAAGTGTGCCGATGCGTTCAGGCGTGCTGGGCGTGTTTGCCATCGTGCTGGAGTTCTGCGGATACGCGGCACTGGCGGCGTATGCGTACCAGAAAGCCCCGGTGTACGGCGCAATTCTGTTCGTCGGCATGACGTTCGCGTGCATCGTCAGCTCCGCGTATCACTTGAAGTGTGGGCTGGCGGAGTACATGTTCCTCAAATACGGGCGGGACGAACGTGCCAAGGGCATGATGCTTGACCTGATGGGCAGCGGCGCATCCCTGCGCCTGTGTTCTCTGGGAATGATTACGTTCTACATCACGCTGATGGTTGCTATCATCACCGGCGCGATTGGCTTCCCGATCTGGGCGCTCGTGTTCACGATTCTCCCGATTTTCCTCGTCATGTTCCCCCTGCAAATCGTCGGCACGCTGCATATTGCCGCGATGGTGTCAATGCTTGGCTGGATGTTCCTGATTTAACCGCAAAAGGACTGCTGCGCGGGCACTTTTCTCCACTCACAGTCCTTTTTCTGCGTTTTCCCTCACTCGCGCGGATTTTTTGCAAAAATCACGAAAATTCCCTTGACAAACGCCCCGATTCGCGCTATAATAATCAATGTTGCGGATGACCCGCCGCAATGTGAGCTTCATATGGAGAGTTGGCTGAGTGGTCTAAGGCGCACGACTGGAAATCGTGTGTGGGCTTATACCCCACCTAGGGTTCAAATCCCTAACTCTCCGCCAGATTAGCATCGGTTCGATAGAATCGGTGCTTTTCTTTTGCCCTCGCAGCGAATCCTCCTCCCCAGTCACCAAAAAGTGCCTCGCTAATAAAAAAGTGCGTACTTGCGCCCATATCAGAAATGGTGTATTCTTTCATCGTGGCCACAAGATAACCCCTTTCCCCGAACGCCCCACCTTGGAGGAACCCATGAGGAAACTGATTTCCCTGCTGGTGATGATTTTGCTGCTGCTGTCCGCTGCGCTGGCGAAAGTGAGCACCCCAACCTGCACCACCGTGACGCTTGCAACCGGCAGCGTCCGCGGCGGATTTCACCACGAAGATGTACGAGGTTTTCCCGGACTATGCGGGCGAAAACCATCTGGAAATGACGGCGGGATTCCTGTTCCCGGCGGAGTAAGCAGCAGAAAAAAACAGGCTGTTCGAGCGTTTTGCCCGGACAGCCTGTTTTTTGTCAGTATCCTGCTTTCTGCAATTCGTCCAGCAGTGCGCACTTGCGCTTGTAGTCCCTGCGCCACTGTTCAGCAAGGTCAGCAATTATCTTTCTTCCCTCGTCGGAGCCTTTCATGCGTTCCAGCTGTTGGATGATCTCGCAGTAGGCGGCGCGCGACGAAGCACCTTGCATAGCGCGATTCACCATGTTGCGGTAGAGTGCCAGCGTGCGGGCGGAATCCCATGCCATCAGCGGGTCAAAATAGGTACACAGTCCCTCAAAATTGCCGTGTTGCTGAATCCGCTGGAGCAGCTGCTCCCACTGCTCAATGGATCCCAGCAGGGGCAGGCGGATAGTGCTTGTCGTCGGCAGTTTCAGCAAACGTTCCGCCTCGTCGCGCCACGCATCGGCGGGAAGCGTCGCTCGAAGCGCATCAATCTGCTCCATGCTGTACTGATTGTACTGCTCAATGTACTGCCGAATCGCCTGCTGCGCAAGGTCAGGCTGATTCGCGCGCTGATAGAGCAAAATCAGCTGTTCGCGGCGCTGCTTGCATGGCATATATTCCCCGGCGAACGTCTGCAAATCCGCCTTGACCTGCTCGATGGCTTCCGTCCACTTTTCCGCCGCCATCAGCGTTTTCAGCGTCCGTTCATGCGCATACGGCACATCCCAATGCGAATGCCAGAAGCTGATGATGTCCTCCTGCGAAGCGTGAATCTGCTGCATCGTTTTTTCACGCTGATTCAGCAGATTCACCATCGCGCCTCCACCGCGTTCCTGCGCATTCGGCTTCCATTCGGCAATTTTCTCGTCGAGCAGCGCAAGATTCCGCTGATGAATCGCTTCGTCCCACGGATACGAAAATAAGAACGCCAGCGGCGCGGTGAAATACGGCATCGGCTGCCACGTCTGGAATGCAGCGGCGAACCACTCGTACATTGCTGCCTGCTGGGCGGGTGCTGCGATGGCAAGAATCCGCATCCATGCATCGCGGCAAGCGTCTTCGATATCCTCCTGTTCAAGAATTTCATCGGCGAATTCAAACATCATTGCCGTGTCGCAAACGAGTTCAAACGCCAGCATCGCATGTTCCGGTGTCAGCAAATCAGCCAATTCCGCGTCCAGCAGCTCCAGCAGTTCCTGAACGGGTGATTCCTCTTCTTCGTCATATTCCGCGTATTCGTCATACTCGTTTTCGGAATAGCGTTCGGCGGCGTGAAGCGTCTGCGTCAGGGTGCGCTGCCAATTGAGGCGGCGTTCATCCGCACGGACAGGTGCATTTCCCTTGCACAGCATCAGCCGATTTCGGAGTGCTTCGTCCTTTTTCAGCAGCGGACGAAGAAAATCCCGAAGCGTTTCAGCGGACAGGCTGTTCAGCTTCTTCTCCCACTCCGGCGCGGGCAATTCTGCTTCCGGCAGATGGGTCGCCGCAAAGAGAACCGCCGCCATATGCTTGCAGTTTGCGCCCTCTTTCGCAAAAGGGCAGGTGCAGGACAGAGTTGCCACGGCATCGTCTTCCAGCGTAATCTCAACCCGATACAGCCGCGTGCCTTCTACATCAGCAGTGATTTTCTCCTGCGTGCAGTGCAGCTTTTTCACTGCCCCGGCACGCCAGTAATTGCGCCCGCGCGTAATCATCTTCGAGATAAAATTCTCTTTCCAGTCAGTGATGTGCATCGGCATTCCACCTTTTGCAAAACAGGCTGCCCGTTTTTCTCGGACAGCCTGCTTGCTTATTCCTTCGTCTCAATCTCAATGCCGCATTCTGCCAGCCAGTTCGGCCAGTAGTCGTCGGTGTAGAGCAGTGCCTCGCGGGTGGAGGGCATCGGGGGCAGCGATCCGCCCGTGGCATAAATCAGCGCGGAAATCGGCAGAACGGTGTAGCCCTGCTCCTCGTAGTAGGTCAGGACAGCATCAAGAATTTCCCAGCTGTGATTCGCGTCGAGATGGCAGAGCAAAATATTGCCGGGCGCGAGCTTGGCGCGCGTCGTACCGTTCTTGATGCACTCCTCCACCGTATATTTGCCGATGGAGTCCTTTGTGCTCATGTTCCACAGCACGCACTCCATGCCTTCCGCGCGCGAAACGCTGATGACGTTGCTGTTCACGTCCCCGTACGGCGGGCGCATCAGGCGCGGCGAGACGCCCAGCGTTTCCGCCATGGTCTCCGCCGGAAAAACGATTTGGCGCATCATGCTGTAGGGCCGTTCCTTCGTCAGCTGCGGATGCGTGTTCGTGTGGTCGCCGATTTCATTGCCCGCCGCCAGCACGCGCTTGGATTCCTCCGGGAACGTGCGGACGAAATAGCCCGTCATGAAGAAGGTGATATTCGTGTTGTGCTTCGCCAGCACTTCCAGCACCTGATCGGTGTTCTTGCCGCCGAAACCGCAGTCCATGCCGATGCCGACAAGTTTCCGCTCCGTCTCCACGTTCTTGACGGCGCGCTGTCCCTTCGCAACGACGGTCAGGTAACCGCCATCCGCCACACAGCGATCGCCCAGCCACACGCTCAGGCGGGTGTAGCCCTCCATATCAGCGGTTGGGGTGATGGAGAAGCTCATGTCGCCGCTCGGATTCGACCACTTCGCTTCCGCCAGCACTGTACCCTTGTCATCGCGCAGCTGGAAGGTGTTGTTGCCCTTGACGATGGTGGATGAATTCGTCACCGTCATGCGGACGCTCATCTTCTTGCCCACCGTGCCGAAGTTGATGCCCAGATAGAACTGCACGTTCGGCAGGCGCTGGATGGTCAGCGTATGCTTGCCCGTGCCGGTGTAGCCGTCGCCGCTCTGCAACTCAAAGACGACCTTGCCGCGCTCCTCCACCACCTGCGTCGGAACGGTCAGCGTGGTGTTCTTCTGCCCTGCCGGGATGACCACGGAATACGCGCCGTCCAAGCCGTCGCAGGTCAGGGAAACCGTCAGGTCTTTGTCGCTTGCGGGCGACACGTTCAGCTTCAGCGTATAATCATAGCCGCCGTTGATTTGCCCGTTTTTCTCGGCAAAGGTGACTTTCACGCCGTCCGCCAGCGCGACGGACATCAGCAGCGCCAGCATCATGCCCAGCGCACAGAACCATTTTTTCATGTGCAGCCTCCATTGGTCGTCGATCGTTGATATATCTGCTCGGACATACACGTCCACTTCTATTATACCATTGATTGAAAAGGAACACAAGTGCAAAAAAGCGCCGCTCCGCTTAACCATATTCAGTCAGCGGGGCGGCGCGATGTGTCAGGGGATTACTGCTCTGCCAGCTTGTTCAGCATCTCAACGATGCCGCGGCTGTTCTCCAGCTGATTCTCCATGCCTTCGACAATCTGCTCTTCCGCAGTCGTCTCATCCGCATCCGCGTGCAGGACAACCGGCAGCTGCTTGCCGACGAACTGCTCCGCGAAGGCGTCCAGCATTTCCTGCGTCAGACCTTCGATTTCATTTTCCAGCGTCAGCTTCAACTCCGTCACCACATTGTTCGCATCCAGATGCAGTTCAACATCAAGCGTGTATTCGTCCGGCAGCATAGACGTGATGGTGGTGGTAAGAACTCTTCCTTCAGCGGCGGGTTCTTCCGTCGCTTCGGGCTCGACGGTGGGTTCTTCCGTCACAGCGGGCTCGACAGCGGGTTCTTCCGTCGCGACGGGTTCGGCAACGGGTTCTTCCGTCACGTCCGGCTCGGCAACGGGTTCTTCCGTCGCAGCGGGCTCGGCAGTCGCTTCGCCGTTCAGCGCGCTCTGCGCCAAGCCGAGGTTCTGCATCAGCTCGTCCAGCTGCGCGGACACGTTGTCGAGGTAGCCCTGCGCCGCCGCCTGATTCGCCTTTGCGGTGTCCAGTTCAGCGGTCAGCGTTTCCACCTGCGCCTTGTTCGCTTCGTTTTCGTCGTTCAGCACAACCAGCTGGGCTTCCAGTTCCGCCACCTTTGCGGTGGATTCTTCCAGCACCAGCTGCGCTTCGCGGAGGTCATTCTGCGCGGTGGTCAGTTCCGCCTGCGCCGTCTCCTTGTCGGCAATGGTCTGCTGGAGTTCGGTGTTGCTGGCTGCCAGCTGACCGTTGACCTCATCCAGCTGACTGGACAGGTTATTCGACCGCACGAACAGCGCGACCATCACGATGACCGCCACGACCAGCACGACGATGAGTGCAAACAGGGAGACTTTCTTCTTCTCGCTGTTTTCCGGCGTGTTCTGTGCCGGTGTCTGGGACTTGTTTTCGGACATGGGAACTTCCTCCTTGCTTTGTCAGTCGAATCTCAGGCTGTGAATAAATGCGGCTGGTATACTATTCCCAAATGCGAATGCGCAAGCAGATAGCGCAAGTGAATTGGGGAATAGGCTCACTCCTCTGCCTGCCCAAGGAGCTGCCGTGCGGCGTCCACCTGCGCCTGAAGGGATGAAAGCGTCTTTTGCAGCGTCTCCACCTCTCCGATCAGCTCACTGTCCGGGGTCCGAAGGAGAGCGAGCTGCTGCGTGAGCGTTTCCGCCTGCGCCGCTAATTCCGCATTCTCGCTACGAAGCGCCTTGCGCTGGGCGCGGAGTTCCTGCTCGCGCGCGGACGCTGCATCCGCTTCGGGCTGCACCGCCTGCAATTGCGTCAGCGTTTCCGGCAGGTCAACGTCGATTTGCGCGCGCTGCGTCTGCTGGAGCTTCAACCGCGCCAGACTTGCATCCAGCTGCAATTGCGTCAGCCGAAGCTGCTCGCCCTGCTGCGCCAGCCGAACCGCCAGCACACACAGCGCCACGCACACCACACACATCACCGCGACAAAAATGGCACGGAATCCCTTGGAAACTTTCGGCAGCATGCTGCTTCCTCCTCTTCCAGTCTCGCCAACAGGGAGCCTTTCTATTCACTATTGTAGCATATTCCGGTACAAATTGCAAAGCAAAAGCGCTGAAAAATGCCGCTTGTTCGGCAAATTGTTACAAATCATTCATTTTTTGAGCCGCGTCAGCGAGACTTTTGGCGAGATAGTCCAAATTTTCCTGCCGGCAGACGGTATCGCAGGAAGTGTGGATGCGCCCGGTGATGAGTCCCACCCCCGCGCTGTGGTGGTATGCCGATACACCCACCCCGCACACGAACCGCCGATAATCGCCCGCGCCTTGCACACCCGCGCGCCCGAAGAACTGCGTCGACACGCCGGATGCCATTGCGTTTTCTTCAAGGGATTCGCGGACGGCGGCGTATTCCGGCTTGTCCTGCGCCATTTTCGGGGCGCTGATGACAAACGTGTCGCCATCCCCGACGCAGTTGAGGTCGACAAGCAGCTTCATCGTCTGCACTTCGACGTGCTGTGCGCCGTAGCTCTTTGCGCCGCGGCTGCCCGTCTCCTGATGATCAAAGAGGATGAACGCCGTCTTTTCGCGCACTTCAGGGGACAGGCGCTGCATCGTCTCCAGCAGGGCGGCAATGCCGGATGTGTTGTCATTGACGTTATGCTTGTTCGCCGCGCCGAACATCATCAGCAGCATCAGCGCCAGATAGGCGAAAAAGAACGTCAGGATCAGCCAATCGCCGCTCTTCGTCGCCAGCCCGACTGCCGTGCCAATCAGCAGGGAAATCAGCAGCATTCCCAGCAGCACCGCGCCCTGTGATAGAATATATACTGGGAAATTCCGGGGAATGCGCAAATCGGGTATGCCGATGGTCGCCGCCGTATCGTAGTGGGCGCTGATGAGCAGTTCGGCATTTTGAGGGTCACCGGCGACGATGTTGCGGTGGCGCAGCTTGTCCTTTCGGTTCATGCCGTCCACATAGGGGCGATACCCCATTTCGCGCATCTTCGCCATCACCCACTTCTCGAACGCCCGCTTCTGCGCCGTCGTTTTGCGGATGGGGAACTGCACGTCGATTTCTTCGCGTATGGTCATGCTTGCTCCTTCCCGACGACCTGCCGGAGGACGGCTTCCACCGTGTCCGCCACGCCCTGCAGGGTGATTTCGTCGTACGTCGTGTCATGTTTGGTATGAATTTTGCTGCAGTACCAGCCTACATGCTTTTTCTTGCGGCAGGCGCAGATGCCCACGCCGAGCTTAAAGTGCTTCTGGTCGGAGGAGAAATTGCACTTCTCCATGTTGCCAAGGACGACCGGAATGCCGCTGCTTTTCCGCACCGTCTCGCCCAGTGCCGGATACTTCTCCCGCGCCGCTTTCGGCACAAGCATCAGCATGGCTTCCCCCACGCCGATGCAGTCCATGTTCAGCACAAGCGTCTCTTTTGCCGCCTGCTTATGCGCTTTCGCCAGCCCCGATGCGCCGAGCAGCCCCTTCTCCTCGTTGTCGAACAGCACGAACGCAATCTCCTCCGGCTTTTCCGCCGCGAACGCCTCCATCAGCGCCAGCACCCCGCACACGCCCGACGTGTTGTCATTGACGTTGTGCGGATTCGGCACGCCCGCCAGCAGCAGATACATCATCAGGCAGTACAACCCAATCAGCGTCGCTTCCGTGCAGAAGATGCTGCCCGTGAGCTTTTTCACAATCCCCGTCGGTATGAAGATGAGCACCACCATCACCAGCGCAATCAGCGCCTGAACGAGGTAAAACATCGGGCGATTCATGGGCAGCATGACATTCGGCAGCCCGACGGTTGCGGGCGTATCGTAATGCGCCGTAACAAGCACTTTCGCCTTGTCCACATCGCCCACGACGATATTGCGGTTCGTGCAGATTGCCTTGTTTTCCTCCATCCTCGCCGTATAGCCCATTTCCTGCGCCTTTTGCAGCACATACTGGCGGAACTGCGCCTTTTGTACCTTGCTTTTGCGCACTGGAAACCGCGCATCGACCTCCTGCATCCAGCGATTCGTATTCATTTTTTCTGTTCCTTTTCCGTGTACGGCACGACCTCCACCACCGTCAGCGTGTCTCCCTCGACGACAAAGCGAATATCCACCTCGCCATACGGCACGCCGTACACGCGCTTTCCGTCATGCTGATACGCCGGGCGCGGGTCTTGCGCGAGCAAGCCCATCACGGCGGGCAGGTTCTGCTTGGGAACATACTTTTTGAGCTTCTCCGGAAAATCCACCGTCAGGCGATGGCGTTCGGTCTGCTCGGTGAACCCGCCGACCGCATCCGGCACGCTGTCCACATACGGCAGGTACGGCTTGATGTCCACAATTGGCGTGCCGTCCATCAAATCCGCGCCGGAGACGACGAGCGTGATACGCCCGTTCTCCTCCTCCATGCGAATCAAGCGGACAACCGTCAGACCGATGCGGTTCGGGCGGAACGGCGAGCGCGTCGCGAACACGCCCAATCGGG
>OHEU01001348.1_pt1 | contig 10778 bp, 10 predicted proteins | sample 1567341 | NCBI WGS metagenome assembly OHEU01 (sample SAMEA3879524, study PRJEB24766) | human gut metagenome | biome: human-associated habitat; feature: feces | place: USA | collected 1985/1987 | reverse complement strand
AATAAAAAGATTTATTTTTCTTATGGTATAATATAAGTGACTTATAGATGGTAAATTTGTAGTAATGATAGGGGTTGTTAGTATGGCTAGATTAAAGATGGTTGGTATTATAAACGAAAATGAAATTATTAAGTATCAAAAATATAATACAAATAAGAAAATGACTTTAATTAATAATGATAAAGATAATATACAAATAAAAGCAATACCTATTTGTGTATTCTTAATAATACTATGTAATGTAGTTTTATTTCTTAAATTATTTAATAGTAATATATCAATAAAACCAATTTTTATAATTTTAGGTTTTTTGATAGGATGTATGTTATTAATTGTTCATGAAATTTTACATGGGATTGTTTATCCCAAAAATGTTAATGTTAGTATAGGATTTATAAAACCTATAACATTTGTAGCATTAGCATCCTATCCTATGAGTAAAAGCAAATTTATTACAATGTGCTTATTACCATTTATATTAGGAATAATCCCAATGTTAATTTTTGTACTAACAAATAATTCAACTATATGTAGTTTAAGCTTTGGCATGATGTGTATGGGTATAATATCTCCATATCCAGATGTATATAATGTATTTCAAGTTATTAAGAAAGTGCCTAAAGGCAAAAAAGTGTTGTTTTATGGGGAGACTTTATCATATATAGATTAATCACAATATTTATAATCATGAACAACATAAATTACAATTTATTGATTTGTTAGATAAATAATAATTTGTTGAAATGGAGGATTATATGAAAAAAAGAACAATTATAATAAATATTAGTTCTATATGGTATAATGTTTGTCGTACCTTAGGTAACGATAAAAGCTAACATACGAATATATGAAAACAATTAAATGTATTGGAGTGCTGACATCCGGAGGGGATGCTTCTGGCATGAATGCCGCTATCCGTGCGGTAACCCGGAGTGCAATTTGTAACGGATTTAAAGTGAAGGGTATTTATAGAGGATATGAAGGGCTGATTAATGGAGAAGTGAAGGAACTGACCACCCAGGATGTGAGCAGTGTTATTCAACGTGGAGGAACGATGTTGAAGACAGCCCGTTCTGCTGAATTCCAAACAGTAGAAGGACGCAAGAAAGCATACGATACTATGCAGCGAGAAGGAATTGATGCTTTGGTGATTATAGGTGGAAATGGTTCTATTACAGGAGCCCGGATTTTTGCGGAAGAATATGATGTGCCTTGTATCGGGTTACCTGGTACAATAGATAATGATCTTTATGGTACTGACTTTACCATAGGTTACGATACGGCTTTAAATACGATTGTGGAATGTGTGGATAAAATCCGTGATACGGCAACCTCTCACGACCGTATATTCTTTGTGGAAGTGATGGGACGTGATGCCGGTTTTCTGGCTCAAAACAGTGCCATTGCTTCTGGTGCTGAGGCAGCGATTATTCCTGAAGATCGTACGGATGTGGATCAATTGGAGAAATTTATCGGGCGCGGTTTTCGTAAGACAAAGAATAGCAGTATTGTTATTGTTTCCGAGAGTCCGAAAGACGGAGGTGCCATGCATTATGCAGAGCGTGTCAAGAAAGAATATCCTCAATATGATGTGCGTGTTACCATTTTAGGGCATTTGCAACGTGGAGGTTCGCCTAGTGCTTATGACCGTATTCTTGCCAGCCGTCTGGGGGCGGGAGCTATTGATGCCATATTGGAAGGGCAGCGCAACGTGATGATTGGCATTCATAACGATGAGGTGGTATATGTACCTTTTTCTGAGGCAATTAAAAAAGACAAGCCCCTTGATAAATCGCTTATCAAGGTGCTTGATGAATTATCTATTTAATGAAAATAATCATGAAAGGAGAAGCGGAAGTAATTCTTCTGCTTTTTCTATGATATGTGCCGGATGTAAGGCTTCCAATTCTGTGCGCGGCCGGAATCCCCATGCCACACCTATAGCTGTTACTCCGGCATGATGCGCTGTTTGCATATCTACATTAGAATCACCTACATAAAGTATATCTTCCTGTTTGACTCCTGCTTTTGTCATGATTTCGTTTATGATGGATGGATCGGGTTTTGCGGGGATACCTTCGCGTTGTCCCAGTACTTCCACAAAGTTTATTTCTGGAAAATAGTGTGCTATTAACTTTCGGGTAGCTGCCTGGTATTTATTGGAGGCGACCGCTATCATGATCCCTTGCTGTTGCAGTGTTTTTAATAATTCGGAGATACCGGGATAAGGGCGGCTTAAATCGGCATTGTGCTCATCATAATAGGGGATGAATTGTGAACGTATCTTTAATACATTCTCTTCCGTACGTTCCCCTTCAGGCAGAGCACGCTCAAATAATTTATTGATTCCGTTTCCTACAAAAAAGCGGTATGCTTCCGTTTCATGTGTAGGATAGCCATAATATTGTAAGGCTTGGTTGGTGGCGGCAGCCAGGTCGGCAATGGTGTTCAGTAATGTGCCGTCCAGGTCGAATATTACAAGTTTCTTCATATTTGTACTTCTTTTATCGGTGCAAAGTTACTATTTTTGTATGCAAACTAATAATAATGCTTATGAACTTTCTAGAATTAGTGAAGGCGCGCTATTCTGCACGCAAATATGCCAATCGTCCTGTTGAGGCTGAAAAGTTGGATTATATCATGGAATGTGTACGTTTTGCACCATCTGCAGTTAATTTTCAACCATGGCGTTTCCGTATTGTTACAGATGAGGCCGTACTGAAAGCGTTGTATTCATGTTATAAACGGGAATGGCTTGCTACGGCTCCTTGTATCATAGTGGCTTGTGTGGATCATAATGAGTCTTGGCATCGCCGTGCCGATAATAAGGATCATGATGATATTGATATTGCTATTGCAGTAGAACATCTTTGTCTGGCTGCTGCCGAACAAGGACTGGGTACTTGTTGGGTTTGTAATTTTGATGCTCCGCAATGCAGTGAGGTTTTGGGACTGCCGGAAAATTTGGAACCGGCCGTTTTGATTCCGGTCGGTTATGCGGAGGATGAACCTACAGAAAAGAAGCGGAAACCATTAAATGAAATCCTTCTTTAAAAAATCACAAAACCACCTTTCGGAGTGTCATCGGGCAGGTAGATTCAATTTCCTTTTACAGTGGATGAAGGTACTGTTAATTTCTTGACCTGATGACTGTTCCGGATTTTAAGCACATTTCTTTAGACTCTTCTTATTTTCTGATAATTTTGCATATTTTGTATTCCATTTATGATAGAAGTAAAGCCGAAATGGCTAAATTTGAGCACTTTTTAGGCTTTGAATAACCTATGAGTGTAGTAAGTACTATTAATAACACTGAAAATTATGGAGAACATAGGAGTTGGATTGATGTTGATGGTGGTCGGTATGGCGACCGTCTTTGTCATTCTCCTCATCGTTATCTATCTAAGCAAGTACCTTATTACTGTTGTCAACAAAGTGGCCCCCGAAGAGACCCCCAAAAAAGCACCTGCTGTAGCACCTACGGCAGATACTGGTGCTATGGATGCTATTAAGGCGGCAGTTGAGATTTTGACAGCAGGTAAAGGTCAGGTGATAAAGATTGAGAAGTTATAATCCAAAAAAAGAAAAACACATTTATCAAAAATGGAAAGAGAAGTAAAATTTAGTCTGGTCTTCCGCGATATGTGGCAGAGTGCGGGTAAGTACGTGCCTCGTGTAGACCAGTTGGTTAAGGTTGCCCCGGCTATTATTGAAATGGGCTGTTTCGCCCGTGTGGAAACAAATGGTGGTGGTTTTGAACAGGTAAATTTATTGTTTGGTGAAAATCCGAATAGAGCTGTGCGCGAGTGGACGAAACCCTTCCACGAAGCAGGCATCCAGACTCATATGCTGGACCGTGCGCTGAACGGTCTCCGCATGAGTCCCGTCCCGGCAGATGTCCGTAAATTATTCTATAAGGTTAAACATGCGCAAGGAACAGATATTACCCGTACTTTCTGCGGATTGAATGATGTCCGCAATATTATCCCTTCTATCGGCTATGCTCACGAAGCCGGAATGATTTCACAATGTTCGCTCTGTATCACTTTTTCTCCGATACATACTGTGGAATATTATGTGAATATGGCCAAGCAGCTTATAGAAGCCGGAGCCGATGAAATCTGTATTAAAGATATGGCCGGCATCGGACGTCCCGTTTCATTGGGAAAGATTGTTGCCGGAATCAAGAAGATTAAAAATATTCCTATACAGTATCACTCTCATGCGGGACCCGGATTCAATATGGCTTCTATTTTGGAAGTATGCCAGGCTGGTTGCGACTATATTGATGTAGGTATGGAACCATTGTCATGGGGAACCGGCCATGCTGATTTGATTAGTGTGCAAGCCATGTTGAAAGATGCCGGATTTAAAGTGCCCGAAATTAATATGGAAGCGTATATGAAAGTGCGTTCCATGATTCAGGAGTTTATGGATGATTTCCTTGGTTTATATATCAGTCCCAAAAACCGTCTGATGAATTCTTTACTGATTGCTCCGGGATTGCCGGGCGGCATGATGGGAAGTTTGATGGCCGATCTTGAAACGAATCTGGAATCTATCAACAAGTACAAGGCAAAACGTAACCTGCCGTTTATGACTCAGGATGAATTGTTGATCAAGTTGTTCAATGAAGTTGCTTACGTATGGCCGCGTGTGGGTTATCCTCCTTTGGTTACTCCGTTCAGCCAGTATGTGAAGAACCTTGCCATGATGAATGTAATGGCTATGGAGAAAGGTAAGGAACGTTGGGGAATGATTGCCGATGATATTTGGGATATGATTTTGGGTAAAGCGGGACGTTTACCGGGTAAACTGGCCCCTGAAATTATTGAAAAGGCAGAACGTGAAGGCCGCAAGTTCTTTGATGGCAATCCGCAGGACAATTATCCCGACCAGTTGGAAAAATATCGCAAGATGATGCTTGAAAAACAATGGGATAAAGGACAGGATGACGAAGAACTGTTTGAGTATGCCATGCATCCGGCCCAGTATGAAGCTTATAAGAGCGGGAAGGCAAAAGAAGACTTCTTGGCAGATGTGAAGAAACGTCGTGAGGAGAAAGCGAATGCCACTACTCCTGTCGAAGCTGAAAACAAGACCAAGGTATTGACGGTGGATGTGAACGGGCAACCTTATCGCGTTACAGTGGCATATGGTGCTGTAGATCCTGCTACGCTGACAGCTGCTTCGGGTGCAGTTCCCGCACAAGCTGCTCCTGCTCCGGTAGGGGAAGGGAAAGATGTGCTTTCTCCGTTGGAAGGTAAATTCTTCTTGGTAAAGAATGCCCAGGAAACTCCGAAGAAGGTGGGTGAAAAGGTTAATAAAGGTGATGTGATTTGTTACGTCGAAGCAATGAAGACCTATAATGCGATTCGTGCGGAATATGACGGTACTATAACTGCTATTTGCGCTAATTCGGGTGACACGGTTTCAGAGGATGACGTATTAATGAAAATAGTATAATGGAAGATATATTTGAAAGACTTTATGATATGACTGCTTTCAGCAATATTATTGCTGAACCGCAATTCTTGATAATGTATGCCATTGCGTTCATCTTACTTTACTTGGGGATCAAGAAAAAGTACGAACCGCTGCTGCTGATTCCGATAGCTTTCGGAGTGTTGCTGGCTAACTTTCCCGGTGGTGAGATGGGGGTTGTCCAGGCCGATGAGAACGGCATGGTAATGGTGAATGGAGCACTGAAGAACATCTGGGAAATGCCGTTGCACGAAATTGCGCACGACTTGGGCCTGATGAACTTTATCTACTACATGTTGATTAAGACCGGTTTTCTTCCGCCTATCATTTTTATGGGGGTAGGTGCTTTGACAGACTTTGGTCCGATGTTGCGTAATTTGCGGCTTTCTATTTTCGGAGCTGCTGCACAGTTGGGTATTTTCACAGTATTGTTGGTAGCTATCTTGATGGGGTTCACTCCGAAAGAGGCGGCTTCATTGGGTATTATTGGTGGAGCAGACGGTCCTACCGCTATCTTTACCACTATTAAACTGGCTCCCCATTTGCTAGGGCCGATTGCTATTGCCGCTTATTCGTATATGGCTCTGGTACCCGTTATCATTCCGTTGGTTGTGAAAATCTGGTGTACGAAGAAAGAATTGAGTATCAATATGAAGGAACAGGAAAAGAAATATCCTTCTTCGGTAGAAATCAAGAATCTTCGTGTGCTGAAGATTGTATTTCCGATTGTAGTGACTACGGTGGTCGCTCTGTTTGTGCCAAGTGCAGTGCCTTTGATTGGTATGTTGATGTTTGGTAACTTGATTAAGGAAATAGGTAGTGATACTTCACGTTTGTTTGATGCAGCTTCAAATAGTATCATGAATGCGGCAACTATCTTCTTGGGGTTGTCAGTCGGTGCGACAATGACTACGGAGGCATTTTTGAATTGGACTACTATCGGTATTGTGATAGGTGGTTTCTTGGCGTTTGCCTTGTCTATTTCCGGTGGTATCTTGTTTGTGAAGTTGGTGAATCTTTTCACTAAGAAGAAGATCAATCCACTGATTGGGGCTACAGGTTTGAGTGCTGTGCCCATGGCCAGCCGTGTGGCTAATGAAATTGCTTTGAAGTATGACCCCAAAAATCATGTGCTTCAATATTGTATGGCAAGTAACATTTCAGGAGTTATCGGTTCTGCCGTGGCTGCCGGTGTGCTGATTTCATTCCTACAATAAAAATCATCGTATTTAAATTGTTCGGGCACGAATTATACGGAAATTACAGGTGTTTTAGACAATACTGTAAGATCTGTATAGTTCGTGTCTTTTATTCTCTTTCTGTATCGTTCTCCTGGCTAAAACAAATAGAATAGGCCCTCTCCTCACGAAGAAAGCCTATCGTTAGATTAATGTTTAATATAAGAGAGAGTTTTATAGTCCTAACAGTTCATTGAACTTCTCTGCTGTCTTGGGATCTGACGGACGGGTCATATTGGCAGAGATGATTTTGCCATCCCGATCCAGCAGGATAAAACGGGGAATGCCGTTGATGAGGTAAGCATCCATAAAGGTCCTGTCTGTTCCCATGTGTAACTGGATCCCTTTTAGTTGATCCTTTGTTACCATGTTCTCCCATGCCTTTTTGTTCTTGTCGCATGACAGGCTGACAAAATGAATATCCTTTCCTGCATATTTCTCTTCCAATTCCTTTAACGCAGGAAGTTCTCCACGGCAAGGGCCACACCAGGTAGCCCACACGTCAATATAGATATATTTCCCTTTCAAATCTGCCAAAGATACTGTTTTCCCATTTATATCCGGATAGGAGAAGCTAGCTGCTGAGGGATTGCCTGATCTTAATTTTTCCCACTTGGTACAAAGTGCGTTGAATTTTTCTATGGACTTTGCATCCTTCACATGTTTGCGGAATAGGACAATCAGCCCGTCTGCTTCATCCAGCCCGTTATTGTCTACAAAGTTATAAACAAATTGGTCAATCAGAAATTCTGCAACCTTTTCATCCTGTATGGTTGCATCTACGTAGTTTACACTTTGTTCTGTAGAACTTGATGCAACTGTTTTTCCTTTATTACTAAAGGCACTGATAGCATCGGGAAGAAAAGCCTTATATTCTTTTAGAGCTAATAAACTGGCATTGATCGGAGTAATAGCTTCCAGTTTTTCATAATATGCTTTGGAAGGAATATAGTTGTCATCCTTTCCAAAATGAGGATGATACAAAGCGTATTTGGAGAAATAATAATACGTATAGAATTGCAAACGTATTTTTTCCTGTGTAGTGAAATCGGCTGGAAGTTTTGCGGCTTCCAATACTTGGCAATTGGCTGCGTACAGGCTGTCCCCTTTGTGTATGAGGGCGGCCTCTTGCATTTTCATATCGGGCATACCGAGTGATTGGAGCTCTTTGCTTCCCAGATAGGTGTTGATAGCGGCACCTGCTCCTTCAAAGGTTGTGTTTCTCCACATGTTGTCACTGTCGAATGACAAGGTAAGGTCTTGATTGGGATCCAGATAAAGAGTACGGCGTCCGCGTGTGTATTGCATGGTTACATATTGCGGAGTGAATCCTGTGATTTCTATGTTGCCGTTTCCAGCGGCATCAATCGCCACTTCTTTTTGTTCGCCACTTTGGCTGAAAGTCAATCTCACTTTGACCTTCTCATTGGGATTGGTGACCTTAAAAGTGAGCTTTGCAGCTTCTGTAGCGGTAAAGGTACTCAGCGCAAGGCCAAGTACCATGATGGATTTTAGAGTTCTCATCTTATTTTTTTCTTTTAGGTTTCATTTTCAATGCATCGGGACGCATGTTATAGACTTTTTTTCCGTATGCGGGTTCTGTGCTGAGGCAGGCAGGGATGGGGGCTTTGCCGTTCAGTTTGCGAAGCACCATTTCCAAGGCGGCTGCATATTCCTGATGGATGAAAGCATCATCTCTGTCTGTTTGGTTATAAGCAATGTATTGCAGATAGCCTACACATTTGTTGAACCAGAATTCGGGAAGTTCCTCTGCTTTGTATCCCAAACGGGCGATAAATTTCAGTCTACTGATTAACTCTTGCTGATTGACTGTGGTGTCTGCAATCATCGCATCAATCTGGGTAGCTGCCGCTTCATACTTTTGTTCCCGGATATCATTATTGATACGGATCATTTTCAGATTGAAATCTTTTCCTTCATAGTTGCATAAGGCTTCAATTTCCGCCAATTCGCCGTATGAAGTTTCTTTTGCCAATTTAGCGTCAACAGCTTTTTTGCCGAAACGCTGGCAGAAATCCGCATAATTGTCTGATACTTGCTTCAGGTACGGGTTCATGCCATTGATGGTGTTTACATATACTTCCCATACATTCGGATCAGTCAGTTTGGCACCTCCTTTTATTAATTCATCAAAAGCGGCTTGTACGTTATTGCGTGCATAGACTGAATAGTGATAATTGATGTAATCAATCAAGAATGCACGTTCTCTGTTCCCCTTGGTATATTGCTCTTGCAGGTAAAAAGAGCGTTTGGTAGGAATGTTTGCATCTTTTCCTGTCTGAATAAACTGTTCGGGAGTCTGACGGCTGCTGCTGCGATGAACGATTTCTTCGGTGGCAGGATCTATGAATGCATAGGTGGGATAACTGCGTACACCGTATTTCTTGGCTAATGTAATTCCTTCACCTTCTTCAGCATCAATTTTGAGGTTGATGAAAGTTTGGTTATAGTAGTAACCCACTGTAGGCAATGAGAATACGGTTTGTGCCATATTCAGGCAAGGTCCGCACCATTGGGTATAGAAATCAATGAATATCAGTTTATTTTCTGCTTTGGCCTTGGCTACGGCTTCTGCCCAAGTAGTGCCGTGCAGGAAATTGATTCCTGCATTCTGGGCATTTAAGTGAATCGCATAGATACATGCGAAAATGAGTAAGATATATTTTTTCATGTCTTTGAATTTAATATGTTAATAACCAGGGTTTTGTTTACATTCCAGATTAGAACTGATTTCTGACGACGGAATGGCATCGATACGGCGGTCTATGATGCGTTGGTAATAATTGTCTCCTTGTGCTTCCGATTTTTCATATTCTTTTTCCAAAGCTTCTCTTAACGTCTTGTTCAAAGCAAGCAGACGGGTGAAATCGGGTTTCTCTGTGTATCCTGCAAAACGGATCATGGCAAACCATTCATGCCAGTTCTCGAAAGACAATTCCAGCATCCATTCGTTGAATATGGCGGTTTCCAGTTCTTCGTTATTGGCTGGAAGAATTATTTCGGCTCCTGCTCTTTCGCGTAGTTTACGGATCGGTGCGTAGGCTTCGGATATAGAGGCTCCCGAACGATACAAGGCTTCGGCTTTTATCAGATAAAGTTCAGAAACACGGCTGAAGATGACAGGCATGTCATTGGCATCATTCAGCAGCTTCTTTACCGATTTCAGGTTGTAGGCTACCGCAGAACTGCGGCTGTCCATCAGGCTGTCTACTTTAGAGAAGATGGCATCGGCGCGAGGATCATCCCCCACCAGTTCCACATACTCATTGGTGGGCCCCCAGTAACCTTGTTTTTTCGTGGGGCTGTTACCGTAACATTGCTGACGGGTTGAAGTGTTGGTGGCATCTTTTTGGTCGAATACACGAGCGAATAGAATCTCTTTGGTTGTTGAAAACTTATCAAAAACGTCACCATAGTTTGCTTCCGGCAATGGAGAATTTGTATCAATTGCATCATTAACTGCTGCTACCGCTTCTGTGTATTTTCCTGCATACAGCAATACTCTTGCCTTTAATGCCTTGGCTGCTTCTTTAGAAGCTTGTGAAAGCTTTTTCCAATCAGGAGCTTTTTCAATAGCTATTTCCAGTTGATCCAGAATATATTGATAAGAATCGGCTACGGAGCTACGCGCCTTTAAAGCATTGGATACGGATGGAGCTTCATTACGCATGACAACTCCGTATTCACTATTCATATCCCAAAATTCGCAGTAACGAACCAGGATATTGAAGTAGGCCAAAGCGCGTAAATAGGCTATTTCACCTAACACTTCGGCTCTACGGTTTCCGGAGAACTCTCCGTCACTCATGCGGTTACAGGCTGTTTCCAGGAAGTTGGCGTTTTTGATTACAGCGTAATCTGCATCCCATTCCGTTGCATCACTGAATGATAGGGTAGGCAACATTCGTTCGGAGTAGTAAACGGCATTACCGGCGCTGACAATTTCTTGACGCCACATGGTCCCGGCTTTGAAGGAACCACTTACTGTAGGAAATATGACATTGAATCCATTTCCAGGCAAGGAGTAATAGATTC
>OHEU01001345.1_pt1 | contig 10795 bp, 9 predicted proteins | sample 1567341 | NCBI WGS metagenome assembly OHEU01 (sample SAMEA3879524, study PRJEB24766) | human gut metagenome | biome: human-associated habitat; feature: feces | place: USA | collected 1985/1987 | reverse complement strand
CCATGCCTGCGACGTAGATGTCCACGTCCGGATGGTCTTCCTGCATCCGCTTGATGCCTTCCGGCGCTGCAATCAGGTTAACCAGACGGATGTGACTGCATCCGCGCTTTTTGATGAAGCTGATGGCCGCGGACGCGCTGCCGCCGGTGGCAAGCATCGGATCGAGGACAATCAGTTCACGTTCCTGCGCGTCGGCGGGAAGCTTGCAGTAGTATTCCACGGGGTTCGGCGTCACGGGATCGCGGTAGAGACCGATGTGACCGACGCGGCAGGCAGGAATCAGGTTCGTAACGCCGTCCACCATGCCCAGACCAGCGCGCAGAATCGGCACGATGCCCAGCTTCTTGCCCGCAAGCACCTTCGATTTCATCTTGCAGATGGGCGTTTCAATCTCGACTTCCTCGGTGGGCAGGTCGCGAGTGACTTCGTAGACCATCAGCGTGGAGATTTCTTCCAGCAGTTCACGGAATTCCTTGGGACCCGTTTCCTTCTTGCGCATGATGGTCAGCTTATGCTGAATCAGCGGATGGTTGAGAACGTGTACTTGACTCATGGGGATGCCTCCTTTATTTTTTCCGAGGGTACCAGAGTGGCTTACAGCGCTATTATAGCATTCTCAAAATCATTTTGCAAGTATTTTTGCAGATTCCGCAAAAATTTGATTCATATGCGCGGAAAATCGCACTTTTCTCCTATTAGATATGCAATATTTCGCGGCGACCATGCATTTTTGTGCTGCTGGTTCTGTTCAAAAATCAACATTGACAGCGCGAAGTGATTGACATACAATAGTCTTATCCTATTATATAGGAGCAGCTTTTCGCCAGCGCCCAATTTGACCCGGTGCATCCTCTTGTCTGAAAAATGTCAAATTGCGTGTTTAGGCGTCAGAACATGATAATATAATTGGAGGAAACTGAAATGCTGCCTGTGATTGGGGTTACAGCAAGTGTGTCGGACGATCGCCTTTCGTTTCAGCAGAAGCGGATGTACTGCGAGGCGATTTCCGCGTGCGACGGACTGCCGCTGATTCTGCCGCCGCAGGAAGATGTGTCGCGCGCATCGCAGGTGCTGTCGCTGCTGGATGGCCTGCTGCTGGCGGGCGGCGACGACATTGACCCGCATTATTACGGCGAGGAGGCACTGCCGGAGTGCGGGTTGATTACGCCCATCCGCGATACATGGGAAATGCCGCTGTGCCGGGAAGCGCTCCATCGCCATTTGTCACTGCTGGGCATCTGCCGGGGGCTTCAGGTGCTGAATGTCGCGCTGGGCGGCTCACTGGTTCAGGATTTGCCGTCGCAGTGCCCTGACTCCCCCGTTCACCACCAGCAGACGCAGCCGCCGGAAGTCGCGACGCATCCCGTGCGGGTGGATGCACAGAGCCGCTTTGCGCACATCATTGGCGCTGAGTCGCTGATGACGAACTCGCACCATCATCAGGCGGTGAAGCAGCTTGCGCCGGGGTTGACAGCAACGGCGTGGGCGCAGGATGGCGTCATTGAAGGGGCGGAAAAGATGGACGAGCCGTTCTGCGTCGCGGTGCAGTGGCATCCGGAGCGGCTCTGGAATCAACCGGACGGGTTGCCGCATCGGGCGCTGTTCGCAGCGCTGGTGGATGCGGCGAAATCAGCTGCAGTCTGATAGACAAAGCGTTCCCTTTGTGGTATGATGGACATGAAACCACCTCCAGACTTCCGAAATCAGGAAGGAGAAATTTGCCATGTGGAAAAAATTCTGCGCCGCTTTGCTCCTGATGCTTCTGCTGCCCGCCTGCGCACTGGCGGAGGTCGTCATCAGCGAAATCATGACCTCCAACGGCACATACGAGAATGGACATGCCTACGACTGGATTGAACTGCACAACACGGGCAAATCCACCGTCGATATCAGCGGCTGGTATTTGAGCGACAGCAAAAAGAACAAGATGAAGTTCCAGTTTCCGCAGGGTACAAAGCTCAAAGCGGACGGCTATCTGACCGTCTTCTGCACGGGCGACAACAAGGTGGACGTTGGCAAGGGCAGCGAGTTCTACGCGACGTTCGCGCTCAGTTCGTCCGGCGAAAGCATCTATCTTTCGGACGCGGACGGCAATCAATTGCAAAAGCTGAAATATCCCCAGCAGTACGGCTGCGTGAGCTACGGTACAACCGACGACGGCGCAACCTACGGCTTCTTCGAGAACGCGACGCGCGGCAAGAAGAATGACACGACCATCTATTCCGGACGGGTGGATGCGCCTGTGCTGGACACGGCGGGCGGCTTCTACACGGACAGCGTGACCGTCATGGCGCACTCGGTGCTGTCCAGCGCGACATTGCGCTACACCACGGACGGATCCACCCCGAACGCGAAATCGAAGGAGTTCCCGGCGGATGGCTTGACCATCAAGGAAACGACCGTCGTTCGGATTCGTGCGTTTCAGCCCGAACTCGTCCCGTCGCCCACGGTCAGCGCGACGTACTTCATCAACGACGACCCCGCGACGCCGATTGTCTCCTTGATTACGGACGAGGATTACCTGTTCAACAAGAAAACTGGTGCGCTGGTCAAGGGCACAGGCAGCATCCCCAACTACGACAAGGAGCTTGAATACCCCATCAACATCGAGTATTTCACGGGTGACGGCATGTGTGAAATCAACCAAATGGGCACATTCACCTGCTCCGGGCATTCCGCGCGCATCAACGCCCAGAAGTCGATTGCTCTCTACGCCCGCAAGGCGTACGGCAACGACCGCTTTGCCTTCAACCCCTTCCCGACGCGCGACTACGATTCCTACAAGTCCATTCCGCGCCGCCAATTCTGATACGTACGCGACCCGCCTGCGCGACATTGTGGCATCGTCGCTGGCGGAAGGTGAAGGGATTCTGTACCAAGACCACGTCGTGATTCAGGTGTACATCAATGGGCAGTACTGGGGGCACTATAATCTGCGCGAGAAAATCAACAAGTATTTCATCGCGCAGTACGAGGGCGTGACGGACGAAAAGGACATTGACAGCATCGACATTCTCGCCCGCACCGGCACAGACCGCTTTACGCAGAACGGCAGCAACGAGGATTGGCTGGAACTGGCGGATTTCTGCAAGAAAAACGATCTGAACGACCCGGAAAACCTGCAGTACGTCACCGACCGGCTGGACGTAGACAGCCTGTTCACCCACGCTGCGTACGAAATCATATTGGGCAATGTGGACTTCACGAACGTGCGCGTATACCGCGTGCCGGGCGGCAAGTGGAAGTATCTTCTGTTCGACGTGGAAGCGTGCTGGCGGAATCTGGATAAAACACCGCTGGAATACTATATCAAACCCGTCACCGCGAAGATTCAAGGCTTCCGGCATGAGCCGCTCAATGCGCTGCTTGCCGTGCCGGAAATGAAGGCGAAATTTCTCACGCGCGTGGCGGAAATTCTGGAAAAGCACTTCCGGTGGCCGGATGTCGAGGCACACTTCAACGAGGTTATCGACGTATTGGAGCCGATTCTGCCGCGCCACATTGCGCGCTGGAAGAACATGAAGCTCAGCAACTGGCAGAAAAACATCAGCGCGACGGAGTATTACGCACGCGTGCGCCCGAAGAAGATTCCGGAAATGCTGCAAAAGGCAATGAAGCTGACCGACGAAGAAGTGGAGACATATTTCGGCGAAGTGCTGCGCCTGTTGGAAGAAACGAATACGAAGAAATAACTTGATGCATCCTCTCGCTTGACGGCGGGAGGGTGCTTTTTGCGCTGTTCGCCTTTTCAAATGCAAACGGATGTGCTATAATAGCCGTACAATAGGACGGAAAAGGAGGTGTACGGATGGCGGGACGGCTGATTTTTCACTGTGACGGCAACAACTTTTTCGCTTCCTGCGAGTGCATAGAGCATCCTGAATGGCGGGATGTACCGATGGCGGTCGCTGGCGACCCGAAAGACCGCTGCGGCATCGTCGTGGCGAAGAACGAGCTGGCAAAGAAAGCGGGTGTCAAGACGACGGACACCATCTGGCAAGCGCGGCAGAAATGTCCAAACATCCTCTTCGTTCCGCCGCATCACGACGAATACGCGCGCGTGTCACGGCGCATGAATGCCATTTTCCGCGAATATACGGATTTCGTGGAGCCTGCTTCGATTGACGAATCGTATCTGGACATGACAGGCGCGCCGGGGTTCTACGGGCTGTCCCCGCGCGAACTGGCGGATTTGCTCCGGCGGCGCGTGCGAGAGGAAATCGGCATTACCATTTCCGTGGGCGTGTCGTTCTGCAAGGTGTTCGCGAAAATGGGCAGCGACTACCGTAAGCCGGACGCGACGACACTGATTTTCCGCGAGAACTATCAAGAAATGCTCTACCCGCTGCCCGTCGCGACGATGCTCTATGCCGGTCGCGCGTCCGTGCAGACGATGGCACGCCACGGCATCCGCACCATCGGCGAACTGGCGGCGCGTTCCCGCGCAGACTTAAGGAGGATGCTTGGCAAGTCCGGCGAGCAGCTTTGGCTGTACGCGAACGGCCTGGATGACAGCCCGGTTCGGCGCTATGAAGACAAGCCAGAAGTGAAGTCCGTCAGCCGCGGCATGACCTTTCGGCGCGATTTGGTCAACATGGAGGAAGTGCGCTGCGGTGTGTCCGTGCTGGTGGATGAAATCGCGGCGACACTGCGGCAAAGCGGGTTGAAAGGCAGCGTCATCAGCGTGACGCTCAAAGCGCCGACGCTGCACACCCTGTCCCACCAAGTTACCCTGCCGCACCCGACGTATTTGCAGCAGGAAATCCGCACGGTGATGATGCAGCTGATTACAGACCACTGGTCGGTTTCGGCGAAGTCGCCTGTTCGGTCGATCACTGTCGGCGTATCGCACCTGTCCGGTGAAAACGAGGCATATACGGAGCAGCTGAGCTTGTTTGATTTGTGTACTTCGGTCGGTAATGCAGAAAAAGAACCGACGGTCGGTCTGGAGAAGCAGGAAAAAGTGGAAGCGGCAGTGGCAAAACTGCGGCAGCGCCTTGGCAACGATGCGGTGTCCCTTGGCTGTTACGATAACGATGAAATCGGCGTGCGGCAATATGGGAAAAAACGCTGAATTCGGTATGCTTGACAGCCAATTCCGGGCATATTATAATAGAACAAGCCGGTTCATTTTCCGGGTCTTTTAGGAGGAAACGATATGGGAGCAATGCCCGCAAGCCGCTTTGCTTTTGGGTCAGTGCCGTGGTACAGCGTGCTGATTGTCAGCGCGATTGTGATTGGCCTTTCCCTGTGCGGTCACGAACAGAAGCGGCTGAAACTGCCCGCTGATTTGGCGATTGACCTTGCGCTGTGCCTGATTCCATCCGCCATTGTCGGTGCGCGCCTGTACTACGTCGCGTTCTCGTGGGACGTGTTCGCCGCCGACCCGCTGCGGATTTTGCGCATCTGGGAGGGCGGACTCGCCATCTACGGCGGCATCCTTGGCGGAGCGATTGCGCTGCTGCTTTTCTGTGCCGTGCGGCATATGCCGCTGCTTCAGTTAGCGGACGTTCTTGTTCCGGCGCTTGCGCTGGGGCAAGGCATCGGGCGCTGGGGCAACTACTTCAATATGGAGGCCTACGGGCGGCTGATTACGAATCCGCAGTGGCAGTTTTTCCCGGCGGCGGTTCTGATTCCGGTCGATTCAGGCTACGAGTGGCATATGGCGACGTTCTTCTATGAATCGTGTGTCGATGTGCTGATTTTCCTCGTGCTGTGGTTCGGCGTGCGGAAGCGCAAGCGGTGGAACGGGCAACTGCTGGCAGTCTACATGCTCATGTACGGCATCGGGCGCGCGGTCATCGAGGGGCTGCGGATGGACAGCCTGTATTCCGGCAGCATTCGCATCAGCCAGATTGTCAGCATTATGCTCGCGGCAGTCGGGCTGATTTGGCTGCTGATTGGCACATTCGCGCGGAAAAATCCGCAGAGAGAGGGATAACTATGCCGACGACACCAGCGAAAAACCTGCTCTACCGCGAGGCGCTGCCGATTCTGGCACCGCACAGCCGCGGGCAGATGACGCACCACGTATTCGGGCATCCGCTGACGGCTCTGCCGAACTATGAGCGGATTCTGGCGAAGCACCATGTGTTCGGCGCGTCGCTGCTGCTGCAGGATGGGGCGAATTGCGCCCTCTGCGACACATCGACGGCGAAACCGGAGCATCTGGCGCAGGAGAACACGCGCTACCGCGTCGCATCGATCACGAAGATGGCGACGGCACTCGTGACGCTCCGCTGCATTGACAACGGACTGTTTTCGCTGGACAGCGAGGCAGCTTCCCTATTGCCGGACGGCGAAAAAGCCCCTGCGCTCTCCGGCGTAACCGTGCGGCATTTGCTTTGCCACACGTCGGGTCTGCGTGATCTGCCGATACTGGACGATTGCCTGAAAGAGGGCAAGCCGTATACCGAACTGCTGCGTCAGCCGGAGATTCGCGCCTGTGCGCCCGGTCAGCAGCTGATTTATTCCAACTTCGGCTTTGGGCTGCTGGGATGCATTCTGGAACAGCAGACGGGACTGTGTATTGAGCCGCTGTTTCAGGAAATGCTGTTCCGTCCGCTGCACATGCGCGCGACGCTCGATGCTTCTATGCTGAACGAGGCGGAAATCATGCCGATTACGCGCGTGCTGCCTTATCGCGCAGGTCAGGAGCTTCGCGTGACGGCGCTTGGGCGGCATCCGCTGCAAAAGCCGAATCCGCTATGCCATTACGGGCATACGGCAGGAGCAATGTATACCGACGGTCGGTCTGTTTTGCAGATGCTGACGCTCATTCATCAGCGCGGCACAATGGACGAAACGCGTCTTATCGGCGAAAGCCTCATGCAGGAAATGACACACCGGCAGTCCGCAACCTCGACGCGCACCTACGGGCTGGGGCTGGTCATCCTCAATCGCCCGGAGATTTCGCCGCGCCAGCTGCTGGGGCATCAAGGATTCGCATATGGCTGCGTGGACGGCGCGTTCATCGAGGAAGAAACGGGACGCGCCGTCGTGTTCCTCAACGGCGGCGCAAGCGAGGCACGAACTGGGCGGCTGGGGCTGGTCAACCGTGATGTGCTGCAATGGGCGCTGAAACAGGAGATGCCATCATGGACATAATCACGCGTATCACCCGTCAGCGCGGCAAAATGCAGATTGTCATCAGTGAGCAGGAGACGATCGTCGTACCGCTTTCGCTCTTCCGCGAGCGGCCGCTGACGGAGGGTCAGCCCATCAATCTGGAAGAATACGACAATTGGCTGATGGTGCGGCAATATCGTCATGCGCTGGATCGGGCAGTTGCCTGCCTTGCGGCACGAGCGCACAGCAAGCATGAAATCGAACAGAAACTGCTGCAGGTCGGCTATCGTCCCTGCACGGTGGAAATGGTGCTGTACAAACTGGAGCGTGAGCATTTGCTCAACGATGCGGACTTTGCGCGGCAATGGGTAGAGGCGCGTTCGGGGCGCAAGCTGGGACGCAGCCGCATTGCGCAAGAACTGCGGCGCAAGGGTATCGATGCGGATGAGGCAGAGGAAGCCCTATCCGCGATTGGCGAGGATGCCCAGCTGACGGACGCGATTGCACTGGCGGAAAAGGCAGCGGCGCGCGCGAAGTCTGACGAGGATCCGCGCAAGACGTATCAGCGCATTGCGGCGATGCTGGCGCGGCGCGGCTTCCGCTGGGACATCACGAAGGAGGCGCTGGCGCAGGTGCTGCAGGCGGATTGACACTTGACACGGAAGCCGTTCCCCGATATAATGAAAACATCTTGCGGAAAACGCGAAAGGGAGGAAAACACGGTGGAAAATCAGGAGTCGATTTACGAGGAGAAGCAGGGCAATCTGCTGACCGGCATTCTCGGCGCCCTCTTGGGTGCGCTCATCGGTACGGCGCTGTGGGTGCTGGTCGGCGTATGGGGGTACGTCGCAAGCATCGTCGCGTGGCTGACGGCATTCTTGGCGGGCAAGGGCTATGACCTGCTGCACGGGCGTCCCGGCAAGGCGAAAGTCATCACGATTATCGTAATGCTGATTCTGTCGATTTGCGTCGGTACGGTGGGAACAGTCGCTGTTGTCGGTGTGCAGAGCATCAAGGAAGCTGAAGAAGAAATGAACTCGTTTGAGCTTGCCCATTTCAAGAAGCTCTACCCGAACGAATTGGACTATGTGCTGGAAATGATGCAGACGAACGACGAAATTCACACCGAAATAACAAAGAGTCTCGCGGTGGGGATGCTGTTCGGCGCGCTGGGCGCATACCCGATTGTGCTGGGCGACCGCCGCAAAAAGCAGAAGCAGGATAGCGTCCAGCCGTATGAGGCGGCGGATGGCGCACCGAAATCAGTGGAAAACGCGGATGACACGGACAAGCATCTGGATGCCTAATCACATAAAGCAATCGCCGTATCGGAAAATCAATCCGGTGCGGCGATTTTTTGCGTTTATGGTTTTTTGCGGGTGCAGCGGGCAAACTCCGCCGCCAATGCGGCGTTGATTTCTCGAACGGCGGTTTCATCCGGCTTGACCTCCTCGCGATCATAGGTGAAAATGCCGTTGATTTCCTCCTCTACGTCGCTGACCTGCGTGTACACCAGCGCGGACAGCCCCTTTTGCAGCTGCGGCAGTACCGTTTCCAGCTGCAATTGGCGATAGCGCGCGGTTAAATCCTCCCGACTTTCCGCTGTGCCGTAGCCATACGACTTCTCGTGCGTGCAGTGGCCGGGCATGGGGTACGCAATGCCGCCGTACTCCGTCAGCGCCGTTACGCGCCGATGCTTCCGCACTTTCAGCGGATAGAAATAGTTGTGCATGGAGTACGCGTCGCCGCCGCCTTGGTCAAACCAGCCGCTCGCTTGGTCAATCAGGCGCGTCGCATCCATCCGGCGGAGAATCTCCGTCACCTGACGTGCGTTGAACTGCCCCCAGCCTTCGTTGAACGGCACCCACAGCGCAATGCACGGATGATGGTACAGCGTATTCACCGTGTCCGACATTTCGCGGAGGAAAAGTGTCCGGCCTGCTTCATTTGGGCGCGACAGCAGATGCCGGAACAGCCCGACATCTGGGAAATGCCGCAGGACTGGCAGCAGCACGTTCGCCAAGTACGTCACATACCATGACTTCATGGGTGTGCCGCCGCTGACGAAATCCTGCCAGACAATCAGCCCCAGCCGGTCACAGTGATAATACCAGCGCTGCGGCTCGATTTTCGCGTGCTTGCGCAGGAGGTTGAAGCCCAGTGCCTTCACGCGCTGCAATTCGTTCACCATTGCTTCGTCCGACGGCGGCGTGTACAGTCCCTCCACCCAGTAGCCCTGATCCAACAGGCCGTTGAGCAGAATCGGCTGACCGTTCAGGCAGAAGCGAGGAATGCCGCGCGCATCCGGCTGACACGTCCACTGCCGCATGGCAAAGTAGCTTTCCACCTTGTCCTCCGGCAGCGAAATTTCCACATCGTAGAGGAACGGGTCGTCTGGCGACCAGCAGTGCAGCGCCTCTTCCGGCAGTTTCAATGTAACACTCGCAGAATTACGAACTGCCGTGTTCCGTGACATAGCGACTTCCCTGCCGTCTGCGGTCACGCGAAAGGTAACAAGGCAGTCGGAACTGACGGAGACGGCAAAACGAACCGTGCGCGTCGGCACGTCTGGCGTAATTGTCAGCTCCTGCACATAGCAGTCCGGCACACGCTCCAGCCAGACGGTCTGCCAAATGCCGCTCTGCGCGGGATAGAACATGCCGCCGTGGGTCAGTTTCTGCTTGCCGCGCGCCTGAATGCCGCAGTCGGACGCATCCTGCACGGCGACATGCAGCGTATTTTCGCCGTCCTGCAAATAGTCGGTGATGTCCAGCGAAAACGGCCAGTAGCCGCCGCTGTGCCGCCCGACCTCCCGATGATTGACGAGAATCACGCAGTCATTGTCCACCGCGCCGAAATGCAGCAGCACGCGCCCGCCATCCCCATCCGGCGGCATAAACATGCGCTGATAGTGCAGCCACTGATTCGGCTGAAGCGTCCGCCGAACACCCGAAGCTGCCGTCTCCGGCGAATACGGCACGAGGATTTCGCCGTCCCACGCATGGGGCAGGGCTTCATCTGCCGTAATGGCGTACGACCACAAACCGTTGAGGTTCAGGAAGCTGTCTCGGCGCAACGCCGGACGCGGATATTCCGGGAAAGGAATCACGAGCGTCTCCCCTTTCGATTGTTTATGACCATTGTAGCACATCCGCCAGAAAAATGAAAGAGCGGAAATCAACCTTCCCCCTTGACAGAAAAGCGCGAAACACCTACAATGAACAGGACGGTTTCTTTATCGAAGCAACCGAAAAGGAGTTGAATTTTGATGATGAAATATGTATTTGTGACCGGCGGCGTTGTTTCTTCGCTGGGCAAGGGCACGACGGCAGCATCCCTGGGGCGGCTGCTGAAGGCGCGCGGCTACAAGGTCGCGATGCAAAAGTGCGACACCTACTATAACTTCAATCCAGCGCTGCTGTCCCCTTTGCAGCACGGCGAAAATTTCATTACGGAGGACGGCGTGGCGGCTGACCTTGACTTAGGGCACTACGAGCGCTTTATCGACGAGTCGCTCAAGGGTGAAGCAAGCATCACCACCGGCAAGATTCACACTGCCCTGGTGGAGCGTGAGCTGCGCGGCGAATACCACGGCGCGACGATTACAGTCGTGCCGCATGTGACGAACGAAATCAAGCACCGCATCATCACAGCGGCGGAAAACTCCGGCGCGGATATTGCGATTATCGAGATCGGCGGCGTGGCGGGCGATATCGAGTCCTCCCCG
>OHEU01001343.1_pt1 | contig 10802 bp, 9 predicted proteins | sample 1567341 | NCBI WGS metagenome assembly OHEU01 (sample SAMEA3879524, study PRJEB24766) | human gut metagenome | biome: human-associated habitat; feature: feces | place: USA | collected 1985/1987 | reverse complement strand
AAGTTGAGTACGGACTCCACCGTTCCGGCGGGGGAATGGTCTATCACCCATTTCAGATTCTCCAGTTGCAAATCTGTGATGCCGACATGCCCTACGACTCCTTTCTCACGCAGTTCCACCAATGCCGGCAGGGTTTCGCTGACCACCTGATTCAGGTCGGCAAACTCAATGTCGTGCACGTTAATCAGGTCGATGAAGTCGATGTTCAGCCGTTCCATGCTTTCGTAGACGCTTTCCGTTGCGCGTTTGGCGGAATAGTCCCAGGTATTGACTCCGTCTTTCCCGTATCGTCCCACTTTGGTTGAAAGATAGTAGCGGTCGCGTGGAATGTCTTTCAAGGCTTTTCCCAAAACAGTCTCGGCTTTGTAGTGTCCGTAGTAAGGGGATACATCGATGAAGTTGATGCCTGATTCGATTGCTGTGAATACGGCTGTGATGCCTTCTTTTTCTTTGATATCGTGGAAAACCCCTCCCAAAGAAGAAGCTCCGAAACTGAGGGAAGAAACTTTCATCCCTGTTTTTCCAATTTCATGGTATTGCATAACTTTGTGTTTTAAGATTATGCGACAAATGTATGCAGTAAATGAACCGGGTCGCCCTTGGACACTCCTGAAAAAGCACGTAATGGTTTACGTAAATAGTTGTTCGCTTGCTCTGCCTGCCCTTTTTCGGGACATGATAACGGTAGGCTTGCCAGCTGAAGGCGATACACAGCGTTCCTTGTGTTTTTAATCCTAAGCTAAGTGCTTGTGTGACAGTAGCAAGGTAGTCCCATCTACTTTTCATATGCTGGGACTATAACTCCCGCTGTCTTTAGTATGCGAGGGAACCATGTTCCCAATACAAGTGAAAGGGGTTCCCAATACGACCGAACCGCATTCCCAATACGACTGAAACAGGCTCCCATTACGACTGTAATAATCTGCATCGCTTCTCTCTGTGATGAAGTGTCCGGCGTTGGGCGGTGGAGGGTTGAATAGTGAATAAAAGTAACTTTTGCCAATCAATTGTAATCTAAATTTAAGCTTTTGTAAACTGTCGGAAGAATTTGTAAGGAAATACCGTCAGATAAAAAAGAAATATTATCTTTGCCACGTTTTAACTCAGATTACATAAGTGCGGTTTGAAATAAACGTTATGAGTGTGCAGATAATCTGTACGTGAACCGGACCGTACATTTTTACGAAATTACTAAATAACAGAAATGAAGAAACTTACTTTATTCTTTTTGTCCTTATTGGCACTCAGTTTGGGCTTTCAGGCCTGTGACAACAGCAAAACCTATGCAGAGATGCTGGAAGAGGAAAAAGACGGTATAAATGATTTTATCAAAGACCGGAACATAAAGGTGATCTCGCAGTCGGAGTTCTACGGGCAAGATTCCACGACAAAGTGCAAGGACAGGGGAGATGCTGTGGATGAGTATGTGCAGCTCACCAGCGGGGTGTACATGCAGATTGCTGATAAGGGATCGGAAAACAAGGCTGATACGGTGAAGAGCAACGACCAGGTGCTGGTGCGCTTCATGGAATATAGCATTCTTGACAAAGACACCACATTGTCCAATCTGGCTGCCGCAGAGACGGTAGACGAGTTCCGCTATACGGTGACCTCATCATCCATTGCGGGGACTTTCCTGCAAGGATATATGATGACCTATTACTCTTCGCCGGCCGTTCCGGCAGGGTGGCTCGTGCCGTTGAGCTATGTTCGTGATATGGCTCATGTGCGACTGATTGTTCCTTCCAGAATGGGACACCAGACGGCCATGCAGTATGTCTATCCTTATTATTACGATATCCGGAAATATCAGATCTGGAAATAACTAACCAAAATTTAAATTATTAACCTATGACTCTAATCAAATCTATCTCTGGAATCCGCGGAACCATTGGCGGCAGTGCAGGCGAGGGATTGAATCCGCTCGACATCGTGAAATTCACTTCGGCATACGCCACTCTTATCCGCAAAACGTGTACCGTAAAAAGCAACAAAATCGTAGTGGGCCGCGATGCCCGCATCTCAGGCGAAATGGTGAAGAACGTAGTAGTGGGTACTCTTATGGGTATGGGCTGGGATGTTGTGGACATCGACCTGGCATCTACTCCTACCACTGAACTGGCAGTGACAATGGAAGGAGCCAGCGGGGGTATCATACTGACCGCTTCCCACAACCCCAAGCAATGGAATGCCTTGAAACTCCTGAATGAAAAGGGGGAATTCCTGAATAAGGAGGAAGGGAATGAGGTGCTCCGTATCGCTGAGGCCGAAGCCTTTGACTTTGCCGAAGTGGATAAACTCGGCTCTTATCGCAAAGACCTGACGTATAATCAGAAACATATCGACAGTGTGCTGGCACTCGACTTGGTGGATGTGGAAGCCATCAGGAAAGCGGCAGAAGAAACCGGAAGAATTATCACTGTGGAAGAGCATAGTCAGTTTGGTGGTTTGGGAGCTATTGTGGTTGAGACGCTTTCCGAAAATCCGGTTCCGGTACGCATTATCGGCATCCCCGATGAGAACGTGGTTCATGGAAACTCCCATGAAATCTTTGCCCATTACGGATTGGATAAAGAGGGCATCTGCAAGACTGCCCTTGAATTCGTGAAAAAATAAACATATCCTTTTTAAATCTAATAGTATGATTAGCAGAATAATTACCATAGATCAAAGTACTTCGGCAACAAAAGCCATGCTGTTCTCTGAAGATTGCGAATTGTTGCATCGGGTAAATATAGAACATCAGCAATTCTACCCGCAGATAGGATGGGTAGAGCATGATGCCGAAGAAATCTATAAAAATACCATAGAAGCGATACATTGTCTGCTTGAACAAGAAGAAGTGAATGGAAAGGATATTTCTTATTCTCTTGCCATCACCAATCAGCGCGAAACGGTGGTTGTTTGGAACCGACATACCGGCAAGTCCGTTTATCATGCCGTGGTATGGCAATGCCAGCGGGGAGCGGCTATTTGCAAAGAACTGAAAGATAAGGGATACAGCGAACTGGTACAACGAAAGACCGGATTGCTTATCGATCCTTATTTTTCTGCCAGTGGTGCTAAGTGGATATTGGATAACGTGGAAAATGCACGTGAACTGGCAGAAAAAGGCGATTTGTTGATGGGAACTATTGATTCCTGGCTGATTTGGAAATTGACCGAAGGCAGGAAGCATCTGACTGATTATACGAATGCGTCGCGTACCATGCTTTTTAATATTCATACTTTGGACTGGGATGAAGAGTTGTTGAAACTCTTCACTATTCCCCGGAGTATGATGCCGGAAGCGTTGCCCTGTGATGCTGTTTTTGGAGAAACAACGATAGAGGGTTTGTTCAAATCTCCGATACAAATAGCAGGTGTTTTAGGTGATTCCCATGGAGCATTAACCGGTCAGATGTGTTTTGAGGCAGGTATGGGCAAGGTGACTTATGGAACGGGATCATCTGTTATGGTTAACATTGGAGAAGAGGCTGTCGCTGCTCCTGAAGGGCTGGTTACATCCGTCGGATTCTCGGCTTTGGGTAAAGTGTATTATGCTTTTGAGGGCAATATCCATTGCACCGGAGCCACTATCAAATGGATGGTGGAGAAATTGGGATTGGTGGACTCGTTCAATCAAATTGAAACCTTGGCGACTTCGGTGAAAAATAATGATGGAGTCTATCTGGTTCCCGCCTTTACCGGATTGGGAGCTCCCTGGTGGAAACCGGATGCTAAAGCTGCCATCTGGGGAATGACACTGAATGCTGGAAAAGCGCATGTGCTGCGTGCAGGATTGGAATCCATTGCTTATCAAGTGAAGGATTTGATAGACATGATGACCCGGCAGGCAGGAATCGAGCTGAAAGCGTTGCGTGTTGACGGAGGCCCCACGAAGAATCAGTTCCTGATGCAGTTTCAGGCTGATATGCTGCATGCCGTCATTAACCGTTCGGAGATAGAGGAAGCTTCTGCATTGGGGGCTGTTGTCATGAATGGCTTTGCCCGTAAGAAGTGGGCCAGTTTCCAAGAAGCCGCTGCCATGCGTACCATTGACAATTGCATCGCTCCCTGTATGGAGGAAAAAGAACTTCAATCTTTGTATAGTGGCTGGCGTGAGGCTGTTAAGAAAGTAATAGGACAGAATAACTAACTGAATATATCGTAACTTTTAATACCATTAGAAATGAAAAACAAGAAAAAAATGTGTTTTGGTGTCATCATTGGAACACGCGCTTATTTTAACTCGGAATTAGCAAAAGATGTCCGTAAACAATTGTTGGAAACACTGACGAAAGAGGGCTATGACTATGTCATTCTCCCCGAAGATGCTACGCCTACAGGCAGTAGCAGTATTGAAACAAGAGAAGATGGCTTGAAATGTGCAAAGTTGTTCCGTGAGAACCGTGACCGCATTGATGGAATCATTGTTTCATTACCTAACTTCGGTTTTGAAATCGGTATCATCAATGCTATCAGTGTAGCCGATCTGAATGTGCCTGTTTTGGTTCAGGCATGTGATGATGAGAATGACAAGGTGGATTTGGATAGCCGTCGTGACGCGTTCTGTGGTAAGATTTCCGTATGCAATAACTTGTATCAGTATGGCATTCCTTTTACTGATACTACACTACATACTTATTCTATTTATTCTGATTTGCTGGCAGCCGATATTAATAAGTTCGCTGCGATCTGCCGGGTGGTGAATGGTCTTCGTCATGCTCGCATCGGTGCCATCGGCACTCGTCCTGCCGGTTTCCAGACCGTCCGCGCCAGCGAGAAACTGTTGCAGGCATCGGGCATTACAGTCGTTCCGGTAGATCTTTCTGAAATCTTGTCTGCCGCCCGTAAGATTGAAGATGCTGATGAAACGTTACAAGCAAAACTGAAAGAAATCAGACAATATGCTGCTGTTCCCGAACAATACAATGATAAACTGATTTTGCAGGCTAAATTTGGTGTGGCTGTAGAACAATGGATGGAAGCCAATGAAATTGATGCTGTAGCTATCCAGTGTTGGGACTCTTTGGAGCAAAACTATGGTTGTGCAGCTTGTGTGACTATGAGTATGTTGAGTGAAAAATTAATCCCTGCTGCTTGTGAAGTGGATATTGCCGGTGCAGTGTCTATGTATGCGTTGACATTGGCTTCCGGTCGCCCGTCGGCATTGCTTGACTGGAACAATAACTTTGCCGAGGATCGTGACAAGTGTGTGTGTACACATTGTGGTAACTTCCCTAAATCATTTGTAATGAATGATTTGAAGTTAGGAACATTAGGAGTGTTGGGCAGAACATTAGGTAAGGTACATACTTTCGGTGCCGTTTACGGTAAAGTAAAACAGGGTGATTTCACCTTCTTCCGCATCTCGACAGATGATACGAAGGGTTGTATCAAGTCTTATTTGGGCAAAGGTGACCTGACCGATGACCCATACGGAATGGATGGTTGTATAGCAGTAACCAAGGTGGATAATCTGCAGCCGCTTATGAAATATATTTGTAAGAATGGATTCGAACATCATGTGGCTATGTGCCGTGGCAATGTGAAAGATATTTTGGCGGAAGCTATTGAAACTTATCTGAACTGGAATATCTATATTCACGAATAATATCGATGAAATATGATATTGGTAGATAATTACTTTTTGGCAATCCTCTGCTGTGTTATTTGCTGTGCCTGCTGGGGCTCTTGGGCAAATACGCAGAAGATGGTTGCCGCCAAGCAATGGAGCTTTGAACTGTTTTATTGGGATTTGACCGTCGGTCTGTTCCTTACAGCTTTATTGGGGGCGGTGACTTTGGGAAGTATGGGAAGTGAAGGCCGTACCTTTTTTCAGGATTTGGCAGTCATGGACTGGTCTAGCATTCAATATGCATTCTTGGGCGGTGTTGTGTGGAACTTTGGCAATATATTTCTTACCGCAGCCATTGCTGTAGCCGGAATGTCAGTAGGTTTTCCTATCGGTGGAGGCTTGGCCTGGATTGGAGGTATTGTATTCAATTATTTATTAATCTCTTTGGCCGGTCAGACCTATCAGGGAAATCAGCTTTTACTATGGAGTGGTGTGTTAGTCATCATTGTAGCTATACTGATCTGCGGAAAAGCGTACGGAAAGTTATCGTCCGGCAAGGCTTCCACTCCGAAGAAGGGGATTCTGCTGGCCATTATGGCAGGTATCGCTATCATGTTCTTTTACGGATTGGTAGTGAAATCTCTTGACCCGCAGTATGTGGCGGGAGGAACCGGAACGCTGACTCCTTATACAGGTGTGTTCTTCTTTGCGGTAGGTATTCTGGCCAGCACACCTATATTCAATACCTTTGCCATGAAGCATCCGGTAGAAGGCAAGGCGGTGACCATGAAAGATTACTTTGCCGGCGATGCCAAGACCCATCTCACAGGTATGCTGGGAGGCTTTATCTGGATGGACGGCATGGTGATTAGTTTTATGGGAGCAGGTGCTGCCAATCCGGCTATCTCTTATGCCCTTAGCAACGCAGCGCCTGTGGTGGCTATGATCTGGGGAGTTTTTGTCTGGAAGGAATTTAAGGAAGCTCCGAAGGGGACCAATAAACTGATTGCGGCTATGTTCTCCTTGTTTATTATCGGATTAATAAGCATTACTTTGTCAAATTAAAAATTAGATGAAGAGAAATTATAAAATAGGGCTTGTAATGAAGTCGTTACAAGCCGATTTTTTCAAAGTGATGAAAGAAGGGGCCATTCAGTATGCGGCCCCTCTTCCGTTTTTGGATTTGGTTTGTGTGGGAACGGCTACACAGACAGAGGTAAAGGAACAGGTTGACTTGATGTATTCCTTGATTCATCAGCAAGTCGATGCTATCGTATTGGTTCCTATAGATTCAAAAGCCTTAGTTCAGCCTGTAGTAGAGGCTGTCAGGAAAGGAGTTCCGGTAATCAATATTGATATCCGGTTGGATACTCAGCTATTGGAGCAGGCAGGAGTAGAAGTGGCTTTTGTGGGACCGGATAATTTTGCAGCTGCGTATGAAGTGGGTAAATTATTGGATAAGAAGTTGCGGAATGAAGATAAAGTTGCTATTATTGAAGGATTGACGGCAGCCGATAATGCGCAGCAGCGTAAAAGAGGTTTTATCAAGGCGATAGAAGAAAAAGGGTTAAGATTGGTGGCATCCGAACCGGCCGACTGGGAAACGGAGAAAGCCGCCGAAGTTTTTCAGGCTATGTGGATGCGGTATCCTGATTTGAAAGCTGTATATTGCAGCAATGATGCGATGGCGTTGGGGGTTCTTCAGCAGATGCAAGAAAAAAATTGCTATCTGCCTGTAGTGGGCTTTGATAATGATGCGGTAATGAAAGAATTTCTTTCTACGGGAAAACTGGTTGCAACAGCTGATATTTTCAGCTCACAGATGGCTGTCCGGGGCATTGAGTTCGCTTTGGATGTATTGGAGGGAAAAATAGAGAATAGAGGGGTTCATTCTACAGCTTACGAAATTATTAAACAATGAGTTCGTAGGGAAACGGCCCATACTGAGATATGCACTTAAGGCACCGGCTGTTTAACTTCTTAATATTGCCGGCAATGAGCAATATTAAGAAGTATTCTTTTTACGAATGAAATATTTAGTGTAATTTTGTGGCTCAAAATAAATTAAATAGAATCATTATGGCAGCAAAACCAAGTATACCTAAAGGAACGAGAGATTTTTCGCCGGTGGAAATGGCGAAACGTAACTATATATTCAATACGATCCGTGATGTGTTTCATCTTTTCGGCTATCAGCAGATTGAAACTCCTTCTATGGAGAATTTGTCTACCTTGATGGGAAAATACGGTGACGAAGGGGATAAGTTATTGTTTAAGATACAGAACTCAGGTGATTATTTCAACGGCATTACCGATGAGGAATTGCTGAGCCGCAATGCGGTAAAGCTGGCGAGCAAGTTCTGTGAAAAAGGATTGCGCTACGATCTCACCGTACCTTTTGCCCGCTATGTGGTGATGCATCGTGATGAAATAAGTTTTCCTTTCAAACGTTATCAAATCCAACCGGTTTGGCGTGCGGATCGTCCCCAAAAAGGGCGTTACCGTGAGTTTTACCAATGTGACGCCGATGTGGTAGGCAGCAATTCTTTATTGAATGAAGTGGAGCTGGTACAGATGATAGACCGTGTATTTGGTAAATTCGGAGTACGTGTTTCAATTAAAATCAATAACCGTAAGATATTGACCGGTATTGCCGAGATTATCGGGGAGGCTGATAAAATTGTAGATATCACCGTAGCCATTGACAAACTGGATAAAATCGGATTGGAAAATGTAAATGCGGAATTGGCTTCTAAAGGGATTCCTCAAGAGGCTATTGATAAATTGCAGCCGATTATTTTATTGAGTGGAAGCAATGAAGAGAAATTGGAAACTTTGAAGACTGTCCTTGCTACCAGTGAAGCGGGATTGAAGGGAGTGGAAGAAAGTGAATTCATATTAAAAACCGTGTCTGCACTGGGTGTGAAGAGTGAAGTGGAATTGGATTTGACTTTGGCTCGCGGCTTGAATTATTATACGGGAGCAATTTTTGAAGTGAAGGCCTTGGATGTGCAGATTGGCAGCATCAGTGGTGGTGGCCGTTATGATAAGATGGTTACTGAATATATCAATGATGGAGAAATATATCCAGCCGTAGGTATAAGTTTTGGTTTAACTAGTATTTATGAAATTCTAAAAAATAGAGAAATATTCCAAAATACATCAGATATTAATTTCTTTATTATTCCAATGAATACTGGAGTTGAATCACTTCGTCTTGCAGATAAACTAAGAAGTTACGGATACAATGTTGAAGTTGAAATGAAACAAAGAAAATTAAAGAAGAGTCTAGACTTTGCAAATAGAGAAAATATTCCATACGTTATCATTATTGGTGAAGATGAAGTAACTAAAAATAAAGTAATGGTTAAAGATATGGTTTATGGAGAAAACTTTGAAATTAGTCTAGATAATCCAGAAAATGTTAAAGTAATTGGTTTTATTCTTTTACAAGATAAGATTAGGGAAGAAGCGCCAGACACATTAAAGTACTTTAAAGAGCAAGGTGTTAAAGTTAAAATAATAAGTGGAGACAACTTTAAAACAGTTACATCTATTGCAAGACGGGCAGGACTTACTGATGCTTTAGGAATGGATGCGAGCTTGTTAACTGAAGATAATATATGTGAAAACGTTAAAAAATATGATGTTTTTGGTAGAGTAAAACCTGAACAAAAGAAAATGATAGTGGAATCTCTTCAAAAAGAAGGACACGTTGTTGCAATGACAGGAGACGGGGTAAATGACGTTCTAGCGCTTAAACAAAGTGATTGTAGTATAGCTGTTGCAAGTGGTACAGACGCTGCTAAAAACGTAAGCCAATTAGTGCTTCTAGACTCAAATTTTAGTAGTTTACCTAAAGTAGTAGCTGAAGGAAGAAGAACTATTAACAATGTTGAAAGAAGTGCAAGTTTATTATTAATAAAGACTATTTTTACATCAATATTGGTTGTTATTTGTTTATTTATGAAAAGTGAATACTTTTATTTACCAATACATTTAAGTTTAATTACATCTTGTACAATAAGTATTCCATCATTTATACTAGCACTTGAACCTAATAATGAAAGAGTTAAGGGTAACTTTATTTTGAAAGTAGTAAGTAAAAGTGTACCTGCTGCTTTAACAGTTGTTTTTAATGTAGTTATGATAGTGTTATTTAAAGACCATTTTAATATAGACGCTAATCTAGCAAGTACTTTAATTGTAATAATGACAGGTACAACCGGATTTATATTCTTGTTTAGGCTTTGTAAACCATTTAACACTTTAAGAGCAAGTTTGGTGACTTTCTTAATAGCCTTATTTATCTATATTTTGATATTCTGGTATGACTTCTTTGACCTATCACAAATTACATTTAATACAATACTTCTTTACATATTATTTGCAATTGCAAGTGTCCACATATTTGACAGGTTAAACACTTTTGTAAAGTATATTGTTGGTAAATTTGATAAAGAGAGTGTTTGCTAGGCATTTAAGCCTAGTTTTTCTTTACAGTTTTGTCTTAAGGTATGTTATAATTAAGTAGGAGATGTTTTATATGAAAAAGATGTTTAAATATTTAGTGTGTTTAATTGTTATAAGTGCCTTAGTTGTTTTTGGAATAGATTTATATGTTGTTTTTAGTACAAAGGATAGAATAGTGAATGAATATAGTGAATTAAAAGATATAGATTGTATTGTTGTTTTAGGAGCTGGTGTGTATGACGACAAACCTAGTCCTATGTTAAAGGATAGACTTGACACTGCAGTTATGCTTTTTAATGATGGGGTAAGTGAGAAAATCATAATGAGTGGAGACCATATGAAAGAAAATCATGATGAAGTGAACGTAATGAAAACTTATGCAGTAGAAGAAGGGATTAATTCAAGCAGTATATTTATGGACCATGCTGGTATTTCTACTTATGATAGTATTTATAGAGTTAAAAATATTTTTAGAGCTAAAAGAGTTGTAATAGTAACTCAAGAGTACCACCTTTATAGAGCACTTTATATTGCTAAAAGTCTGGGTCTAGAAAGTTATGGCGTTAGTGCTGATACTACTAGATATAGTGGACAGTTTATTAGAGATATTAGAGAAGTACTTGCAAGAGATAAAGACTTTGTTAAAACAATTTTTAAACCTGAAAGTAAGTATTTAGGGGAAGTTATTCCAGTAAGTGCAGATGGAGATATTACTAACGATAAAGATATATATAGAAAATAAGAAAGTTTTACAATTGTGCTAGTTTTA
>OHEU01001331.1_pt1 | contig 10944 bp, 9 predicted proteins | sample 1567341 | NCBI WGS metagenome assembly OHEU01 (sample SAMEA3879524, study PRJEB24766) | human gut metagenome | biome: human-associated habitat; feature: feces | place: USA | collected 1985/1987 | reverse complement strand
CTTTTAATGGTATATTTTTATTTTTTTGAGATATTTTTCGTATAGAAGGGTGAATATAGTTTGAAAAACGATAATTTTGAAAAAGGCGAAGATATTATAGCGGGAAGAAATCCTGTTTCAGAAGCACTTAAATCTGGGCGTTCTATCGAAAGAATACTTGTTGCTCACGGAGAAATGAGCGGTTCGGTTAAGGTTATTGTTGCTAAGGCTAAGGAAAAGGGTATTCCAATTAAAGAAGTTGATAGCAGAAAGCTCGATTTTATGTGTGGTAATGCTAACCATCAAGGAATAATTGCTATTGCGGCAGTGAAAGAGTATGTTAGTGTTGATGAAATTCTTAAAATAGCAGAAGAAAAAGGCGAGAAACCTTTTATAATTATACTTGATAACATAGAAGACCCTCATAATCTTGGTGCGATTATCCGTACTGCTGAATGTGCGGGTGCCCATGGTGTTATAATACCAAAACGCAGAGCCGCAGGCTTAACATTCTCTGTTGGCAAAGCTTCTGCTGGTGCATATGAATATATGCCTGTTGCAAGAGTTACAAATATTCCTGCAACTATTGATGAGCTTAAAGAAAAAGGACTTTGGATATACGGTGCTGATATGGACGGAGAAACATATTGCACGAGTGACCTCAAAGGTGCGTGTGCTTTAGTAATAGGTTCTGAAGGCAAGGGCTTACAAAGACTTGTTAAAGAAAAATGCGATGTTATATTGTCCTTGCCTATGCTCGGAAAAATTAATTCTCTTAACGCGTCTGTTGCTGCTGGTGTTTTGATGTATGAGTTTACTCGTCAGCGACTTGAAATAAAAGCTAAATAAGGGGGAATTTCAATGGCAGAGAAAAAAAGAACTTCAGATAGCTCAGAAGATAAAGTTCTTGATGATATGACCAATGATTTCGACGATGTTTTTAGCGAAATTAAAGATAAAAATGATGTTGAATCAAAGAAAAATCAATTAGAGGAAGAGTCTGCAATTCGTGGAATTTTCGGACGCATAAAAAAGAAAAATAGTAATCAAAAAAATTCTCTGTCCGAAACTGAAAAGAAGACATCTTCTATGAATCTTAGCGACAGTCAAGAAATTCTTGACCTTAGCAAGGAGGTTACAGGTAGTGCAAAAGAGGAAGCGGTAGTTGTTGTTAAGGCTGAAGAAGAATCAAATGGCGTTACAACTATTACTATGAAAATTCCTAAGCTTACTGATGAAAAGCTTGCTGAAATTATTGCGGAACAAAAGCAAGCTGATATTACAAAGAAAAAAGTTGAAGATAAACCAAAAGAAGATGTTCAAACTGAGAAAAAAAGTTCGGAAACCAAAAATCAAGATTTAAATAGTGAAGTAGATGATATTGCTAATACTCAAAAACAAGCTGAACATAAAATTGAATCAAAAGAAAAGGAAAACAAAATTTCAGACGATTTTTCTCAAGAAGCAGATGAAAAGCCAAGCTTTAAATCAAAGTTTTCTAAATTTCTTTCTACTGCAAAGGAAAAAGCATTATATTATCTCGGTTTTGAAGATGATGAAGAATACGATGACGATGTTATATTCAGTACAAGTAGTGGTGTAGAGCGTTTGAAAAATGCTAATCCACTTGATTTTGATGAGGAATATAAGGAAAATATTGTTTATCAAGCGCCTGATGGTGAGAAAAAAGATAATAAACCAGATTTGCTAAAAATTGCTGCACAGAACACAACTATAAATACCGATTTTAATTTAACTGAAGATAAATCAAAAGAAACTAAAATAGAATCTGAAGAAAAGCCTGTTGAAACAGAAACTAAGTCGGAAGTTGAAGAAAAAACTGTTGAAACAGAAACTAAGTCTGAGGTTGAAGAAAAGCCTGTTGAAACAGAAACTAAATCGGAAGTTGAAGAAAAGCCTGTTGAAACAGAAACTAAGTCGGAGGTTGAAGAAAAGCCTGTTGAAACAGAAACTAAATCGGAGGTTGAAGAAAAAACTGTTGAAACAGAAACTAAATCGGAAATTGAAGAAAAGCCTGTTGAAACAGAAACTAAGTCGAAAATTGATAAAAAACCTATAACAGCTGAAATTAAGTCGGATACAAAAGTATATAAGAAGAAAACTGATGATGAATTAACTTTTGACGAAATTCTTGCAGAAGAAAAGCGAAATAGAATTTCAATAGATATTGCACTTGATGACGATGAATCGAATGAAGATATTTCAAATTCACCGCTTTCAGACCAGCTTGATTTTTCTATTCTTTCAGAGCAAATTGCAGGTGACGCTCTAAGAGAACCACGCAGGTCTAAAAAGCCAAAGACTGAGAAGCCAATTAAATCGGAAGAAACTGCCAAATCAGTTGAAGAAGAAACTAAAGAAGAAACTAAAGAAGAAACTAAAGAAGAAACTAAAAAAGAAACTAAAAAAGAAACTACAAAGCAAGCTGAAATAGAAATTAAATCTGCTGAAGATGATATTAACTTTGAATCAGTTGCAAAACAAATAATGGCTGATACTAAGGTTGAAAAAACAGTATCAAAACCTATTCAAAGTGAAGTTAAAAACGATGATTTCGATTTCGATAGTCCTTTCATTCAAATAATTGATATGCCAGTTAAAAAGCATATTGATGAAAAGACTGAACCAGTCAAGCAAGCGGTTGCCGAGGAAAAGACTGAACCAGTCAAGCAAGCGGTTGTCGAGGAAAAGACTGAACCAGTCAAGCAAGCAGTTGCCGAGGAAAAGGCAGAACCAGTCAAGCAAGCGGTTGTTGAGGAAAAGGCTGAAGATAGCGAGAATCCTTTCGTCAGAATTGTTGATAGAGTAAAGCCTAAACAGAAATCAAGCGAACCAGTAGTTCAGCAAAAGCAATTTAATCCTATTATTATAGAAGGTGAAAAGCTTATTCAGGAATTTAAGCTTGATTTTGCAAAGGATAATATACCTAAAACCCTGCTTACATATAGTCGTCCATCAGAAAAAAATAATTTTGTAGTTATGGCGGGTAAGTTTACTAAAACGGTAAGAAGTGAATATCGTGCATATAAATACAAACCAAAGTCACCTGAACCACCTACACCACCTGATGATAAACAAAATCCACCAAGGTCTGAACAGTCAAAACAGCTAGAACAGAAGAAGAAAAATGATGAGAGCGGAAAAACTTCTGTTTTTGGTGAATTTTCATTTAAAAAGCTTAAAAAAAATCCTGAGCCAGAACATAAAGCTCAACCACAACAAGAACAAAAACATACATCAGTAGTTAAACCTGTTCATAAGCAAGAGGTGCAACAAACAAAGGCAGAAGAAACACCCAAGGTGAAAATTCCAAAGCCTAAAATGCCGACAGTACCACTTGCGGTTAAGATGGCTGTTCCGAGTTTTATTCGTAAAAAACAGCGTCCTGAAATAATGCCTGATATAAAGGAAAAAAAAGAAGCTGTTCAGCCTGAGCCAGAAAAAACTACAAAGCCAAAGACCGAAAAGAAAAAAAATAATAAGGCATCTGAGGCTAAAAAAGCTATAAAAAAGAAAACTCAAATGTTAAAGCTTTTTAGTGATGATGAAGATTTTGACATTGATGATATTGATTTCAATGGAGAAAATCGAGAAATTGAAGAATATTCAAGTAAGAATGATGAGAGGGAAATTCGTTCAGAGATAAATAACAATTATCGTAAGCTTACATTCCGTTCAATAATTGTTGCGATAGGACTTGTCTTTTCAATAACATTAGATATACTTGTTGGTGTTATAAGCGAAACCTTTATGAGTATGCCTTTTGGCTGGCTTTTAGTTGCGTTTTTAAATGCCATAATCTTGTGTGTATGTGTAGTGGCTTGTTATGTTCCGATAATAAATGGACTAATACCACTAAGGCATTTCAAGGCTAATTCTGATACAAGCCTTGCAGTTGCATCTTTCGCAGGAATACTTCAAGCCTTTGTATCGTTTTTCTCTCCACAAAGCTTTATAAATGGTTATCTGCATTACTATACAACACTTGTAATTCTTGGACTTTTGCTGAATTGTATAGGTAGAATGCTGATAATTACTCGTGTACATGATAACTTTAAGTTTATTATGAAAAATCCTGAGCTTTATGCGGGCAAGATTTATACAGATGAAAGAAATGCAAAGAGAATGTTTATGGGAGCACCTCTTAATAAACCCCTTATTGCATATAGAAAGAAGACAAAATTCCTGAGTAATTTCTTACAGCTTTCATATGCACCTGACCCAAGCGAAAATATTGCTTCCAAGATTGCACCAATTACCTCTGTTGTAGCTATTGTTGCAGCCTTACTTTATGCGTTTATTGGTGGGGGAGTTGCAGAGGGTGCAAGTGCATTTGTGCTTTTTGCAATAATACTTACACCTGTTTGTCAGCTTGTAGCTGTCAACCTTCCAATTAAAAAGCTCTGCTCAGCAGTTGTTAAAAAAGGGTCTATGGTTACAAGCTATGAATCAGTAAAGCAATTCTGTGATACAAACGCTATTATTGTAGATGCAAATGATTTATATCCATCAGGAACTGTTACAATGAGCGGAATAAAAACCTTTAGCGGAAGTAAGGTAGATGACGCTATTCGTGGTGCGGCAGCGGTTATGTTTGCGGTTAAAGCACCTATGTCGAGTATGTTCGATAATATTATCAAGAGTAAGAGAGATACATTACCTCATGTTGAAAGCGTTATTTATGAGGACGGTCTTGGACTTGTTGGTTGGGTAGCTGGTCAAAGAATACTTCTCGGAAACCGCAGGCTTCTTGAAGCTCACGGAATTAAAGTGCCATCTGTTGAATATGAAAAGAAGTATACAGATAAAAGCAAGCAAGCGGTTTATTTATCACTTGGCGGAGAGCTTGTTGCAATGTTTATAGTTACTTATAAGGGTAGCTCATATATCGCTGAGGAGCTTAGAAATCTCGAACAGAATGGTGTTACTATTCTTGTGAGAACGATTGATTCTAATATAACTCAAGATAGAATTGCAGAAGATTTTGGTGTTTTCTATCGTTCAGTTAAGATATTGCCAACAGGTTTGGGAAATATAACTAAGGAAATGACAGATACACCTGATGAAGAAACTCGTGCATATATTGCAACAAAGGGTGGAATACAGTCATTCGCAAGAGCAATTTCGGGCTGTATAAGAATTAAATCAAATGTTACACTTTCAATTTTCTTGCAAATGGCAGGAATTATTTTAGGTTTTGTTCTTGTTGGTGTAATTACATTTATATCAGGAATTGCAAGACTTAATATCCTTGAATTGCTGATTATGTATGTTTTCTGCATAATAGTAGGTATAGTTGCACCGACTATACGAAAACCATAAAAACTCTGAAAAGGAATGATTGATAATGAAGATTGCACCATCAATGCTTTCTTGTGATTTCGCTAAAATGGGAGATGAATTAATCAGAATAGATAAGGGTGGAGCAGATTGGATTCATCTTGATGTTATGGACGGGCATTTCGTTCCTAATATTACAATAGGCCCTGCGATAGTATCTGCACTTCGCCAATGCTCTAAGCTTCCTTTTGATGTTCACCTTATGATTGATTATCCTCTTGATTATATAGAGCAGTTTGCTAAAGCGGGAGCGGATATAATTACCTTCCATATTGAAGCAAAATCTGATATTCAAGCAACTATTGATAAGATTAAGTCCCTTGGGGTAAAACCTGGACTTGTAATAAAGCCAAAGACATCTGCTGAGGAAGTATTCCCTTACTTAGAACAGGTTGATTTGATACTTGTTATGACAGTAGAGCCTGGTTTTGGCGGACAAAGCTTTATGGCAGATATGCTTCCGAAGGTTACTGCTATAAAAGAAAAAGCCAAAGAATTGGGCAAAGATATGCTTGTAGAAATTGATGGTGGAGTTAATGATAAAACAATTTCTCAGGCTGCTAAGTTTGGTGTTGATGTTTGCGTATCAGGAACAGGCGTTTTCAAAGCATCTGACGCAAAGGAAGCTATTGATAATTTAAAGCGTTTATCTGAAGTTTAATAGCAAAAAGCCGTCCTGCCTATAAAGGACGGCTTTATTTTATAGTGTTCGTTTGCTGTATTCTGTTTCAATAATCTCGCATATTTCTTCTGGTGTTTCTTTGCAGCCATTATTAAGCCACATCTTTATAATGGCTGTAATTCCACTTTTGAAAAATTCACAATGATACTCAATGAACTTATTATTAAAATGCTTGAATGCAAGTTCTTTACTATAACCTATGATTTTATAATTGCTGTCATATCCAAGCTTAAAGTATGTTTTATAAAATAACTGATTTTCTTTTATATGATAAAATAGTTTTGTAAGAGAACTAATGACTTGATTTGGTTCAAAATAATTATAAAAATAGTTTTCTTCGAGAGTTTTTCTAATGTTATCTGCAAGGTCGTATATATCGACATAGTTAGCATAGAATGTTGTTCGATTTAAGCCTGATTTCTTACATATTTCTGAAACTGATATTTGATTTAGCTCTTTATCCTGTATTAAATCTAAAAATACAGCTTCTATTTTTGCACGAGATTCTTTACGGCGTTTGTTGTTTTTAACATTCATTATAAACCTCCATTACCTCAACACTTATATGCGAATTGATGATTGTTTTCAGCTATTTAATTATATTATAATCTTATTAACAGAACAAGTGTTGCTTTGTTAAATTTATTTTATGGAGGTAAATTAAAATGAAAAAGAGCAGTTTTGTAGCAATGATTTTAGGTACAGTGAGTGGAATTTTATTTGCATTGGGTATGTGTATGGCTTTGATTAAGGAATGGAACACATTTACTGCAGGAATTGTCTTAGGTTTGATTGGTTTAGTGCTTGGAGTTATAACATTTTTTATCTGGAGAAAAATGGAGAACAAAAAGCCAATTAAATTATCTGGCAAAACTTTGGCAACCACATTGATTGGTATAGTCGGAGCATTGGTTTTAGGTGTAGGTATGTGCTTAACTATGGTATGGCAAAATATGGCTTTGGGCGTTATTGTTGGAATTGTAGGAATTATAATTTTACTTAGTTTGATTCCTATTATTAAAGGGGTTAAATAATTCTAAAGATGAGATTTTATGAATAAAATAAAGAAAAATGTTATTTCAAAAATAGAAAAAACACAAATCGGTAATCGTGCCTTGCATAATGTCAGATATAGAACAGTTTTTATAGCATTTATAAGTCTTATAATAAATATTGCATATGCTTTTTATAACGGTATTCTTGGAATAATGTATGCGTCTGTTTGGTTTTTAGCAATGTTTGCTTATTATACGCTTTTATCAGTTGTGCGTTTTTCTGCGGTTTTATATGAATATAAGACCAAGAAACATAACGAAAAATTCATAATGAGATTTATAGGTGTTATGCTGATTATAATGAGCTTAGTTTTATCTGCTTCAGTTTATTATAGCATTGTTAATGATGTTGCAAATAAAAATAATGAGATAGTTATGATAACTATTGCAACATACACTTTTTATAAAATTATAATGGCTATTATAAATCTTGCTAAGATAAAAAAATATAAGTCATTTTTGCTTATTACAATACGAAATATAGCACTTGCAGATGTGGCTGTATCAATATTTTCCTTACAGCGTTCTATGCTTGTATCTTTTGAAGGAATGACCTCGGAAAATATTCGCATTATGAATATATGCACCGGAAGTGGCGTATGCTTGCTGGTTTTAGTTTTAGGAATAATTATGAGCGTAGGCTTAAATAAGAAAAATATTAATTAACTGAATTAGAAATATACATTAATTATGTGCATATAATGAATAATGGAGGTTCACAGCTTTTTGCATAGGAGGGGCAATATGACTTGCAGAATAACCGACCTTAGATGTAAAGAAGTTATAAATGGCAAGGACGGTTGTAGACTTGGTTGTGTTGATGATGTTGAAATAGATACTAAAAACGCTAAGCTTGTAGCAATCATAATCTTTGGCAGACCTAAATGCTTCGGACTTTTCGGCAGGGAAGAGGATATAGTTATATTATGGAATAACATAGAGCTTATAGGCGAGGATACTATAATTGTCACGAATGTTCAGCGTCCATATAAGAAAAAAAGAATGAAGCTGCCATTTTTTAAGTAACTATGCTGTCTGAAAACACATAAACTTTCAAAAAAGACTTGCATTATCTGAAAATATGTGTTAAAATATTCGAGCAAAACACACGCAGACTCTTTTATATGGTTTCGGTGCATTTCATTCCGAGGTGTTTGTCATATATGATTCTGCGGAGGTTTAAAACCAAAAGGAGGACAAAACAATGTCAGTAGTATCAATGAAACAGCTTCTTGAAGCCGGTGTGCATTTCGGTCACCAGACAAGAAGATGGAACCCGAAAATGGCTGAGTACATTTTCACAGAAAGAAACGGAATTTATATCATCGACCTTCAGAAAACGGTCAAAAAGCTTGAAGAAGCTTATATGTTTGTTCGTGATCTTGCAGCCAACGGTGAGGAAATCCTTTTCGTAGGTACCAAAAAACAGGCTCAGGATTCTATTAAAGAAGAAGCCGCTCGTTGCGAAATGCCTTATGTTAACGCTCGTTGGCTCGGCGGTATGCTTACCAACTTCACTACAATTAAGCAGAGAATTAAGAGACTCGGTCAGCTTGAGGCAATGAAAGAGGACGGCACATTCGATATGCTTCCCAAGAAAGAAGTTGCTAAGCTCGAGCTCGAAATCGAAAAGCTTGAAAAGTTTATGGGCGGTATAACCGAAATGAAGAAACAGCCGGCTGCTATGTTTATAGTAGACCCGAGAAAAGAGAGAATAGCTGTTGCAGAGGCTAAGAAGCTTCACATTCCGATTATCGCTATTGTTGACACAAACTGCGATCCCGATGAAATCGATTATGTAATCCCCGGCAACGATGACGCTATCCGTGCCGTAAAACTTATCGCCGGTGCTATGGCTGACGCGGTTATCGAGGGCAAGCAGGGTATGCAGGGCGCTGCAGCTGCAGAAGCTGAAGACAACGCCGATGCAGAAACCGAAGCTGCTGCTGAATAATCTTAACAAGAAGCAAAGCCCGTGCTTTAGTGCGGGCTCTGTTTAAGTTTAATTAACTGGAGGAATAAATTATGGCATTTACTGCAAGTGATGTAAAAGCTCTTCGCGAGAAAACCGGCGTCGGCATGATGGATTGCAAAAAAGCACTCGTTGAGTCTGACGGCGATATGGATAAGGCAATAGATTTTCTCAGAGAAAAAGGTCTTGCCGCAGCTACCAAGAAGGCAAGCAGAATTGCTGCCGAGGGCGTAGTTATGGCTTACACCGATGAAGCAAAGCAGACAAGCGTTATTATCGAGGTCAATTCCGAGACCGATTTCGTTGCAAAGAACGATAAGTTCCAGAGCTTTGTTCTCAGCGTTGCTAAGACTGTTATAAATGAAGATCCCAAAGATGTTGACGATCTTCTTACAAAGAAGCTTGACGGAAGCGACAGAACAGTTCAGGAAAATCTTCAGGATATGGTTCTTGCTATCGGTGAGAATATGAAGATTCGCCGTTTTGAAAGAGTTACCGGTATTGCCGCAACTTACATTCATGCGGGCGGTGCAGTAGGCGTTCTTGTATCTTTTGATACCGATGAAAAGACTGCCGCTGCTGCTGAATTTAAGGAGATGGGCAAGGACGTTGCAATGCAGATTGCCGCAATGTCTCCCGCTTATCTTGACAGAGCAAGCGTTCCCGCAAGCGTTATTGAACATGAGAGCGAGATAATAAAGGCTCAGCTTGCTGAGGATCCTAAGATGGCAGGCAAGCCCGATCAGGTTCTTGCTAAGATTGCCGAGGGTAAAGTCGGCAAGTATTATAAAGAAAACTGCCTTCTTGAACAGGAGTTCGTTAAGGACGGTAGCATGAATGTTCAGAAGTATGTTGACTCCGTAGCTAAGAAGCTCGGCGCAGACATCAAGGTTACCGCTTTCATCCGCTATGCTAAGGGCGAGGGCCTTGAGAAGAAAGAAGAAAACTTTGCCGATGAAATTGCCAATATGGTTAAGGGCTAATATTTTCTGATATTAAAGATAAAGAGCAAGCCAAGAGGCTTGCTCTTTTTTTGTTGAAAACAAAAGTGTGTTATGATACAATTTATAATGATGATTTTAGCGTGTAAGAACACCTTTGTGTGAAGAACAAACAATCGCATATATAGGACGTTTTAATTGAAAACGGCAAAAAATATGATATACTGATAGATATAATAATCGGCACGAAAAGCTCATAAAATTTAACGGGTGATGTTTTATGAGCAAAAGGGTGTTTCCCATATGTATATTTATTTTATGCTTTTTTTGTGTAGGCTTTTATGTTTTTGAATTTCTACGTGCCACAAGTAATGTGTCGGCTGAAAATTCACCGGGAAAATGTGAATACACAATCGTGATTGACGCCGGGCACGGCGGTGCCGACGGCGGAGCAGTTGCGAGTGACGGCATATCGGAAAAGGTAATCAATTTGGAAATCGCATATAAGCTGAATTATATCCTCAGAGCATACGGGCTTAATACCGTTATGACAAGAACAGACGACGAGTCGATACACGACAGTAACGCAAAAACTCTGCGTGAGCAGAAAGTTTCCGATATACATAAGCGTATGTCGATAATGGAATCAGACGAAAACAATATCTTCGTCAGTATCCATCAAAATAAATTTTCCAACAGTTCGCTTTGGGGTACTCAGGTTTTTTATTCGCCTAACACTACCGATAGTGCAGTTTTGGCGAATTGTATACAAAATTCTGTTTGCAGCCTTTTGCAAAATGATAATAAGCGTGTTATTAAGAAATCAGGAAGTAATATTTATTTGCTGTATTACGCAAAAAGAACTGCTGTGCTTGTTGAGTGCGGATTTGTTTCAAATCCTAAAGAAAACAAATTGCTTGAGAACTCAGATTATCAAAGAAAAATGGCATTTTC
>OHEU01001324.1_pt1 | contig 10974 bp, 6 predicted proteins | sample 1567341 | NCBI WGS metagenome assembly OHEU01 (sample SAMEA3879524, study PRJEB24766) | human gut metagenome | biome: human-associated habitat; feature: feces | place: USA | collected 1985/1987 | reverse complement strand
ATCTTGGCGCATTCTCATTTGGAAATAGTATAATGCCCCCTGCAAGTGCCTGATGGCATGACAAAACCCCGTCTGATGCTGGATGATGACCAGCGCTCAGGCGGGGCTTTTGTTTGCGGCGAGGTCTGCGCCGCAGGGCAGGGGTTTCGCCTCTGCGGAGGCGCGATTCCACCTGCATCAATAGAGAACGACTTCGGCAGAATCAGACAGCTCGTTCAGCCGCGCACTCAGCGCCTCACTGCACATGTCCTGATACAGCGTGTAAGACAGCGCATCGTGAATCGCATCCGTCATCTCAATCGCGCCGCTTTTGGAATCGCACAGGTAATACAGAATGTGCACCCCCGCGTCGCTGACAATCGGGTCGCTCCAGCAGCCGGGCTGCGCCATGCGCTCACTGAACGCCGCCGCTACAAACTTCTCATCCCACACGACCGAATCACGGTGCACCTGATACCCAACGGTCAGGAAATCCGCATCGTAAAACGCCACGTCGGTGTTGTACTCCGCCATCAGCGTCTGGAAGGATTCGCCCGCGTTGAGCCGCTCGTCAATGGCATCCACCGTCGCCTGAACGCTTTCAAGCCGCGCTTCGTCCGTGTCGCCCTCAGCAGGCAGGAGAATTTGCAGGATGCTGCGGTAGCCATCCGGCTTGTACCACACTTCTTTGCCGGAATACAGCGCCGTCTCGAATGCCGCGGCGTCGCCCTCGAAGCGCTCCTTGCTTGCCGCCACGTTTGTCTCGTAGGCGGACTGAATCGCGTCTTCCGTCACCGGGTTGTCGCCCAGCAGCACCGTGTAGTAGTTCACCATTGCACGCTGCTTGCGGTAGACGGCAATGTAATCCTCCGCCGTCACGCCAAGCGCCTTGGCGTAGCTCAGGGCGAAGGAAGACATATCCTCTTCGTCGCTGTAACCAAGTTCAGCGCGCAGGGCCTCACCGACGTTTGTCAGCGCCGTCTCATAGGCGGTCTGTCCCTGCGCTTGAATCCAGCTTTCCGTCTCTTCATCAAAGTCGTAGCAGCCCTTGGCGCGCATGTCCTGCTCGATGAGCATGTCCTGAATCGCGGTGGTCAGCGCAAGGTCTGCGATGTAGGCGGCCTGTGTCTCGTCCGTCTCGTCATACGCGCCGGAAAGCAGCTGCTGGTATTGCGTCAGGTAGGTGACATAGGCGCTGTAGCGCAGCTCCTCGCCGTTGACAGTCGCCATCAGCTTATCATCGGTGCTTTCTGCCAATGCGCAGGAAAACAGCAGGAGCAGGGATAGCAGCAGGGCAGTTAAACGATGGATTTTCATGATAAAAACCTCCAATCAAGAAATGCGCCGGAGATGAACAACCGGGAGAGCCGGTTCGCGCGTTCATCTCTGGCGCAAAGGGGGGATGCGGAGGTCTGGCGGGTTGAAATCTGTCAGACCTCCGCAAATGACTCTTAGTAGCTCAGACCGAAGCCGGAGACGTAGGAGTTGCCGTCGGCATCCTTGTAGATGTAGCTGCCGGACGGAGACTGCGCCAGCACTTCAGGAGCAATGTACTGATCCTTGTCGTAGCCGGGCACGTCATTCGGGGAAGCGCATTCTTCGTAGAGCAGGTTGCCATCCGCGTCGCGGACTTCCGTCAGGGCGATAACAGCCTCGCAGGAAGGCATGGTCACAGACAGTTTGCCGGTCGGGTTGTAATTGCCGACGATGACGTCCACCTGCGCGCTGTACGCATTGGACAGGGAAGCCGCGGAGGTGGTGTACTGCGCCAGCAGCGCGTCGCAGTAAGGCTCGAGGTTGTCCAGGATCCACGGAGAGGTGCAGACGATGGTCGCGATGACCTTGCCGCCCTTTTCGTGCATCTTGTTCGCAGCCTTCTGCAGCTTCTTGATGCCTTCAACAGTGGTCACGTCAACCATTTCGCCAGTCTTACCCTGACCGCCCGCGCCGAACATAGCCGTCACAGCCGCGTCTGTGCCGCCGCCCAGCTGACGCTGAGCCACTTCAAAGCCGTCCACCAGGCTCAAAACGCCTTCGGTTTCGGAAGCGCCTGCCTTGACGGTCGCCTTGGGCTGCACATAGAAGTACACAACATCGGCATCATCCATATCCTCGCAGACGGTGAAGCCCTGCTGCACGAACAGCTCGGCCAGCGCCTTGAGGGTCGCTTCGTTTTCACCAGTGCCGGTGTAGGAGGCGATGTAAACCTTGGTGCCCGCGTCCTTGCTCAGCGGCAGCGTGTTCTCATGGTTCTTCATGAGGACGGTCGCCTTCAGGTGGAGGGAATACGCCTGGTCGTGAGCGGTTTCCATGTTGGTGGCGCGCACGACGTCAGCCTGTTCGTAGTCCAGGTAGGGGTTCTCGAAACGACCCTGCTTGAACAGCGCGGTCGCACGATTGATGTTGGCGCGGTCGAGGTCAGCCTTGTCCAGCAGGCCGAATTCAACAGCGGAAACAATGTATTCCGGAGCCAGCTCAGCGCCGATGGCGTCGGTGCCGGCCTTGATCAGCAGCGCGAAACGCTGGATGCTGGTCAGGGATTCCACGCCGTAGGTCTGGGTCAGGGTGATACCGGAGTCGGAGTTCACGAAGCCCTTGAAGCCCATGATGTCACGCAGCAGGGTGGTGATGATTTCGGAGTTGTAAGCAGAACCAAGCTGCTTGACGTCGATTTCATGGCCACGGTAGGTCTGCGGGACAGAGCGGACATCCGCCGCGTCGCGGGAGTAGCAAGGCATGATTGCGCCCACGCCTGCGTCAACAGCAGCCTGGAAGCCGACCAGCTGGTACTTTTCCAGAGAACCGGCAGTCGGGTACAGACGCCACTGACCCTGAGAGGTGTGAGACTCAAAGCCGTTTTCGGCAGCGCCGTCACCGGGGAAGTGCTTCGCAGACAGCACGACGGACTTCTCGTTCACGCCGTCCTTGCCATACTGATAGCCATCCACCAGCGCGGTGATGATGCCGGCGGTAACGTCGGGACGCTCGCCGTAAGTGCCGCTGTTCCGAGGCCAGCGGGGATCAGTCACCAGGTCGATCTGCGGGCCATACATGAAGATGATGCCCTGCGAACGCCACATCTGGCGGTCAACCTCGGCATAATCCTTGATGGCGTCGTAGTTGCCGTCGCCCAGCACCGCTGCCGCCATGCCCAGAGAATCCGGGAAGCCGGCGGAAATCGGGTTGGAGATCAGCGTCACCGGGATTGCAGGCGTACCCGCCTTGGCGGAATCCCATTCAGCAAACGCAGTGGTTACGTTGTTGTACAGCGCAACAACAGAAGCGTCGTAGTTCAGACCGCCGCGGTACACGCCCGCGCGAATCTTGCCAATGGACATCACCTGATCGTCCAGGCTGGCGAACGAAGAGGAAGCCGAATTCAACATAATCAGGCTCTTCGTGGTTTCGCCTTCGGGGATGACGGTCATAACCTTGGCGGGATTGATGGTGCCGTCTTCATTCTTGACATCCGCAAGCGTCTTGGAACCGGGCATAACCATCAGGGCGTTCAGGACGAAACCAGCCTGTTCGGTCAGCGTCATCTTCGTGACCATGTCCGCGGCGCGTTCTTCCGCCGGCAGACGCCAGTCTTCGAACGCGTCCAGCTCGTGGTCGTTGTCAGAATCCTTGAAGTACAGACCATCCTGCTGGATGACACCGACGGTCGTCACGCCGATGGTCGGGCCATTCTCGTTCTGATAGAACACAGGCTCAAGGTAGGTCTTGGTGGGGTTAACTTCTTCCGCGTTGTAGGGAGCAGAAATGTAGGTTGCTTTGGTCGCCGTTTCCGCCATTGCGGGAATCGCAGTCAGCAGCATCGACGCTGCAACCGCCAAGCTCAGAATCCGTTTCATGCTGAGGGTTCTCCTTTTCCGTTTTCTCTTCCTCATGCTGCGCGAAACATGAGGTGCTGGTAATATAATAGCATAAAAATCGCCAGATTGGAAGGGGCTTGTCTTGAATGCCTGTACCCCCGTCGCAACCGTGTGGACGTTCCGTTCACGACGAAAATATGTCGCGAACGGCAACTTTTTGCCCTATTTGGGAGGGAAATGGGGGAAAAGTGCAAAATCACGAATGGAATATACTGGAACTGATGGCAGGTTGTGAAATGCGCCGTATCTCCTTTCCGGCAAGTTTGCGGGCGCAATTCAGCCTGCAAAAAAATCAGCACCGAGAAAAAATCCTCAATGCTGATGGGCAGCGCACTAATGTGCAGCGTGCTGGAAAGAGCGGGTTGATGGCGCAAAGGATGGGCATTTCGTCTTACTGGTTCTGCGTGCTAACGCGGGAAGCGCCACATCCCGCCGGCGGGTGCAGAACTACCGTCAGCTTAAAAATGCCATTTTCCGCAACCACTGTCGCTATGCCGTCATACTTTTCAGCAATTGCCTGAATTGACCGCAAGCCAAAACCATGTCCCGTGCCGGCCTTGGTCGTCACCGGCATATCATCCACCATGTTCAGCGGCGCTTCATAGCTGTTTTCCACATGCAGCACCACCATGCCGTTCATGGCGTTTGCCTTGAGCGAAATCACCCGCTTCTCCGGGTCAGTCACCTTGTTGCAGCCCTCCAAGGCGTTGTCCAGCGCATTGCCGAAGAGCGAAAACAGCTCCATTTCCGACATGAAGCCGAAAATCGACCCGTCAATCAGGTACGAGAACTTTACTCCGCACGTTGAGCAGAGGATGTTCTTCTCCGTCAGCACAATGTTGATGGTCTCGTTGCCGCACTCAACAACCGTGCCGTACTCGATGATGGAGTCCTCCAAGCGGTCAATGTACTTGTCGAAACTCTCTTTGCCTGCTTTCGAGCGGATGGTGGCGATTTGGTGCTTCAGGTCGTGGCACTTGATTTGCAGGGACGTGATGCCGTCGCGGCTCATCTGGTAATACTGCATCTTGTTGGCAATGAACTTCTGCATTTCCTCGTTGTCCTGCCGATAGCGGGCAAGGTCGGCAATGGTGATCAGGATGATGTAGTTTGTTGCAGTATAGAGCAGGGCGCAGAGATAGAACATGAAAGACGAATCCGGCGCCGAGGTGAACACATGCCCGCAATATTCCAGCACTATTTGAAAAAGCAGGAAAACGGCGACCGAAGCCCGGACGATGCGGGAAGCCTCATTGAGCGGCGGATTGCTGTGAATCAGCCGCTTATAGAGCAAAGAAGCGGCTGCGCACACGGCGATATACACCAGATACGACACAAGGGCGCCGGAAACACTGTAACGTGACCAGACCGACGCGATACCTGTCATCCCAAATGCCGCTGCGAAAACCTTGAATGTGTTCCATGCGAGCTTGAAAATCGTCAGCGCAAGCAGTCCCATGTAGCACGATTCGGAGAGGGTTGTGTGGTAACAGAAGGTATATGTGCCCCAATAGAGCAGGCTCATGACCAACAGGTGCAGGCTGTACCCGATGCCCTGCGCGACGGTTGTTGTCAGGCAGAGGTCAATCCAGTAGCGCGTCAACCAGCTGACGGCGCACAGCGCGATGAAACTGACAAGGATGCGCAGGGGGAAATAGGGCTTCTTATGCCCGTTTCCCATTGTCATCAGCAGCAGAAAAAACACCAGCGCCGTGGAGACGCGGTGGTCAATCGTCGAAATCCACCAGGAGTCATGCAGCATGTTCATAGGTTTTCCCCCAGAAAGTTCGAGAAATGCTGCAAAATCTCTTTGCGGTGCGATTTGGAAATGGAAATCTGCGTGCCATCGACAACGAGAAAATCATTGTTGATATTTGACACATAGCGCAGGTTGACGACATACGAGCGGTTGCACATGATGAACCGCTTCGGGTCGAGCCGCTTCATCACGTCGGAGAGCCGCCCGCGGATGTCGTAATTCCCCTTGGTGGTGTGATAAACCAAATTGTGGTCAAATACTTCGACATAGATAATATCGTTGGTAGATAAGCTGACAATACCGTCGGAAGTCTTGAGCGCGAATGCCGCGTTCGACACGCCCTCCAGCCGCTTCATTGCTTTATCCAGCACATAATTGATGGAGCCTTGGTCAGCCGGCTTGACGATGAAATCCAGCGCATCCACCTCGTAGCCCTTGATGGCAAGCTGCGCCATGTGGGTGACGAAAATCAGCACGGAATCGGTGTTGATTTTGCGCATGATGCGCGCCACTTCCAGCCCGTCCAGCTTATCCATGCGGATATCCATAAACACGATGTCGTGGTTCTCGGTGCTGCGGATGAAATCCAGCGCGCCGTTGAAGACGTGAATCATATACGCCTGACGGTTCTGCTGGAAGTAGGTATCGACAAGCGCCTTAAGCGCGCTGGAATCGCTGCGTTCATCATCGACGATGGCAATTAGGAGCATTCGTCTCGCCTCCCCCTTGCGTGAAATATTCTGAAGCCATTATAGCATGGTTTCGGGGTTTGGACAAGTCGGAATATGCGGAAATTCCTGCTTTTCCGCTGATTTGCAGGGGTTTCACCTCTGCGCAGCAAAAAGGGCACACAGCTTTTCGCCATGTGCCCCGAAAATCCTCAGGAAATTCCCGAAGAAGAAATCGAATTACTTCTTCGCGCCCTTCTTCTTGCCATCCAGCACGACCAGCACAAACGCCACCGCCGTCAGCGCGCCCAGTGCCCACTGCGCAATGTTCAGCGTCAGCTGCCACCACGTCGCTTCGCGTACCACGCGCGTGTACTGGCTGATGCCGTCCATGCCGCGCGAGTTCACAACCGTGTTCAGCACACGCTTTGCGGACGTGCGCAGCGCCTGCGCCACCATCGGGTTCGCCTTCGCGCCGTCAGGGCCGTAGTCCTTCAATTCGCTGATGTCTTCGCCCACGAAGTTGTCCGGCAGGTCGTTGCCCGCGACAATCTCGTTCACCTTCACCATGTAGGTGCCGTCGTACATGTCCGTGACCGCGAAGCCGCTCATGCCCGCTTCGCCGCGCAGCCAGTCCGTCAGCAGCTCGGTGTACGCGCCTGCCCAAATGGCGCCCAGACGGTTGAACGCCGTCATCACGCACTGTGCGTCCGCCTGAATAATCGGCAGCTCGAATGCGCGCAGGTAGATTTCGCGCAGCGCCTGCTCGTTGCACCAGGTGCCGATGCCCGCGCGGTTGTTCTCCTGATCGTTCAGGACGAAGTGCTTGTTGTAGACGTACACGCCCTTGCTCTGGATGCCCACGGTCTCCCGTGCGTCAATCAGACCCGTCAGGATGCCGTCCTCGGAGTAATACTCAAACACGCGGCCAGAATAGGGGGAGCGGTGGATGTTCAGACCCGTGCCGTACAGACCAGCGTAGCCTGCCCACATGGCGTCCTCGCCGATCAGTTCGCCGACTTCCTGCACCAGCTGGCTGTTCATCGTCGCGGCGATGATGCCGTTGCAGGGGTAGCAGGTACCCTTCATGTTCTTGTCGGGGTCGTTCGTCTGCACCGCGTAGCCGTTCGAACCGACGGAGTACTTCTGCGTCACGCCGGACGGCCCGTTGTGGTCAACCGTCTCCGGCTTGCCGATTTCGTTGATAGCAATCGTCATGCGCAGACCGTTGGCGCAGATTTTCGCCAGCTGGTCGAACGTCAGCTGATCCATGAAGGTTTCCCACTGCGGATCATCCGCGTCGACGCCGCGCATGTTGATGAGCTGCAGATCCGCCTGCTTGCCGAACACCGGCCATTCGTAGCCGTCAGCGGAGGGAAGGTCGCTGTCGGTCAGCACCGTGTCGTCGAAGAGCTGCTGGGTCATCGCCAGCTTCACCGCGCCGGGCGTCACCGTGCCTTCCCAGTTGCTGCGGGAGTAGTACGTTACCGTGTTGTCGCCGCTGCCCTCGTAGCGGTTCACGTCCGCCGCCGCGAACAGGGAGGTGACGTCGTTGCCCGTGCCGTACGCCTTGGCGTAGGTTGTCGCGTCGAAGGAGTAGGTCGCCGTGTAAACCATCGAAGCGTCGCCGTCTGCGGTCATGCCGTCGGCGGTCGTCTTGCCCTTCACGGTCAGGATGTTGTTTGCCGCCGCGTGCGCGTCATCGGCAATCGTCAGGTAATGCGCGCCTTCTTCCAGAATATACACGCCCGTGTTGTAAGCGTCGTAGCTGGTCAGGAAGTATTCCGGCACGGAGACGGTCACCGTCTCGCTCTCGCCCGGCTGGAGCAGCTTCGTCTTCGAGAAGCCCACAAACTCCACCGCCGGCTTTTCAATGTGATTCTGCACGTCGTAGTCGGTATAGGGCTTTTGCGCGTAGACCTGCACCGCCTTCTTGCCTGCCTTGTCGCCCGTGTTGGTAACGGTGACAGTCAGCTGATACTCGGTCTTCAGCCCTTCGCCGACCTTCTGCACCTGCATATCGGAGAAAGCGAAGTTCGTGTAGCTCAGCCCGTAGCCGAAGGGGTACGCGACGACGTTATTGTACTGGAAGTTGCCCGCGTTCGGCGTGCCCAGCACAACGTCCTCATAGCGCGTTTCCGTGTACTTGTAGCCCAGATACACGCCTTCCTGATAGACCACATAGTGGTTGTAGCTGTTGGCGTTGGCGGGATAGGTGTAGTTCTCCTGACCTGCGTAGGTGTAGACACCAAAGTTGTTCTGCACCGGGTCAAGCTGATTGTCCTTCCACCAAGTGTCCGGCAGCGAACCGGACGGGTTCACCGCGCCGGAAAGCACGTCGCCCAAGGCGTACAGACCCGTCTGACCGACCGAACCGACCCACAGCACCGCGTCCACGCCGTAATCCTCTTCATCCGCGAACGCCATCGAAACCGGGTTCGCACTGTTGACGATGACGGTGATGGAGCGGATATTGCCGTCGTCCTTCATGCCCTTCAGGCCTTCCAGAACGCTCAGTTCGGCCTCGTTGAGGTGCAGGTAGTCGCCGCTCTCCTCGAACGTGTCCTCGATGCCGGCGCCGACGTCGTTGCCTTCGCCGCCCACGCGGCCGATGACGTACACCACGTCTTCGCCCTGTCCCAGGGTATCGTCATGGTTCTTTTTGACCTGCTTCCACTTGACTTCGCCGATTTCGTGGCCGTTGCGCTTTTTTTCCTCGCTCACATACCAGTTCAGCAGGGGCTTGTCCACCACGTCGAAGCCCGCGCCGGTCAGCACGTCAAGGTAGTTCGGGGCGCCGTCCGCGTCCACCGCGCCGGAGCCCGTACCGCCGTAGACGGGATCCATCGCCGTCACGCCGACGAGGGACACCTTTGCGCCCGCGGCAAGCGGCAGGACGCTGTTCTCATTCTTCATCAGCACAATGCCTTCGCCCTCGACCTCGCGAACCTTCGCGTTGCCGGCGGCTTTCAGTTCGGCCAGCGTGCTGTACTTGCTGTCATAGTAGCGGACGTAGCCCTCTTCGGTCACGCCGTCCGGGAGCTTGGTAACGATTTTGGTGCTGCTCGTGCCGAGGAAGGAGTTGAGCTGCACTTCGCACTCGTTGGCGATGATACTGCCCGTGACAACCAGCGCCGTCAGGCACGCCGTGACATTCAGGAACACTTTTTTCAGCGTCCGATGCTTGGAGGTAGATTTCATAAGAATCGGGTTCTCCTTTCAAATGACGTTTATTCTGACACACGAAAAAACGCCCTGTGAGTGAATGTCAAATCACAGCGCCAATGCGGTGGCGGAGACTCTTGCGCCGGGGAAACATCGGGGGAATCAATGCGCGTAGTTGACCGCCCTGTGTCCGCCCGGCCACATTCTATCCTTATTCTATATCAAAACGGCACAAAAGTGAAGAATGTTTGTCGCACAAAGGAACACAAGCGTCGCAAGAACAAAAGATACCCAAATACGGCGTATTTTATGCCGTAAACGGAATACAACTGACGCGAATTGACATGAATGTGACGCGAGAGCGCGTTTTTTTGTCTTTTCCCAATTCGCGCGGCGCGGAAACGATTTGCAACGATGGTCAAAATATGACATAATATTTCTATCCCAACGTGTGCCGTTCAGAGGCTGATGAGGAAATGCGGTTCCTCCCAGCGGAGGCGGCAAAGGTTCGTTTGGCTGCGCGGTGATGCAACAATCCCTATGCGAATAGGGCAATGGCTGCACCGTTTCTTTGCGGTGCAAAAAAATCAGGAAATCCCCTTGACAGGGCAGAAACCGGGCGAAGGCAGAAGTCGGCGTGTTCCCGGTTGATGAAAGGAGTTCATTTTCCATGAGCAATTCTACCAAGAAGGGCTTTGGCGTTTATGCGACGCTCGTCTCCGCGGTGCTGGCGATTGCGGCGGCGGTCATCTATCAGGTGATTGGCGGCAAGTTCGGCGCGACGCAGCGCGTGTGCTATGACCAGTGGGTTGTGCTGCTGCTTATCGGCGGCGGCGTGGGAGTTCCGCCCATTTTCCGGCGCGCTGGTGGGGCTGAAGAAGTACGGTGTGGCGAGCGCGATTGCCGCGTTTGCGCCGTTTGCCGCCATCTGCTTCTTTGCGCACAAGTGCTACTGGTATGTTACCGACGTGTTTGTGGCGATTGACGAAAAGGGCTTTGACCCGAATTTCCTCTGGTTTGCCGGACTGGCGCTGGGCGCGTTCATCATCGGCGAAATCGCTGTGTACACTCGCAAAGAGAAGGCTGTGTAATCCTTCGCTCCACCCGCATGGGCGGAGCCTTTTGCGTCTTTTTGATTCTCCCAAGGAGGTTCCGACATGCGACACATCATTGAACTCAAGGACGGCTGGCAGTTCACGAATCTGGACGGGCAGACGAGCGAAGTCTCCATTCCGCACACATGGAACGCCATCGACGGGCAGGACGGCGGCGACGACTACAAGCGCGGCACATGCACTTACACGCTGGCGCTTCAAAAGCCTGAATTCGACCCGGACACGCAGGAAGTGTGGATTGAATTTGACGGCGTGAATGCCTCTGCGCAGGTCAGCCTGAACGGGCAGGACGTGTGCAGCCACGACGGCGGCTACTCCACCTTCCGGGTAGACCTGACCGACCACCTCAAAGAGGAAAATCTGCTGGCAATTTCCGTGGACAACAGCGACAACGACACCGTGTACCCCCAGAA
>OHEU01001317.1_pt1 | contig 11004 bp, 8 predicted proteins | sample 1567341 | NCBI WGS metagenome assembly OHEU01 (sample SAMEA3879524, study PRJEB24766) | human gut metagenome | biome: human-associated habitat; feature: feces | place: USA | collected 1985/1987 | reverse complement strand
CCAAAGGCGATACTTCATAAACACAGAAGCTTAACACAGGCGGCACAGATGGAGCAGAAGCATCATTCAACAGGAAGAGATGATACATTTTTATGTATTCCTCCGCTTTATCATACCGGTGCGAAGTTTCACTGGATGGGAAGCCTTGTTGCAGGAAGTAAGGCGGTTCTTCTTAAAGGAACGAAGCCGGAACAGATATTGTCAGCAGTATCAAGTGAACACTGCACTATAGTATGGCTGTTAGTGCCTTGGGCACAGGATATTCTTGATGCATTGGATTCAGGAAAGATTAAGTTATCAGATTACAATTTATCGCAGTGGCGTCTTATGCATATAGGTGCTCAGCCAGTTCCACCATCACTTATTAAGAGGTGGAGGAAATATTTTCCTAATCATCAATATGATACTAACTATGGTTTGTCAGAGTCAACTGGACCGGGCTGTGTTCATCTTGGAGTTGAGAATATAGATAAAGTTGGTGCAATTGGAATTCCGGGTTATGGCTGGGAATGTAAGATTGTTGATGAGAATGATAATGAAGTCTGTCAGGGTGAAGTCGGTGAGCTATGTGTTAAAGGACCCGGAGTTATGACTTGTTATTATAGAAATGAGGCTGCTACAAAGGAAGTATTAAAGGACGGATGGCTGTATACAGGAGATATGGCTATGCAGGATGAAGATGGTTTCTATTTCCTTGTAGACCGAAAGAAAGATGTAATTGTGTCCGGTGGCGAGAATATTTACCCTGTGCAGATAGAAGATTTCTTAAGAAGATTTCACAAGATAAAGGATGCAGCGGTAATTGGTCTTCCTGACAGGCGTCTGGGCGAGAAGACAGCAGCAATTATAGAGATTAAAGACGGAGTCAGTTGTACAGAGGAAGAAATCGAAAAGTTCTGTCTTGAGCTTCCACGTTATAAAAGACCTAAGCAGATAATATTTGCTGAGATACCACGAAATGCGACAGGAAAGATAGAGAAACCAAAGCTTCGTAAAATATATGGAGCAGATAAGCTTGTTGCGATGGAGAACAAAGCATAATTGTGATTATAGATTAATATGCAATACAGATATTATTATAGATAATGGAAGGAAAAGGTATGAAAGAGTTAATGTTAGGCAACAAAGCGGTTGCCAGAGGGTTATATGAAGCAGGCTGTAAGGTTATATCAAGTTATCCGGGAACTCCTAGTACAGAGATTACAGAGGAGGCGGCAGTTTACAATGAGATATATTGTGAATGGGCACCTAATGAAAAGGTTGCATTAGAGGTGGCTCACGGAGCAACACTTGGTGGTGTAAGAGCGGCGTGTGCTATGAAGCACGTAGGCTTAAATGTTGCGGCAGACCCATTATTTACAATATCCTATCAGGGGCTTAATGCAGGACTTGTAGTGTGTGTTGCAGATGACCCAGGAATGCATTCATCACAGAATGAGCAGGATTCAAGGCATTATGCAATTGCGGCGAAGCTTCCAATGCTTGAGCCATCAGACTCAGAGGAGTCGAGAGTATTTGCTAAGAAAGCATTTGAGATGTCCGAAAAGTTCAATACACCAGTCCTTTTAAAAATGGTCACGAGAGTAGCCCATTCACAGAGCATAGTTGATACAGAGGAAAGAGTTGAGCCAGATAGAGTTCCTTATGTAAAAGACCCAGCTAAAGTAATGATGACACTTAACTCAAGAAATGCTCATATAAGGGTTGAGGAGAGAACTAAGGCATTGATAGAATATGCTGAAAGCACAGAACTTAACAGAGTTGAGATGGGTGAGGATACAAGTGTGGGAATTATCACAGACTCTACTTCATACCAGTATGCAAGGGAAGTATTAGGTGATAAAGTTAGCATATTAAAGCTTGGAATGATTAATCCACTCCCAGAAAAGCTTATAAAAGACTTTGCACAGAAGGTAGATAAGGTTATTGTTCTTGAAGAGTTAGACCCTATAATTGAAAATCACTGCAAACAGCTTGGAATTAAGGTGGCTGGTAAGGATACATTTCCTATATGCGGCGAGTTCTCACAAAACCTTGTAAGAAAATGTCTTGGTATGAAAGAACCAGAGCATATTACTATAGAAGAAAATGTTCCAGCACGTCCTCCAGTTATGTGTGCAGGATGTCCACATAGAGGAATATTCTACATTTTAAAGAAGAAAAAATGTATGGTATATGGTGATATCGGCTGTTATACATTGGGCGCAGTTGCACCGCTTAATGCAATGGATCTGAATGTCTGTATGGGAGCTTCCTGTTCAGGACTTCACGGCTTTAATAAAGCTATAGGTGAGGAAGCAGAGAGTAACAGCGTAGGTGTTATCGGAGATTCAACATTTATGCATTCAGGAATGACAGGTATAACAGATATTTCTTATAATATGAGTAATTCCACAGTCATTATTCTTGATAATTCTATTACAGGAATGACAGGACATCAGCAAAATCCAACTACAGGAAAGAACCTTCGTGGTGAACCAGCAGGAAAGGTTGATCTTGAAGCGTTGTGCAGGGCATTAGGCTTTAACAGGGTAAGAGTTGTAGATCCATATGACCTTAAAGCAGTTGAGGAAACGGTTACTGAGGAGCTTGCAGCTAAAGAACCATCTATTATTATAAGCCGAAGACCGTGCGTTATGATTAAGGGAACAGTACATAAACCACCAATAAGCGTAGATGAAAGCAAATGTGTCGGTTGTAAACAGTGTATGAGCATAGGCTGTCCGGCGATTGCAGTTAAAGGAAAGAAAGCACATATTGACCCTACACTCTGCATAGGCTGTAAAGTATGTTCACAGATGTGTAAGTTCGAGGCAATATAATGTTGTAAGGCGATGTATATTAGGTGTTAATGGAATAGAAAAAAGTATTAGATGTCCGATTTGTTCAAATTAGATTTGCTTGATGTGAAATTAGGCAGGGCATCTGATAATGTCGGAAATGAGGAATATGTATGAGTAATTCAGTTAAGAATATTATGATTGTTGGTGTTGGCGGACAGGGAACACTTCTGGCAAGTAAACTGCTTGGTTATGTTCTTATGCAGCAGGAATATGATGTTAAAGTGTCAGAGGTACACGGAATGAGCCAGCGAGGCGGAAGTGTTGTTACCTATGTAAGATTTGGAGATAAAGTATATTCTCCAGTTATTGATAAAGGTGAGGCTGATTATATTCTTTCATTTGAGAAGCTTGAAGCGTTAAGATGGATTGAATATTTAAAGATTGGCGGACAGATAATAACTAACACGCAGGAAGTTGACCCAATGCCGGTAATTACAGGTGCTATGCAGTATCCAGATAATATTATCGAGAAGCTTGAAGCAGCCGGTGCTAAGGTAGATGCTAAAGATTTCTTATCAATAGCAGAAGAAGCAGGGTCGGCCAAAGCGGTTAATATTGTACTTATGGGAAGATTATCAGATTATTTCAAAGACATTCCATATGAGGTGTGGGATAAAGCAATAGATGAGATAGTCCCAGAGAAATACAGCTTAATCATAAGGCTTTAAAGCTTGGCAGAGGCTGAGTAAATGTAAAATAATAAAGGTAAAATGGATATACATTTGTGATATTATGGTATCATATGTATATCCATTTTGTAATATTAGTGGCAGGAGTTATTATATAGAATTAAAGAGGCTTATATGTTTAATCTAGAAGAAGAATTAAAGAAGCTCCCAGATAAGCCGGGAGTGTATATTATGCACGATAAACACGACACAATTATATATGTCGGCAAGGCTAAGATATTAAAAAATCGTGTAAGACAATATTTTCAGAGTAATAAAAATCATTCGGCTAAGGTTGTCCAGATGGTTTCACATATTGCATATTTTGAGTATATAGTGACAGATTCTGAGCTTGAAGCACTGGTGCTTGAATGTAATCTTATAAAGGAACACAGACCGAAATATAATACGATGTTAAAGGATGACAAGAGTTATCCTTTTATTAAGGTTACCATTGGAGAGGAATTTCCAAGAGTGTTATTCTCAAGAACAATGAAGCACGGAACTGGCAAATTCTTTGGACCATACACATCGGCAGGTGCTGTGAAGGAGACAATTGAACTGCTATGTAAGCTTTATAAGGTAAGAACGTGTAACAGAAGGCTTCCTAAAGATATAGGAAAGGACAGACCCTGCCTTAATTACCATATCGGACAGTGCAATGCACCTTGTCAGGGTTATGTGAACAAAGATGAATATAAGAAAAATATAGATAAAGTAATCAGCTTCCTTAATGGTAATTATTCTGAGATTATTAATGAGCTGACGGATAAAATGCAGGATTGTTCAGAGCGTATGGAATATGAGGAAGCCGCTAGATACAGGGATTTATTAATCAGTGTTAAGCAGATTGCACAGAAGCAGAAGATAACAGCAGATGATGCAACAGACAGAGATGTAATTGCGTGTGCTATGGACGCAGAAGATGCAGTTGTACAGGTATTCTTTATAAGACAGGGCAAGCTTCTTGGACGTGAGCATTTCCATATGAAGGTTGCAACGAATGACAGTAGAAGCGGCATTTTGTCAGAATTTATGAAGCAGTATTATGGCGGAACACCATATATTCCCAATGTGATAATGACACAGGAGGAGATTGAGGATGCTGGTACAATCGCCGACTGGCTTTCAAGCAGGAAGAAGCGGAAAGTTACAATTATCACGCCAAAGAAGGGCGATAAGGAGAAAATGGTTGAACTTGCCCATAAGAATGCACTTATGGTATTAACTAAAGATGCAGAGAAGATTAAGCTTGAGGAGAAAAGGACAACAGGTGCTATGAAGCAGATAGCAGACTGGCTTGGGCTTGCTTCGATAAGGCGTGCAGAGGCTTATGATATATCTAATACAAGTGGTGTTGAGTCAGTTGGTTCAATGGTTGTATTTGAGGACGGAAGACCTAAGAAGAATGATTATAGAAAGTTCAAGATTAAGACAGTCAAAGGTCCTGATGATTATAAGAGTATGAGAGAAGTACTTACAAGACGTTTTACAAGAGGAATGAGAGAGCGTGCAGGTGAGGAAGAGACAAGGGGTTTTGCTGTGTACCCGGACCTTATAATGATGGATGGTGGACGAGGACAGGTGAACATTGCACTGGAGGTTCTTGATGAGCTTCATATTAATATTCCTGTATGCGGTATGGTTAAGGACGACAATCATAACACAAGGGGACTTTACTATAATAATGTAGAAATTCCAATAGACAGGCATAGTGAGGGCTTTAAGCTTATAACAATGGTTCAGGATGAGGCACATAGATTTGCGATAGAATACCACAGGTCATTAAGAAGTAAGAAGCAGGTAAGCTCAGTTCTTGATGAGATTGAAGGAATCGGACCTGCAAGAAGAAAAGCGTTGATGAAACATTTTCTTGATATTGACAAAATCCGCAATGCCAATGTAAGTGAGCTTATGGAGGCAGAAGGAATTACAGAAAATGTAGCGCAGAACATATACAAATATTTTCATTGATGTGTTATTTTAATGTCTTTCAATATTAATTGCACTGTGTTAAACTATTAATAATAGATAGTCAGAAGATATATAGTCTTAAGTAAGGCAATGAAATATAAAATGTGGCATAATTGCGCAGGATTGGAGTAGATATGAACGGAAAAGAAAGAGTTAATTTATTCAAGGTAATCGAGAAGATGAATCTTGTTAATCTTACACCTGATATTGATGTTAAGGGAATATGGATTCACGTTCCAGAATTTAACAGGCCAGCGTTACAGCTCACCGGATTTTATGACCAGTTCGATAATGACAGAATACAGATTATAGGTAATGTAGAATATGCTTATCTTAAGAGCCTTTCAGAAACAGAGCGTTATGAAAGATATATGCAGTTGTTATCAAGCAATATTCCCTGCCTTATCTTCTGTAGGAATTTAGAGCCGGAGGCAGAGATTATAGAGCTTGCAAAGAAATATCAGATTCCAATATTAAAGTCTGCTGAGTCAACATCTTCATTTTCAGCAGAAGTTATAAGATGGCTTAAAGTACAGCTTGCACCTTGTATAGTAATACACGGTGTATTAGTTGATGTATATGGCGAAGGTGTGCTTATTACAGGTGAGAGTGGTATAGGTAAGAGTGAAGCAGCACTTGAGCTTATAAAGAGAGGCCACCGTCTTGTAACAGATGATGCTGTCGAGATTAGAAAAGTAAGTGATGAAACATTAGTTGGTTCAGCACCCGGAGTTACTAAGTATTTCATAGAGTTAAGAGGTATTGGTATTATTGATGTAAAGACACTTTTCGGTGTAGAGAGTGTTAAGGAAACTCAGGAGATTGATATGGTTATCAAGCTTGAGGACTGGAATAAGGACAAGGAGTATGACAGACTTGGACTCGAAGAAGAATACACAGAATATCTTGGCAATAAAGTAGTGTGTCATTCGCTTCCAATAAGACCAGGACGTAATCTTGCAGTAATAGTTGAGGCTGCGGCTGTAAACCACAGACAGAAGAAGATGGGTTACAATGCGGCTAAGGAGTTATATAGAAGAGTACAAGAGAACCTTATGAGGGGTGATGATGAAGATGAGTTTATTTAAGGATATAGTTCTTGGCATTGATATAGGTGGAACAACCTGCAAATGCGGCGTGTTCACAACAGATGGCACGCTTGTATACAAGGATGAGATACCAACAAGGAAAGATGAGGGTGGAAGTCTTATTTTATCAGACATTAAAGAACATATTCCAGAGCTTGTGAAAGCGGCAGGACGAAGCTGTGATGAGATTAAAGGTGTTGGAATAGGTGTTCCAGGTGCAGTAAGAGAAGATGGAACAGTCAACAAATGTGTTAATCTTGGCTGGGGTGTATTTAACGTTGCACAGACTTTTAAAGATATGACAGGCTATGAAGTTAAAGTTGGCAATGATGCCAATATGGCGGCACTTGGTGAATACTGGATGGGAAGTGCGAAAGCATATTCAAGCGTTGTATTAGTTACAATAGGAACAGGTGTTGGCGGCGGAGTTATAATTGACGGTAAGCCAATATGCGGATACAATGGTGCTGCGGCAGAGATAGGACATCTGCCTATAGTAGAGGAGGAGACAGAATACTGTAACTGCGGTAATAAGGGCTGCCTTGAGCAGGTGGCATCAGCAACAGGCATAGTCAGAACAGCGACAAGAATGTTAAATGCAACCGATGAGCCATCGGCACTTAGAGCACTTCCTTATATATCTGCTAAGGCAGTATTTGATGAAGCTAAATCAGGAGATTCGTGTGCCATAAAGATTGTTGATTATGTATGCAGATATTTAGGAAAAGGCATTGCCTGTGCTTCTGCTATGACTGATACAGAGGTTATATGTATTGGCGGCGGAGTATCAGCGGCAGGTGATTATCTTATAGAAAGAGTTGCTAAGTATTACAAAGAATACGCATTTCACGCGTGCAAGAATACTAAGATAGTCAGGGCTGAACTTGGTAATGATGCAGGTATGTATGGAGCTGCCAAGCTGGCATTAGGTTAATATAAAAGATTGGAGAGTAAGAAGCTTATGGATAATAATGAGCTGTTAGATAATCTTAAATTAATTGTGGGTGACACACAGGTAAGAACTGGTGAACCTATGAATATTCATACTACATTTAGAATTGGAGGCTGTGCAGATTATTATGTACAGCCATCTTCTATTGAGGAGTTACAATCATTAATTCGATTTTTGAATAAATCGGACATAGAATGCTGCGTTATAGGTAACGGAAGCAACCTTTTAGTATCAGATAAAGGAATAAGAGGAGTTGTAATACAGCTTTCAGATACATTTGACGAGGTAGAATATATTGATGATGTTACTGTAAAGGTTATGTCAGGAATGATGTTGTCAAGACTCGGTAACAAGCTGGCAGATAAGGGACTTGCAGGCTTTGAATTCGCAACGGGAATACCGGGAAGCGTAGGCGGTGCAGTTAGAATGAATGCAGGTGCATATGGTGGAGAGATTAAAGACATAATAGTTAGTGCCGATGTACTCGACCGAAGCGGCAGGCTTATAAGCCTTAGCAGGGACGAACTTGAGTTAGGTTATAGAACAAGCTGTATAGCGGCTATGGATTATATAGTTGTCAGTGCTGTGTTCAGATTACAGAAAGGTGATACTGACACAATCAAGGCACTTATAAAGGAACTTGCTGTTAAGAGAAGAGCTAAGCAGCCTTTGGAATATCCTAGTGCAGGAAGTACATTTAAACGTCCACAAGGCTTCTTTGCAGCTAAGCTTATAGAAGATGCAGGACTTAAAGGAGTGTCAGTTGGCGGAGCAATGGTTTCAGAGAAACATTCTGGTTTTGTTGTTAATACAGGCAATGCAACAGCAAAGGATGTGTGTATGCTTACTGATATGGTTAAGGATAAAGTTAAACAGCAGTCAGGTGTAGATCTTGAACTGGAGGTTATAAAGCTCGGAGATTTTAGTTAAATGCCGTGGAGGAACTTATGAAGATAGTTATTGTAACGGGAATGTCAGGTGCAGGTAAATCAACAGCATTAAATATGCTTGAAGATGAGGGATATTATTGTGTTGATAATATGCCTATATCGCTTATACCTAAATTTGCGGAGCTGGCAGACTGTCAGGAACAGGATAACGGATATAATAATATAGCATTAGGCGTTGATATAAGAAGCGGACATTCTCTTGCAGAGTTCGAGTCCGTACTTGATTATATGAAAAAACGCCAGTATAACTATAAAATATTATTCCTTGAATCTAGTGACGAAGTGCTTGTAAAGCGTTATAAAGAAACGAGAAGGACACATCCGCTTGCGAAGGACGGACGAGTTGACAGAGGTATTGAGCTTGAGAGGAAACAGTTAAAGTTCCTTAAGCAGAGGGCAGATTATATTGTTGATACAAGTACGCTTCTTACAAGAGAATTAAAGCAGGAGTTACAGAAGATAATTCTTGAACGTAAGGAGTATAACAATTTATTTGTAACTGTGCTGTCATTTGGCTTTAAATACGGAATACCAGTAGATGCAGATATTGTATTTGATGTAAGATTTCTGCCTAATCCATATTATGTTGAAGAATTAAGGCCGCTTACAGGCAATGACAAACCAATACAGTCATTTGTAATGAAAGCACCAGAGGCGAAAGAATTTCTTAATAAGGTAGATGATCTTATACAATTTCTTCTTCCTAACTATGTAAAAGAGGGCAAGTCAAGCCTTGTTATAGCTGTTGGCTGTACAGGAGGAAAGCACCGTTCAGTAACACTTGCCAATGAGCTGGCGGCAAGAATAGCAAGTACACCATATGGCTGTAAAGCTGAACATCGTGATATAGACAAAGATGCTAAGAGAAAGGGAGATAAGTAATGTCGTTTTCTTCAGATGTTAAAGAAGAATTAAGCACCAGAATTGATATGGCAAGACACTGCCAGATAGCTGAATTTGCTGCGATTATGGGAATGTCAGGACGTATCAGGAGAGCATCGGGCAAAAGAATGCAGATAGAGATGTCTACTGAGAACGAGATTGCAAGATACAAGTTTATAGTATTATTAGAGCAGATATTTGATATTGATACAGGCGATATAATATATGTTTCAAAGAGCAGTCGTGACACAACAATCAGAATAGAAAATCAGGAATATGTCGCTAAAATATTGCAGACACTTAAATGGGCTGATGAAACATTTGATAATATTGAACCTGTATTTGTTGACCCAAGAATAGTGCAGAAGGACTGCTGTAAGAAAGCATTTATAAGAGGTGCATTTATAGCGGCAGGTTCTATAAGCGATCCTAATAAGTTCTATCATTATGAAATAGTATGCGACTATGAAGAAGATGCACAGTGCCTGTGTGATATGCTTATATTCTTCGGGCTTGATGCTAAGATTACAGTCCGCAAGAATGATTATATAGTATATATGAAGGAAGGCAGTAATATAACAGATGTGCTTAATCTTATGGGAGCATATGTTTCGCAGATGAATCTCTACAATGTTATGATTCTTAAAGAAATGCGTAATGACGTGAACCGTAAGGTTAACTGCGAAACTGCGAACCTTAACAAGACGGTTGCCGCTGCGGTAAAGCAGACTAAGGACATAATATATATAAGGGATACAGTTGGTCTTGGAAGCCTTAAGGACAGCTTAAGGCAGGTTGCTGAGGTAAGGCTTGAGCACGAAGATATGAATCTTAAAGATATAGGTGAATTGTTAGACCCGCCTGTTGGCAAGTCAGGTGTTAATCACAGACTCAGAAAGATAAGTGAATACGCAGAACAGTTAAGACTTGAAAGAGGGGATTGACAACAAGCGTATAATAAAAATTAGGTAAGGTAAATTATTAGTTAAATGTATAGACAGAATGGAGGATAATATGACAAAAGTAGATATTATATCAGGATTTTTGGGAGCAGGTAAGACTACTCTTATTGCAAAGCTTTTAAAAGAAGGACTTGCTGGTGAGCAGGTTGTGCTTATAGAAAATGAATTTGGCGAGATAGGTATTGATGGCGGTTTCTTAAAGGAGTCAGGCGTTGAAATCAGAGAGATGAATTCAGGCTGCATATGCTGTTCTTTAGTTGGTGATTTCGGAACATCTTTAAAGGAAGTTGTTGAGAAGTACCACCCAGACAGAATTATTATCGAACCATCAGGTGTTGGCAAGCTTTCAGACGTTATTAAGGCTGTAAAGGATCTTCATATTGAGAATGAAATCCGTTTAAACAGTGCTTCAACAGTAGCCGATGCTTCTAAGGTAAAGGTATATATGAAGAACTTTGGTGAGTTCTTTAACAACCAGATTGAGCACGCTGGAACTATTATTCTTAGTAGAACACAGAATGTGTCAGAAGCCAAGTTAAAGACAGATATTGAACTTATCAGATCACTTAATAAGGATGCTCATATTATAACAACTCCTTGGGATGATATTGATGGCAAGCAGATACTTGATGCTATGGAAAATGTTACTAATCTTGAACTTGAAATGCTTGCAGAGGCAGCAGCA
>OHEU01001316.1_pt1 | contig 11005 bp, 10 predicted proteins | sample 1567341 | NCBI WGS metagenome assembly OHEU01 (sample SAMEA3879524, study PRJEB24766) | human gut metagenome | biome: human-associated habitat; feature: feces | place: USA | collected 1985/1987 | reverse complement strand
GTGTATTTGGTGAAAGCTTATTTGATGATTTAATGGATTTCCCGTTTGAAAAAGAGTTCTTCGGTCATCGCAATCCGTTGTACGGCAAACATGCCCAGAACGTTATGAAAACCGATATCAAGGAATCGGATACCGCTTATGAAATGGATATCGACCTGCCTGGCTTCAAAAAAGAGGACGTCAGCGCCAAACTGGAAAACGGTTATCTGACCATTACCGCCGCTAAAGGCCTCGACAAGGACGAAAAGAACGATAAAGGCGTTTACATCCGTCGTGAACGTTACAGCGGTCAATGTGCAAGAACCTTCTATGTCGGTGAAGCAGTTACCCAGGAGGATATCAAGGCTAAATTCGAAGACGGTATCCTGAAGGTTACTATTCCTAAGGTTGAGCCTAAAAAAGTCGAAGACAAAAAATATATTGCCATTGAAGGCTAATACATAAAAACCACATCATCCTTTCAAAATGAAACAGCCGCTGGAGCACTAGCTTCGGCGGCCGTTTTGTTGTTATGTTAAATTAAATGTTGTTTCTCGGAACCAGGTCTTCGGACTTCAGAGTGCCTTCCTTAGCGCGCTCTGCAAATTCGGCAGTTGCGGTAAAGAGAACGTCACTGGAGCTGTTGAGCGCAGTTTCGCAAGCATCCTCCAGTACGGAGATGATGAAGCCAACGCCAACAACCTGCATAGCGATATCATTGCTGATACCGAAGGAAGCGCAGGCAACCGGAATCAGCAGCAGAGAGCCGCCGGCAACACCGGAAGCGCCGCAGGCACCAACGGTAGAAACGATGCACAGCAAGAGAGCTGTCGGCATATCAACATGAATGCCCAGAGTATTGGCAGCAGCAAGCGCCAGTACGGAAATGGTGATGGAAGCACCTGCCATGTTGATGGTTGCGCCTAACGGAATGGAAATTGCGTAGGTATCAGGATTCAAGCCCAAACGTTTGCACAGAGCCATGTTAACCGGAATGTTAGCAGCGGAGCTGCGGGTAAAGAAAGCGTATACGCCGGATTCGCGGATGGTTGCCCAAACCAGCGGATACGGATTGCGGCGGATGTTGAAGTAAACGATCAACGGATTCATAACCAGCGCTACCAGGAAGTAGGAGCTGATGAGTACTGCCAACAGATGTACATAGCTGGAAATTGCGGACAGACCGCTATCGCTGATAGAGGTTGCCACCAGGCCCATGATGCCCAGAGGAGCGAAATGGATAACCCATTTAACAACCAGGGTGATTGCCTTTGCAACATCATCCAGAGCATTTTTAGTAGTTTCGTTGGCAGCCAGGTTCATAGCCAAACCGAATACTACAGCCCATGCCAGAATGCCGATGTAGTTAGCGTGCAGCAGAGCAGCAATCGGGTTGTCTACAACACTCAGAATCAGGTTGTGCAGAACCTCAACAATGCCGCTGGGCGGGTTGAGCTTAGCATCAGCAACCTGCAGGTGCAAAGTGGTGGGTGCCAGGAAAGACAGGGTTACACCAACTAAGGATGCAAAGAAGGTGCCGATAACATATAAGCCGATAATAGGCTTCATGTTTGCTTCGCCGCCGCTTTTCTTTTTGGCCATAGCATTCATAACCAAGAAGAAAACCAGCACCGGAGCAACGCCCTTTAATGCTTTTACAAACAGGTCACCGAAGATGGTAACAACAGGTACCGCTTTCGGTACATAAAGTGCCAGCAAAATACCGATTACGAGACCAACGGCAATTTGCTTGATGAGAGCGACTTCATTGATAATCGCTGCAAATTTTCTAAACATAATGAACTCCCCCTAAATTTATACTCCCGTATATAACGATGTTCATAGTATATATCATAAGTTAAACGATGTCAAGCCTGCAATGAGCATTGTATTTGTAGAGTAGACACATAATTTATCCGTACTCATAAAAGGGACTAGCATCCTTAAAATGTAAATAAGTGTTAAGCTTGTTACAAAATTGTGCAGACTGTAAAAAAGTCTCACGTACTATTGTGCAATGAGAGAATATCTTTACCGGCAGTTGACATGCATATGATTATAAACTATGCTATAAATATAAAAATTTTACTCTGTTTCTGCTTTTTGGCAGCAGAAATTAATAGAAGGGAGCTGCTTACATGGCGGTAAGAGCTGATTTACATATACATACTACAGCCTCGGACGGCACCTGGACACCGGCGGAGCTGATTGCCGAAGCACAAAAGCAACAGCTGGGGCTGATTGCCGTAACGGACCACGACAGCGTAGCCAACGTTGCGGAAGCGATGACGTTGGCAACGGCAGCAGGCATTACGTTGCTGCCGGCGGCGGAAATCTGCTCCACCAAGGAGGATTTGTCCTTTCATATCCTTGGCTACGGCATTGATATCCATAATAAACAGCTGCTGGAATTAATGCAGCATAACGAAGCACTGCTGGAGCAGAAGGATGTAGACAGCATTCATCTGCTGGCGCGCGACGGCTGGCCTGTCGATGAAGCGGAATTCGCCCGTTATACCTACGACAGACGTCGCGGCGGCTGGCGTGCCCTCGCCTATTTGATTGACAAGGGACTGTGCACCGGCGTGGGCGATTTCTTTCAGCGCATCTTTACGCCGGAGCATGACCTAGGCTTTCCGGAGTTTCCTGCCATCAGCGAGGTAATCACAGCAATTCACGCTGCCGGCGGCGCAGCACTGTGCGCACATGCTGCCAGCGGCTTTCACGGCCCCGGATTGGAGCGTGTCCTCGACATCCTGCGGACGGAGAAATTCGACGGCTTTGAATGCTATCACTCCAACCATTCGGAAGAAGGAACCCAGCGCCTGCTCCAGCATTGCAAAAAGCATGGTCTGCTTATCAGCGGTGGCAGCGACTGCCATGGTACATTTGTGCCAGGGAGACGTTTGGGACAGCCTTTGGTCACTGCCGATATGCTGCGCTTGGACGGCCTTTTGCCGCAAGATGTAAAATAACCCGAAAAATATTTGTTAAAACACGAAAAACGTTCGACTTTTTCCTCTGACTGTGCTATGATATTACCATAAAATATAACAAACTTAACACTGACAAGAAATTCCGGCACTGAGCCTGCATTTACTTGTTGAGAAATTTTTAGGAGGCATTAAAATGCAAGAGTACAAACCGTTTAAATCCGGCAAGGTTCGTGAGATGTATGATGTTGGTGACAGCATTATTATGGTTGCCACTGACCGTATTTCCGCATTTGACCATATTCTGAAAAACATGATTGTGAAAAAAGGCACTGTGCTGACTCAGATTTCCAAATTCTGGTTTGATCTGACTAAAGACATTGTTCCTAACCATATGATTTCCGTTGATACCAAAGATATGCCCGAATTCTTCCAGAAACCCGAATTCACCGGCAACAGCATGAAATGCAAAAAGCTGAACATGCTGCCTATCGAATGCATCGTTCGTGGCTACATCACCGGCAGCGGCTGGGAAAGCTACAAGAAAACCGGTGAAATCTGCGGCATTAAGCTGCCCGAAGGCCTGCAGGAATCCCAAAAGCTGGCTGAGCCTATCTTCACCCCCAGCACCAAAGCTGAAATCGGTGACCATGACGAAAACATCAGCGTAGAGCAAAGCATCGAAATCCTGGAAAAACTGTATCCGGGCCGTGGCAAAGAATATGCTCTGAAGCTGCGTGACTACACTATCGCTATTTACAAAAAATGTGCTGCTTATGCTCTGGAGCGCGGCATCATCATTGCCGACACCAAATTTGAATTTGGTCTGGACGAGAACGGCGAGGTTGTACTGGGTGACGAAATGATTACCCCGGACTGCTCCCGCTTCTGGCCGCTGGAAGGCTACAAAGTTGGCCAAGGCCAGCCCTCCTATGACAAACAGTTTGTCCGCGATTGGCTGAGCGCTAACCCGGATGCAGGCTACGAGCTGCCGCAGGATGTTATCGACAAAACCATCGGCAAATACATCGAAGCATATGAACTGCTGACAGGTCAAAAGTTTGACTTTTAATTCTGAAAATGCTTTAAAACTGTAACTTTTGTTGCAGTAGCAACAGGCTCAGGAAAATTTTAACGCTCTTTACAAAAAAATTGTTTACAACCATGGACATTGGTTGTATAATTTCACCATAAACAACAACGGAGTTGGAACAGCGCAAGCTGTCTGTTTCCGTTGTTGTTTTTTGTTTCTCCGATCACTACAGATATAATACATTAGTGTAAGAGAATCCGTAAATAAAATAGTGCTTAATCGCGTAACGCATCACCACCGTAAAAACAGAGAAGGTGGTTCGTGGAAGCGGCCAATTGAGGGGACTTTTGGAAATGCTAAAAGCACAAAGCACTGACGGCTGAGGGGCCGGACAGCAGTTACGCGAAATAAAAACGCCCGCGGCGAGCGGGTTTTTTATTTTGTCACGAAAAGTAAAATTCCGGCTGATAAAACATGTAAACTTCACTAGCAATTATCCGCATAAAAAGGTATAATTAATGTAATAAATGTACGAAAAAATTTCCTATTTAGGATAGTTGGAGGTTTCATGGTGGCAATAGACACGTCATTACCTAAGGATATAAGGATTTTACAGGCAGCGGAAGAGGTTTTTTCGCAGCATGGCTATGAAAAGGCTACGCTCGATGAAATAATAGCCCTGGCTGACGTAGGCAAAGGAACTGTCTATAAATACTTCGGTAATAAGGAGCACCTTTTCTACAAGCTGGTTGCCGATAAAAATGCCCCCTTTTTAGAAAAGCTGCACCAAGCTGTCAACAGCGTCGACAGCTTTGAAGACAAGCTCAAAAAGTATTTTGAGGTAATGGTGCATTTTTATGTTGCCAACAGCACTCTGTGGCAGATTATCTGCTTTGAAATGCTCGGTGGCACCAATGGCTGCAGAGTTAATCCTGACGGTGACGGCTTTAAGGTTGTTCCCCGCTATAATTCTGTAAAATTGAGTGAGGAAACGATTGAACGCATCCTGCGCTATCACAAAATCCTGCATGATGAATATGATATTTTAGCTCAGCTGATTACTAAGGCAATGCAGGACAACCTGCTGAAGGAGGATACCGTGCCGGAGATTACAACTAAGTTTGTTTTCTTCGGTGTAGCCATGAGCATTTTTAACCAAAGCGACGATATTGCTGCCGATATAACGGACGAGGAAGCAGCAAGAATAATTACCGACCACTTTTTACGCGGCGATGCACGTTGACGCGCACTACTAAAAACAGCTGCCGCTAAGCGGCAGCTGCTTTTGCGTTTTTAACATGTATGTGCCTGTTATTCCTCTACGTAAGCGGCAGTAATGACACCGGTGTAGCAGGTGTGCCAATCCTTGTTGGCATACCATTTTTCGCCCAGCTCCTTGTCGAACTTATCCTCCGCCATAGTGTAATGCTCCACGATTTTGCATTCCAGGTGCAGGCCGCAGCCCTTGATAACAGGAACGCTGACGGTCTCGCCTGCTTCCGTAGTTAAGCCTGCAGCTGTAAACTTGTCCAGATCACGGCCGGACTTGCTGCCGCACAGACCAAGAGCCTTGGCAAAGCCCTCTTTTACCGGAAAGCTGACGGTAAATTCCGGATTAGCGTCAATCAGCTCCTTGGTATAACGGCTTTGGCGCACCATAACAGTGAAGGTCGGCAGGCCCCACTTAAAGCCCAGGCTGCCCCAGCCGATGGTCATGGTGTTCTGCTTGCCGTCGGCAGCAGTAGTAAGAAAGGCACCCTTGGACAGAGTCTTTAAAATTGCTTCGCCTTGCTCAAAGGCGTTTATTTTTTTCATAGTCATAACAAAACCTCCTCATTTGCTTTACAAGAATATTATACAGCGTTTGCGCAAATGATGTGTAAATTTTTGAGGAACTCATCGGGAAGCAGGCAAAACGATAACGCTAAACATGTGCGCTCCCCTCACCTATCCGATGCGCTTTGCAAAAGTCGTTGGAAAAAGTTGCGAGTTGGTGTAAAAAGTCCCTTGAAAAAGTTGTGAGCCAGCGCCCAAAAAGGCTCCCCTCCTGAACGTTTCCGTTCAGACGGGGAGCCTTAAAAATACTATGCTCGCATCGCTTTGACGAGAGAAACAAATTCCTCCTCATTCTGTGCAAAATGATAGGGTGCATACTCGCCAAAAGCTGTAGGTCTGCTAATTGTCACTAACTGAATGCCTTTGGCAGCAACAAGCTCATTTAAAAATCTTTTTAATTCTACCAAATGCTTTCCATGCATAGTTTTCAACGCATAACAACCATGTTTTGCTGTATCCTTAGCAACCAGATAACACATCACGCAAAACCTCCTCAAATTCAATATCTGTCTTTATCAATCCATTCTCATATTTTTTCTCATTATACAACCAACAGTATTCGGAAAATCCTTTTTATAAAGATAATCATGCAGCCAGTTGTTAATCTGTCTGTCATATAACGTATTAAACTGAATCTCTATTGGATAAAAGCTATTATCAATCTGAAAGTAAACATGTACTCCTCTATAACCATCATCATCCATTTTTCCATGAGACATATCGGCTATATTTGTCAAAATCTAAAATTTCCTTATATGTATCGCAGAAGGCCCTAAAACCCAGAACATCATTAAATACCTGCTTGACCGGTTTATTAGGATAATAACGATTATATTTTCCTACGATTGATTCTAAACTTTTTATTCTATAGTCAAGCGCAACATCAGCCAGAAGGGTTTGCTCATCAAGCCAATTAGTCATGTCAGTCAGTTCTTTTACAAGCTCTGTCTTATCAAAATGACGCAATGTACGATTTAACGATAGTGGCAAATGACTTTTAAAAGATAATCTCTGCAGAATTTCAATAGATAAGCCATTTAATTCCAAAATATTGTTATTCATATCGCAACACTCCTTATAGCTATTATATAGAAAAGCATGTTAAAGCTCAAGAAAAACTTCTGTTACAATATTATATGCTATACTCATTTGCATTGCACTAATAAACAGCAAATCCGATAATATCAAAAAAGGCTCCCCTCCTGAACGTGCCGTTCAGACGGGGAGCCTTAAAAATTTAAGCCAGGCAGATTTTTATATGCCAAAAAATTTGTCTGTATATCCTATAGGTAGCTTTATATCACTATAAAGAAATGCTATACTTTAGTCAGGAATATCCAAGGAGGTCTTAACCATGCTCAAAAAATTTTTAGCCGCAGCTCTTTTGGCCTGTGTTGCTCTAAATAGTATCGTCCAAGCAGAAGAATCTGCTACCGAAAAAGAAAAAATACAAATTTTAGACCTATACCACATTAATCCTGATAAGACGAATATCAGTATGCAGCATTATAAAAACGAAGAATATGGCTTCAGTTTTGCAGTGCCTGAAAAAGATTACAAAGAATATCAAAGTAAAAACAAGAATATCCTATACTCTTTTCGCGGCGATGGAAGAGTTTTTCTCGTTGATTGTCGCCCATTTATCCTTAAAGCTAAAGATTTAAAAACGCTGAACACCAAGTTTTTTTACAAAAAGCTAGCTGACCTGGAAGAGAAAGGCTATAAGATTCTGCTCAAAGAACAGCTCTCTATTGCCAAATACCCGGCAATGCGTTTTTCATACTACTTACCTGAGAAAGAACTAGCTATTTTTGATGATTACATAATCATTACACCAAATGGTATTTATAAATTTAGCTACGTGGGAAATAGATTTATCTATCCTATTGACGAAAAATTATTTCTCCCTAAAATAATCCAATCCGTTAAAATTACTCCTCTAAGCGATGATATTTACAGACGTCCTTTTACCACAAAAACTCTAAAAGATTATCCTGCATCCTTTACTACGCCAGCTAACTGTATACTAATGCCTATAAAAAATGATCCCCATCACACATTCGCCTATTCTAATGGTTATTTTTTCGTCAGCCCCATGATTGTAAACATTACTGATAAAGCAGAGTTAAGCTTTTATCCTAATTCTTTTGCTAACCTTAGCGATAAAGATAAAGAAACACTTGCTGCTAAAGAAGCAGCACGCATACAAAAGAAAGTAGAAGCAAGGCAAAAAGAAAATCCTAAATACAGGCTTGACAATATCAAAGCTCAATTTATCACTATTGGCGGTGAAAATTGCTTGAATGTAAGCTTTGATTTGTCCAGTTCTACGGAAATGGATTATATCTTCGTTAGGGATGGCAAATTTATTTCCTTTGACTATCAATATCCGTTTGATGATGCCAAACGGCAGAAGGCTGCAGTAGTAAAATCTGCCAAGTCCATTAGGTTTAATCCGTAAGCTAAAGGCTCTCTTCCTGAACGGTTCCGTTCAGACGGGGAGCCTTAAAATATTAAGCCGGGCAGATTTTTATATGCAAAAAAACTTGTCTGTATATCTTATAGGTAACTTTATCTCACTATAAAGAAATGTTATACTTATATCATCTAAAGCAAAGAAGGTGCCCTCATGCTCTACGGCGGTATAAAAATAGAAGAAACTCAAAGTATCATCGTTATACTTGGCGAAGACAACAAACTTTTCATTCCCCATGACATTATTGTTGCCAACAATACCACAGACATCCAAAATTTTGTAAATTCAATGCAAAGAGGTGGCATTACACCTGAAAAAATTTGCTTTGCTATAAACCCTGTACATGTTAACAGCATCGAAACCTTTAACAGCTTCAGACAAATTTTCATGCATGCAGCCTACGATTTACGCATAATAAACACTGCTGCTCAAGGCGATAGTTTTATAGTTGTTACCAAAAGCCGTAACGCTAATGAAGAAGCAACAGCCAATGCATTTATCCTTAAGCATAATTATAATGACAGTAAATATTTTTTACAGGGCGATTTTCGTCAAAGTTATTTCTACAATTGTAATTTAAGCGATTATTTCAACCTGATATTTACTACAGCATTCATGTTTATTGCCATTTATTTTTTATACTATGGCATACTTTTTGCTGTTCCTCACTTTTTAATAGGTGCTGGTTTGACAATCTGTGATATCCGTCATATGTATTTTGCTAAAATGTCCATAAAAAAGCATACGCCTATTTTTAGTATTGATAAAAACGGCTTGCAGCAAAATTATAAAATAAGATGGCACTTTCTTGAGCCGCTAAAGATACCACGAACAATATCCTGGAAGCAAATCGAAAAAATTGAAGCTTATAAACCAATTATTTGCATCAACCACGATAATAACGAAAGGATTAGTATATGCGTAGCCGGTCAGAGTGAAATCACCTTAAACTTCTTTGTCATTGGTATAGACCACGAACATAATTATCGTACACTTTTATTTTACTGGAAATTGTTTCGCAACAACGGCCAATAAATTAATATTGAGCAATAAAAAGGCACCTCGCTCAAACGTAAAATTTACGTCAAAGCGAGGTGCTGATTTTTATGCTTTTAATCCACGCAGGTATTGCCAGGCTATGTATGCCTTATTGCATTTTTTCTTTGAGCATTTTGGTAACCATGCCCGGGTTAGCCTTGCCGCGAGATTTTTTCATAATCTGGCCAACGAGGAAGCCGATAGCCTTATCTTTACCGGCCTTGTAGTCAGCAACGGATTGCGGGTTCTCAGCGATGGTTTCTTCAACCAGCTTGAGGATAGCGCCTTCATCACTAACCTGCTCCAGACCGAGCTTCTTAACGAGAGCCTTCGGAGCCTCATCCTCTTTGAGCATTTCGGCAAATACCTTTTTAGCCAGCTTGCTGGACAGCACGCCGTCTTTAATCAGGTTAACCAGCTCTGCTAAGTGTGCAGGGGTTACCTTGAAATCGGCAATGGTAATGCCTTCGTTGTTCATGTAAGCAGATACATCGCCCAGCAGCCAGTTGGAAACTGCTTTGCTGTCCTTAGCGGTCTTAACTGCTTCATCAAAGTATTCAGCCATAGCCTTGGTGGAAACGATCTGGGAAGCATCATATTCCGGCAGACCATGCTCGCTCATCAGGCGTGCCTGACGTTGAGCCGGCAGCTCCGGCAGAGTTTTGCGGATACGCTCAATCCAGGCATCGTCCAGCTGTACCGGAACGAGGTCAGGCTCAGGGAAGTAACGATAGTCATGTGCTTCTTCCTTAGAACGCATGGACAGGGTTACGCCGTTAGCTTCATCCCAGGTACGGGTTTCCTGAACAACGTGGCCGCCATCTTCCAGAACCTCTTTTTGGCGCTCAACTTCATAGTTGATAGCGCGTTCCAGAGCACGGAAGGAGTTCAGGTTTTTGATTTCGGCACGGGTACCGAATTCCTTAGCGCCTTCGGGCATGATAGAGATGTTAGCGTCGCAGCGCAGGCTGCCTTCCTGCATTTTGCAGTCGCAGACATCGGTATATTCCAGAATTGCTTTCAGGTTTTCCATGTAAGCACGAGCTTCGGCAGCACTGCGCATATCCGGCTCGGATACAATCTCAATCAGCGGTACGCCTGCACGGTTGTAGTCAACTGCGGAGGAGTCGGAGGTGCTGATGGTTGCGCCGCTGTGGTTCAGCTTGCCTGCATCCTCTTCCATGTGGATACGGGTAACGCCGATGCGTTTATGCTCGCCGTCAACAACGATGTCGATATGGCCGCCCAGGCAGATAGGCTTATCAAATTGGGAAATCTGATAGTTCTTGGACAGGTCAGGATAGAAGTAGTTTTTACGGTCAAATTTGTTGTATTTTTGGATATCGCAGTTCAGCGCCAGGCCAGCCTTGATAGCGAAATCAACAACCTGCTTGTTCAGCACAGGCAGTGCACCTGGCATACCCAGACAAACCGGGCATACATGGGTGTTAGGCAAGCTGCCGAAGGCAGTGGAGCAGCTGCAGAATGCTTTAGTTTTGGTTTTCAGCTCGGCATGAACTTCCAGGCCGATAACGGTAATATATTTAGTCATTATTTGTTACCTCCCAGCGGTGCGAATACTTTATGATATTCGGTTGCCTGTTCAAAGGTATAAGCAGCACGCAGAATGGTTGCTTCGTCCATAACCTTGCCGATCAGCTGCATACCGATAGGCATGCCGTCATCAGCAAAGCCGCAAGGAATGGAAAT
>OHEU01001311.1_pt1 | contig 11020 bp, 13 predicted proteins | sample 1567341 | NCBI WGS metagenome assembly OHEU01 (sample SAMEA3879524, study PRJEB24766) | human gut metagenome | biome: human-associated habitat; feature: feces | place: USA | collected 1985/1987 | reverse complement strand
TGAAACGGCTGACCCAACGGGAGCAGACCTATCTGCTGTACCGCTATGGCTTTACTGATGGCAAGGAACATCCTTTGATTGGTACGGCGATATATTTCCACCTGACAAAAGGCCGCGCCCAAAAGACCGAGGAACAGGCTATGGATAACCTGTGGCTGGAATTGCCGTGGTGGTTTATCTGAGTGAAAAGAAAAATCGTGATTGTGCTACAAGTTTTCTGGAAATTTATGTGCAGCTATACGATTTTGAGGAATTTTGTAGACGGATGAAACAAAATAGGATTAAATCTAAGTATCTAAGGAACGTTGATTTCACGAAGCTGCTGATTACCGACTGTAGGATTTGAGGAGGATGCCGTTTTATGAAAATTACACGAGATAAAATGTTTTTTTCAAAAGATCTTATTCATACACTGGCATATGTCGGAATGTTCGTGGCGGCAATTATATCGGTTGGAGCGTGTAAGTCTGGTATTTGGGTGGCTGCGATATTAGCATGGATTGTAGCAGGTATAATTATCGGATTGGCGATTATTTCCGACTATAAAAAGGCAGAACTTTTGAAAAATGGAACAAGAATCATCGGAAAGGTTACAGCAACAAAACGAGTACATATAAAATTTCATATGAGTACCTACCACCTTGCCGATGAAGATGTAATCTATCCATATGTGGTACATTATCAGTATAAAGTTAAAGGTGAAACCTATAATGGAAAGTCGCAGTGGTTTTGGTTCAATCCATGTATTCCGAAAGGGGCACCAATAAAAATTCTAGTAGACCCAAAGAATCCGGCCCGAAGTACAGTTCTCAAACCAGAAAGCTAAAGATGGCTTTCAATCGAGGTAAAACAAAAAGTTTATCCTTATAGCGTGTTTATTTAAAAGAAGATTGCGATTGTGCTACAAATTTTCAGGAAGTTTATGTGCATCTATACGATTTTGAAAAATTTTGTGGACAAACGAAATAAATCAGGCTTAAATTTCGTTATCTAAACAAAAAGCAAGGCGGGAAGGTTTGATGATTTGTAAAAAATGAGGGCATAAAAATAAAGTAGGCGTTTGATATTTCCAGCAATGTGGGCAGTAGTGAAAGAAGGTATAGAAAATGAAGAAAACTTTATATACATTTTTGGTTTGGAATTTTCTGTTGTTTGTAGCTGGTTTAAGTGATATTGTTTTTTATAGAAATCTTACATCGGTAGAAGGTATGACAATAAGCTGGACCCAGCCAGCGCTTGTAAGTATTACTTCATTTTTAATATTGCTTTCAATATATTATGGGATGCACCAGCTCCTTTTCGGGAAAAATTTTTATTTGAAACTGGAAATCAAGCAGGAAGACATAGATAAATTGCGAAATTCAATTTATGATTTTCTGAAAAAAGGCGAAATTGACCCCGAAAAATTGCAGCAACACTTGAAGTGTTTGATAATTGCTGAAGTTGTTTTGTGGGGTGGATTCATCGTTTACTTATTTATATCAAAGGGCTACTAATTTTCAATTCTAATAATGGGGTAAAGTGGTACGAATGAAAAAGATACAGAACTTTTTCTCGACGATTTTGCAAAAGCTGTGGAAAAGTTCGATAACTATCGTTTAGCATTAAAAACTACGGAAGCTTTACGCTGAAAGCTGTAACTTTAAGCAGACCGGAAAGCTTATAATGAGGGTAGAACAGAAATATGACCAACGAAGATACCACTGATTTTGACGAGCACTTCGCTAAAATTTCGTCCTATATTGTGGACACATTGCACGGCGTTCCACTTGAGATGACCGAGGATGAAAAAGAACAATTTCGCATACAGGTTATTTCAAATCAGTATGCAGAACGGTTGCTAAGTGAAGCCGAAAAGACAGAAACGTATAGAGGTTTATCAAAAATTGATATTCTCCATACAGTTTCTATCCCTCAACTGGCTAGAACAATCCCACTTAAAGGTTTGAATCTCAGTTTAGAAAAATACAGAATGCCGGATGGTGTAATAATAGAGGTTGAGAGTTCGTCACATTATTTGGGGTCATTTAGTGAGAAAAATGATTCTTCCACAAATTGGATAGAAAAGATCATGGAGGGTGTCGGTATTCACTAGATGGATTCTCAAGAAGCATAAACAGCCCGCTATTTGCAGAGAATTCTGGAAGAAAATTGAAGAAAGCATCCTTCCGGCAACAGCACCCCGGACGTTTGTGAACTCTCACAACAGAGATCAAGAACCAATCCCTGCTTTGCGCTTACACCGTTTTGGTGACATTTTTTCTCCGTCTTGCTACAATATTGTGGATTTTTTCTATTTGTGCTTTGCTATTATCAACATCTAAAATGGAAACCGTGATGGAGGTGATTCCAATGCAGATAATTTCCTTGAAAACAAATTGAATGCTTTGGCAAACGGTGGCCAGTTCTCCATTTCCTACGACATCACGATTCCGTAATAAAAGCATTAGATAATGGGTATAAAAGCCACGATTCTTTAGAGTCGAAAGAAAAGAATCGTGGCTTTGTACGTTTGAATTATGGAGCAAGCCAAATGAATAAGAAATTGGAATTTTTTAGCAGTATGGCGGTTGCCTTTATAGTTTTGATATTGGTCTTTCTTTGCATTCGTTTTTCAGGTCAGGGAAAATTTGCTACACATGGAGGAACCAATCCGTCTGATGTAAAATGTATTTATACTTCAGTTTAGGTCAGTTTACAAGGAACTACACGCAGACCACGAAACGGGGGCTGCTGACAACAAATAAAGGCTGAGTATCAAGCACCGGGAAAGTGCGGGATATTCAGCCTGTTTTGTTGTCAGGGGTTTCCAAAGGGGCTTGCCCCTTGGCACACGACTTTGCTTGCAAAGTGTAGTGTGTTATACGCTCTGTCGGCGTTGCTGCGAAAATGCGGTTGCCACCAGGGAGGGCAAGGGCATTTGAAACGGCAGGAAAACAGGGCTGTGATTGCGTGGCGTGGAGCTGCAAGCGCAGGACTGGTTTCATCAGCAGACAGGGCGTATATGAAAGCCCCCATCCCTCGTCCTGCGCCGAACTATGGGACAAAGTGTCCCAGACAGATAGCCACACTTACGAAAAAGCAGACGGATTTTCTTTTCAAAATTGAAATGGGTGGGAAGCCATTTTAGGGCTTTCCCGCCTTGATTACCCATCAGCAAAGACGAGCGAGGCTGTCAACGGCGGCGCATGAAATGCGCCGTTCATCTTGACCGTTGACTGGCTCGGCTGGCTTTGCTATCTCCTCGATAAATTTATAGTTTTAAATCATTCAAATAGTGTTTTAACTTTCAAATCAAGGTCTATTGCTTTCGTATAATTTTCTTTAGCATTTAATTCAGATTCCAAGAATAATATTACTATCTTATTTTTAGTTGGTTTGCATAATATTGCTTTTGTTTTTCCTTGCGAAAAAATTTGAGGCATTAATTGACCTTCACAAAACTCATTCAATGTGGCTACACTTCCATATTCTATCAGTTGCTTGAATAAATCATTTGAACTGCATTTTGTTACTCCATAATGTAACTGAAATATATTTTCAACTGTATCTCCTACAGCAAAAATAGAAATAGCATTTTCTATTAAAAATCCATTTATTTTTTCTTTCATTTGAAGGATTCCTCTCCAAGCCTAAATTGTGATTTGTCGCTCTCTTACTTTCTCCCCCGCTGTGGGTTTGGATTTTTCAGCAAGTCAGACTTCTGTGCAATCTTTTTCAGCCACTTCTTTTCTTCCTCGGACAGCTTCTTCAAATTCAATTTGAGCCGCTTACAGATAAACGCCAAAGCTGCTTGCTCCGGGTCGCTGTCTGGGCTGGCGGTTTCCTCGGCGGCTTGCAAAAAATCTTCCAGAGGATTGTCCTCCGGGACGCTGAAAAAATCGTCCTTATGTGCTTCCCGCAGGTCGAGGGCTATGCCGTTTATGTCCAGCTGTATCACATAGCGGCAAAAGCTGTCATCGTCAATATGGGCGGCGATAAGCTGTCTTAACTGCGGGTCAGACAAGCCGGGATTGTGCTGCTTCATAATGGTTGTGCTCACAGCGTCTACAATGGCGTTTGCACTCTGCACCTGTTTGCCAGCGATACCGTTTACATAGATTTCAAGGTCAGCCATGAGCCGGGGGAAATCCGGGTGTGCCGCCAGCTCACACAAGAGGGAATTATCCACCCGCCCACTTTTCAATAGTTCAATCATATCATCGCTCAAACGCAGGTCTGCAAGATCGGCGTTTGGGTGATTTCTTGTTTGGGACAGTCCCAGCAGATAATCGGCGGTCACGCCGTAAAACTTCGCCAGCTTGATAATGGCATAGTGGCTGATGTCCTTGAAGTCCTTTGCTTCATAACTGCCCAACGCAGACTTGGAGAGATTTACCTGTTCTTCAAGCTGCTCCAGCGTCAGCCCACGCTCCACACGCAGGTCTTTTAGTCGTTCTTGTATGGATAATTCCATGCGCTCCCTCCTTGTCTGCCCAATAAATGGGAAGCTATCGCTTACATCATATAAAGAAAAATTATATTAAATTCTCAATAACTGTTTCCGTCATTTTCAGTGCTTCGGTAATGTTCGGAGCGACATAATAGATAAAATCCGGGTCATGCACATAACAAATAATTTGACCGATTTCACCTTTCTCGCTTGGGTTATAGTCCAACATCAGATAAAGAGAACCGGCATACTCAGCAAAGGGAAACCAACGCTCACAAAACAGATATGGCTTTATGCGTTCGTCTAATTGTTGCAGTTGTTTTTCACCAATTACATTTGGAAACTCTGTCATTTTACAGTTTTTATTTTGAAAAAGAGATTTTAACTTGATTATTTCTTTTAGTGACAGTAGGCGATACCCGCGATAAAATCCCTCCTGCGGCCAAATTAAGCTCATATAGCCGCTGCCGTTTTTGTATGAATATACGGTTTTAAAATCCTCTGGCAATCTTATTTGAAATTTATTTTCAAAGGCGCTTAATTCTTCTTTTGTAGCACCTTGAATTTTAAGATACTCGTCAATATCTTCCTGTTCTACTTCCTCATCATTTAGTGCTTCAGCATTTTCAAGGAGAAGCTGCTCATTTCTCTTGACAAGTTCCACTATGCTATCCATTTTGAACACCTCACAACTTCCGATTTATCGTCTTGTATTTATTATTTTACCACAATTCCGAGAGCGTGGAAATATCTTCTTTTCCGAGCTGATTTCCGACCTTATGGATATACGGGGTGGGCGGTCTTTTCGGTGTAGACTTAGGGTAGTTCATCGATGAGCTGCACCTTGAAAAATGAATAACCGTCCGAAAAGGAATACCCCGGCAGTGGAAGCACCGCAACGAGCCACTTCGGGACAAAATGTCCCGAAGTCCGGGGAGCGTGCCAACGCTGGAACACGCCGCAGGAATGGGGCAGGAAGCCTTTTCGGGGAGAACGGCAAAGGAAAAATGGAGGGAACACATGAGAGAGAACCCATATAAACGACTGCCGACCATAGAGTGCAAGCAGGATGGTTCCCTTTACCGCATGACACCGACACAGAGGAAACAGGCAAACGCCCTGATCCGCCGGGAGTGCTGCAACTATGAGGACGGGAACTGTATGCTCCTTGACGATGGGGACACCTGCGCCTGCCCGCAGACGGCTTCTTTCTCGGTCTGCTGTAAGTGGTTCCGCTGGTCGGTCTTGCCGCAAATCGGAACGCTGGAAGCAGAGATTTTCCGGGATAAGGACTTGAAACGCTGTGCGGTCTGCGGCGGTGTGTTCGTCCCTAAATCCAACCGGGCAAAATACTGCCCCGGCTGTGCCGCCAGAGTTCACAGGCGACAGAAAACAGAAAGTGAACGGAAAAGGAGGTCTTGTGTGGACAGTTAGGGGCTGAAAAGTCCTTGATTTACAAGGCTTTGCAAGCACAGAACAGGGGCAGGCAATAGAAACTACCGTCTGCCCCCGGAAACAGTCTTCTAACCGTCCACAAAACACGATATGACAAACACCATTTATATCCATCAGCCGGAAAAGGCGGTCAGCTTTACCCGGCTTCCCAATTTCCTTTTTGAAGCCCCCACATTCACACCCCTGTCCAACGAAGCAAAGGTACTGTATGCCTTTATCCTGCGCCGGACGGAGTTATCCCGGAAGAACGGCTGGGCGGACGAGTACGGGCGGATTTTCCTGTATTACCCAATCTGCGAGGTTGTTGCCCTGCTTCACTGTGGGCGGCAAAAGGCGGTGAACACCCTGCGGGAACTGCAATATGCCGGATTGGTGGAGATCCAGAAGCAGGGCTGTGGAAAACCCAACCGCATTTACCCAAAATCCTACGAAGCGGTTCCAAACACCGACTTCAAGAAATCCGGTTATGGAACGCCGGAGAACTGAAAACCGCACTCCACAAGTACGATAATCAATCCTCTTGAAGTACGAAAACCGGACGGTATATAGAAATACAGAGATTAAAACGATTTTATTTATATCTTATCCATTCCTATCCTATCCGAGATATTTTCTGCGGGATTTTCCTGTGGAAAAGTCCCGGAAAGGAACGGAATGGGGAAAGGAGTTTCATGGCACAACACGCAATTTTGCGATTTGAAAAACACAAGGGCAATCCGGCAAGACCGCTGGAAGCCCATCACGAACGGCAAAAGGAACAGTACGCCAGCAATCCCGACATTGACGCCAGCCGGAGCAAGTACAATTTCCATATCGTCAAGCGGTCGGGCAGGTACTACCACTTTATACAGAACCGTATTGAACAGGCAGGCTGCCGTACCCGCAGGGACAGCACCCGTTTTGTAGATACGCTCATAACCGCCAGCCCGGAGTTTTTCAAGAAGAAATCCCCAAAGGAGATACAGGCGTTTTTCCAGAGGGCGGCTGATTTCTTAATCGGGCGGGTAGGGAAAGAAAATATCGTGTCGGCGGTGGTACACATGGACGAGAAAACGCCCCACCTGCATTTGGTCTTTGTCCCGCTGACAGAGGACAACCGCCTGTGTGCAAAGGAGATTATTGGGAACAGAGCCAACCTCACAAAATGGCAGGACGATTTTCACGCCTATATGGTGGAGAAATATCCCGACTTGGAGCGTGGAGAAAGTGCCAGCAAGACAGGCAGGAAGCATATCCCCACCCGTCTGTTCAAGCAGGCGGTCAATCTCTCCAAACAGGCAAGAGCCATTGAAGCCACGCTGGGCGATATTACCCCGTTCAACGCCGGAAAGAAGAAAGAGGAAGCCCTCTCCCTGCTGAAAAAGTGGTTTCCGCAGATGGAGAACTTCTCCGGTCAGCTCAAAAAATACAAGGTCACGATAAACGACCTTTTGGCAGAAAATGAACAGTTGGAAGCCAAAGCCAAAGCCAGCGAAAAAGGCAAGATGAAAGATACGATGGAACGGGCAAAGCTGGAAAGCGAGCTGAAAGACATTCAGCGGCTGGTAGACCGTATCCCGCCGGAGGTGCTGGCAGAACTGAAACGGCAGCAGCGGCACACAAGGGAACGGTGATTGATGACAGAAAACATTTCACGCCGCAGCATGGCGGCACTGCACTTTGAAAATTAAATATGGAGGTACTATGGAGCATATCAGATACAAGAAAGAAACCGAAGTCGTGACTTTTCAGGGAAAGGAAATCACGCTGGAAAATCTCTCCCCGGTGTTCACGCCGGAGCAGGAAGCGGCAAAACGCCGGGAGCTGGAACAGCAGCTTTATGAGGTGTTCCGCAAGTATGCCGACAAACGGCAGAGTGAGGAAGCCGGGGCATAAGGTTTTCCGAAGCCATCGTTGATTTGCGGGGCTGCTGGCGGTATAATAAAACTGTCAGCAGCTCCGTTTCTTTTTTAAGAAAAGGAGCGACAATATGAACAATCGAATAGACGCAATCTATGCAAGACAATCGGTAGACAAAAAGGACAGCATTTCCATTGAAAGCCAGATTGAATTTTGCAAATATGAATTGAAAGGCGGTAACTGCAAGGAATACACAGACAAAGGGTACAGCGGCAAAAACACAGACCGTCCGAAGTTTCAAGAACTGGTACGGGACATCAAGCGGGGCTTGATTGCAAAGGTCGTGGTTTACAAACTCGACCGTATCAGCCGTTCTATTCTGGACTTTGCCAACATGATGGAGCTGTTCCAACAGTACAATGTGGAGTTTGTGTCCTCTACGGAAAAGTTTGATACCTCCACCCCGATGGGGCGGGCGATGCTGAATATCTGTATCGTGTTCGCCCAGCTTGAGAGGGAAACCATACAGAAGCGGGTAACGGACGCTTACTATTCCCGCAGCCAGCGAGGCTTCAAGATGGGTGGGAAAGCCCCTTACGGCTTTCATACAGAGCCGATTAAGATGGACGGTATCAACACAAAAAAGCTGGTGGTAAATCCAGACGAAGCGGCAAATATCCGGCTGATGTTTGAGATGTACGCCCAGCCCACTACCTCCTACGGGGACATTACCCGGTACTTTGCCGAACAGGGCATTTTGTTCCATGGCAAAGAGCTGATACGCCCCACGCTGGCGCAGATGTTACGCAATCCTGTCTATGTGCAGGCAGACCTTGATGTGTACGAATTTTTCAAAAGTCAAGGGACGGTCATTGTCAATGACGCTGCCGATTTTACCGGCATGAACGGCTGCTATCTGTATCAAGGGCGGGATGTGAAGCCCAGCAAAAAGAACGACTTGAAAGACCAAATGCTGGTACTGGCTCCCCATGAGGGCATTGTCCCCTCCGACATCTGGCTGACCTGCCGCAAGAAGCTGATGAACAACATGAAAATTCAGTCTGCCCGAAAAGCTACCCATACATGGCTGGCGGGAAAAATCAAATGCGGAAACTGCGGGTATGCCCTTATGAGTATCTTCAATCCCTCCGGCAAGCAATACCTTCGCTGTACGAAACGGCTGGATAACAAGAGTTGTCCGGGGTGCGGGAAAATCATTACTTCGGAACTGGAAACGGTTGTTTATCAGCAGATGGTAAAGAAACTGGCAAGCTACAAGACGCTGACAGGCAGAAAGAAAGCGGCAAAGGCAAACCCGAAAATTGCCGCCCTGCAAGTGGAGCTTGCCCATGTGGACAGCGAGATTGAAAAGCTGGTGGACAGTCTGACGGGTGCAAACAATGTCCTGCTCTCCTATGTGAATGTGAAGATAGCAGAACTGGACGGGCGCAAGCAGGAACTTCTGGCGAGGATAGCGGAACTGACGGTGGAAACCATTAGCCCGGAACAGGTCAGCCAGATTTCCGGCTACCTCGACACTTGGGAGAATGTATCCTTTGACGACAAGCGGCGTGTGGTAGATTTGATGATTACTACCATAGCCGCCACAAGCGACAGCTTGAATATCACATGGAAAATCTGACGGGCGGAACCCCTCCCGTCAGATACCTACCCTGTGTAGTCCCTTGTAAACTGTACTTTCATCCTGTTTAAACCACAGATTCCTTTCTTTTGCAAATTCACACAGATAATCACTTATCTTCTTCACATTACCAGAACCATGTGGAATTGCACATATCTGTTCAAAATATTTAAACACAGCCTGTGGCTGTAAGTCTGCTAAAATGTTGTTACTACTCATATCTGCCTCCTGTTATTAGTATGTGATAATTATTATAGGTAATATGCGAAGTAAAAACAAGACATACGTCAATCACTCCGTGTAAGCTTTCTCCCCTCTTAGCAGTCTGTCAAGCATATCAGCTAATGGTACCATAGCATTTTTTACCTCTGTACTGGTATTAGTCTGTGCTCCTGCCTCTATTAACATTGACCTTCCTCTTTTGTGAAGGCAGTACCTGTATGCATTAACATATATATTTCTAAGATATCCCGGATAATAAGCCTCGCCTAACAACTGCATTTGCAGGCTCATAGCAAGATTATCGTCCCTGTAAGGATTATTAAGATATGCAATATCGCCATTTACCTTACTATAGCTAAGTCCATTAAAAAGCATAACCCTCGCCATATCTTTTCCGTCAATATTAGTAAGCAGATGTGTTGTATCTGCAACACCATCTCTGTGCAGATCAATAACAACTTCTATCGTAGGGTTGTCAGCAAGTATTTTCTCAATACCATTTTCTGCATATGTATATGCCTTGCTTCTGTCAAGTTTTCCGTCTACATAATCATACACACTCGTATCGTGTATGACATTATATCCATACTTATTGACAAGCAGTTCTGTGAGATAATCGCCAACTCCTATTATTGTCGTTGACACATCTCCCTCTACTGTATCTGTAAATCCCTCCTGTGAATGAGTATGGAAAATGAGTATCTGCGGCTTGCTGTTATCCTTGCTTATTGCAAGATTTTTCTCTATAAATTCTGCCGGCCGCAGTATACTGTCAGTCAGATCCGTTATTGATGTAACTGTATAAAAATGGCTTCTCACAAAGTTATAATCTGTAAGCTGCGATTTATCATATACTGCACCGCTCACTGTATTTCTTGAAATAATATTCCGTATATCCGATTCGTTCAATTGCTGGCTGTTGTTAATATTACTGTTCTGCGTGGTATTTCCTGCAATTATACTCTCCTGCGGCTGTGTATCACCAGCATTGCCTGCATTATTATCTGTCTCATTTTTTGTACCGCTATTATCTTCACCAGTGTTAAGACCATTTACCAGATTATCTGCTCCAGCATTAATACTTATAACACCACCTGAATCATTGTCTGCAAGCTTTATATAATCATCATTCTGGTTATTAATCACAGCATTGACAGGTACAACATTATTAACCAGCTGTGCCCATATATTATTATCCAGCAGTTGTGGCTTGTCATAAAACAGCATTGCAGGTGACATAAGCCTTAAACAGCCACTAATAAATGTATCCTCTATAAATGCTGTTACCTTCATATTCTTACCTATAAGTGCCAATACAATTACAATAATCACAATTGACAATAATGATGACAGCCTGTGCTTACGCTCCATGCTAATCCTCCATTCTTGTATACAACTTTACTGTACTTTTATATCGAATTTATATCTGA
>OHEU01001301.1_pt1 | contig 11081 bp, 13 predicted proteins | sample 1567341 | NCBI WGS metagenome assembly OHEU01 (sample SAMEA3879524, study PRJEB24766) | human gut metagenome | biome: human-associated habitat; feature: feces | place: USA | collected 1985/1987 | reverse complement strand
GGGATTTTCCCTCATTTAAGGAATCTGTTTTTATGCAGGTTCCTTTTTAGTGCATATTTTACGAATATACACGTGTAATCAGCTTTCAAATCATTATTAGACTTTGAAATATTCTCATCTTTACTAATTGCTACTGATAAATGAAATCGTCTATCAATAGGTTCTTCATAATTTCCCGCCAATTTTGCATAATATTGTTCATTAATCCTATTATATCTACACTCTTGAATAAATGCTATATCAATGGAAATAGAGTCAAAATAATCATTAAAACTATCATCAATAACAAAATTGAACATATTCATATTAAGTGTCAATAATAGCATTTTTATCCCTCACAAATTTCAATTTTCCATTTCTTCAACCTTGATTTTCAGTGCAAGCTTTATAGTTCTTTTCCAATATCCTCAAGCTCTTTCATAGCATCCTGATTTTTAGAAAGCTCATCCTTTGCTGTAGCATAATATGATTTCTGGAAAAGCAAATTCCATGAAAGATATTTAGCCATACAATCAAACTGCTTATCAATCAGCTCATACTGGATACTGTCTACAGGAGAACCACCTACAACAATCGTGCCAACCTTTTTATTTTTCAACTGCAATCCACGACAATAGCACTTATCAATGATAAGTTTCAATTGTGCTGACATTCCCCACCAATAAACTGGTGTAGCAAAAAGAATCATATCTGCAGCAGCAATTTTATCAATTGTAGGGTTCGTATCATCCTTATCAACGCATCCCTTAGAGCATTGACAGACACCACATCCCTTGCATGGTGCGATGTTAAGTTTGTCAGGTTCAATGATTTCAATTTCATTTTTTTCAGATGCTCCTTTTACAAAAGCCTCAATCGCTGTAAGAGTGTTTCCTTTTCTTGCACTTCCATTTATAATGATTACTTTCATCTCGCAAAGCCTCCATTCTGCTTATCATATAAGCAAATAAGTTCTAAATAATAATTTTTCTCACATAGCCACATTATATCATAGTAAATATGCCTATGCGATAACATTTATTGCTTCCTCATCCAGCATGTATCTGACTGTCAGCCTGAACTTTAAATGGATGATTTTTAAAATCGTGAAGTCTCTCAATTTCTATCTCCACAACTTTTTCATCATTACCTATCATTTGGGTGGAAATTTTTAATTTTGGGTGGATGAAATAATCATTTTTTTAATGATTTTCGGTGGATTTTTCCACCCCAAAATGAAAAAAGCAGTAATGAATTTTCTTAATCATTACTGCTTCAAACAACTGTTCTCAGGGGGAATCGAACCCCCAACTAGCGCTTAGGAGATCCGTCATTCCGAGACTGGCATACCGCTGCTTAAACTTCTGATATCCTTGAAGTTTAAAAATAAGCTTCAGATTTTTGGATTTCCGTGACAGAAATGATCCGGCTGTTAGAGATAGCAACCTTGTGGGTATAGCGTCCAAGATATTCGATTGCATTGCCAAATCCATTGAATGTTTCTTTGATATAAGGGCACCAGTCTTTCTGATAGAGGGAGTCTTTAAAGGTATTCCAGCAAAAGTATGCTTCCTGCTCGGAGAGGGAAAAGGGGACTTTCAGAATCCCTGACTGGTACAAGGCATTCAGATGGTATAGGAATTTTCCCTTAAATTTATCCCGTAACACAAACACGGGGATAAAAAACTTTCCTTTTGATTTACGGATCTTCCCATCCGTTGTAATGCCGCCGCCGGATACGATGCAGTGGATACTATGTAAAGCTTTACATAGTATCCACTATGACAAGCAAGTAATTCCGATATGTACTACCCTTATAATGTACCGACAACAGAAATTTTAGTTTCTCTATCTCTAAGCCCTTCCCCCTTTACAGTAACTTTTATTTCTCCGGGTTCATATCCAGCCCTTACCGCTATAAGGGCCCTTCCATGATACGTTCTGTATCTGCCATCTGTAAAATTTTCATTTGTATTGGGAACTGCCGATCCAAACCCCTGTAAAACACCACTTCCCTCTACCTGAACGGTCAACATTTGATCTGCCGATGCTTTTATTATTCCGTTCTCACCGATAAGAGAAACCTCAATAAAACATAAATCCTGCCCATTGCTTCTTATTTTCTGCTTGTCGCATGCAAGCTGTATCATTGTTTTTCCAATGGCGGAAAACAGCTCTGCCCTGTCAATTTCTTTACCGTTTTCATCATACACAATGGCAGAAAGCGTTCCCGGAACATATTCAATCCTTTTAAAGACTGCCTTACACTCCTTCACCTTTGCCGAGGCAATCCTTTTTCCATTACAATATAACTCCGCTTTTGGTGCGGATGTATAAACGGTAACATTGGTTTTGCAGCCTTCGCAGCCTTCCCATGACCAGCTTTCCACCGCGTCCGTATTCCGCCACATAGATGATGCCCGTTTGTATTTGCCGTTTATAACCGGATCAACCGCAATGACCGGTTTATCCTGCAATCCCCAGATTATCCTGTTCCATCCCGTCTCCGGTCTTTGCATTCCGCAGATATCTATAACGCCACATCCTGCCAGTATTGCCAGTCCGGGATAGATGTTCTCACCGGTTTCTTTTTTAACATATCTGATTGTACCAAGCCCGGTCTCCCCAAGGTAGTCCCAGCCCGTCCACATAAAATCACCAATCAGGTTTGCACATTTTTTAACTAGCTGCCAGTTTTTATACAGGGAAAGGGGCAGAGTTTCCGACCCTACAATACACCGTTCCGGATGGTTCTGAGCTTCTTTTTCATATCGCGAAGTCGCATAATTATATCCCGGTATATCCAAAAAAGGATCAATAATATCACAAACTTTATCAGCTGCCGGTTTGGAAGCCATCTTATCAATCACGCCTCCCATCTTATTCATCAGAACATTGTAAAGCGCACTGGTCGGCATACTGTCCATAGCCATGCTACCATTTTTATTTTCCTTTCCGTTCTTTTTTTCCCCATAAATGCCACTGCCTTTTGCTGCCATAGACGCCAGCATTAAATTAATCCCACAAGTGACAGCCCTTGTTTCATCTGCTCGTCTTACATAATCTGATATTTCCTTACAGAGTTTCTGTCCTTCCAGCGTACCAAGCTCGGAGATTTCGTTTCCGATAGAGTACATAATCACCGAAGGATGGTTATAATCTTTTCCGATCATAGCATCCACATCCTTCTTCCACCACTGTAAAAACGTATCTCCGGCATGGTCATATGGATTTTTATGAATCAGCCAGTAATCACAGAGTTCATCCATAACATAGATTCCCAACTCATCACAGGCATCCAGCATTGCCTTTGAGACAGGATTATGGGAACTTCTAATTGCATTAAATCCCGCTTCTTTCAAAATCTTAATACGCCTGTATTCTGCATCCTTAAATCCGCAGGCTCCAAGAATCCCATTGTCATGATGGATACATGCTCCCCTTAGCAAAGTCTCCTTTCCATTTACAAAAAATCCTTTCCCACTCCATGCCAAAGTCCGTATCCCAAAGCGTATCGTCTCTTCATCTATCTTTTGCTCTTTTTCTTTTAACATAACTTTACAAGTATATAAATGTGGATTTTCTTCATCCCATAAAACAGGATCTTTTATGATCAAATCCAATTTCCTGCCTGTTCCCGATGCAACAGCTTTCATTCCATCCAGAATCTCAACCTCAACATCTCCCTCTCCGACTATATCTGTTAAGACCTGCACCTGACCGTTTCCTGTTGTTGTAACCCTAACCCCTTCCGGTTTTATGTAAGATTGCCCCGCGATCAGCAGATTTACTTCTCGATACACGCCGCCTCCTGAATACCATCTACTGTTTGGTACCTTTTCGTTATCCGCAATGATCTCAATTATATTTTCGTCTGTCTGAGATAAATGCTCCGTCATGTCAACGTAAAAGCCAGAATATCCGTATGGCCATTTTGTAATAACCTGATTATTTACACTGACCTGTGCATTTTGATAAACGCCCTCGCATGACAAAATCATTGTCTTATTTCGCCACTCCTCAGGCAACACTAATTTTTTTCTATAATAATACTTTCCACCATCAAAATATGCACTTGCGCCACCAGTCAACACATCCTTGTTTCGCTCTTCCGCCAGCATCGCATCATGAGGAAGGTTGACTTCCTGCGTCTTTGCACTACCATTCTTTTGTAATAACCATCCCTTATTAAAATCAACTTTTTTCATCTCTACCTCCTTGAATCTTATTATTATATTTTACAATATAATAATCCGACATTTTCCTGATATATACAATTTCTTTTTCCGACAATAAATTGTTTGCACATTTACCAAATCCGACATATAATAATTATGTAATAATTTCTGAAATTTAGGTTGCCAATAAAACATTCGAGGAAATACTATGAATCTGAAAAGTAGTATCAACAATTTTGTAGAAAAAAATAACTTCTTTCCCGGACAGAGTTTGAATTATGACCAATATTTATTCATGCATAGCGGCTTAGCTTCTACTCTTAACAGTTTTCATCGAGGATTACAGGACTTAATTTCTATATCTGCATGGACAACTTCCATAGAAGGTATACAACATATCGCCTATCTTCCTATGAACGTGAAACAAATTCATTGTGCTAAAATTCAATTTTCAAATGGAATGCAGACTACTGCACATTCTCATAATTATGTAGAGCTTATCTTTGTTATCGAAGGTACGCTTTCTATGCAGATCAGTGGAAAATCCATTACATTTCATTCCAATGAAATATGTCTTATTAATACAGAAACAGTACACTCCGAATATCTTTATACTCAAAACACCGTTATACTATGTTTAGGAATTGATGATCTCTTTTTTGACCAGTATAGTATTTCATCACCATCTGAGGATTATACATTTTATCTCAAAAAGCTAATTAATCAAAAAAGAACTGAATATTTATATATGCTTTTTTCACCTATCAAGCAAAAAATAACGAGAACCGCTTCCACTTTTGAGTTGATTATGCAAGAATTGATGGATGAACTTCCCGGCAAGAAAAGGCTTCTAATAGGATACGTAGAACGCATTATTGATTTACTTACAAAAGAATATCAAATTCATATTGCACAAATTGACAAAAAAGAGTTACATGCAGCAATTGTAAAATCCATATGCGAGTACATACAAAATACATTACCTACAGTCTCTGTAAATGATATATCTGAAAAATTTAATTACAATCCCGATTATCTAAATCGTCTATTTAAAAAAGAGATGAAAATGAATTTATCAAACTATATTCAGGAAAGTAGAGTACATCGGGCTTATGATTTGCTTATTTCAACAGACTTATCAGTTGAAGCGATCAGCCATCAGGCAGGATATCATAATATTGGTTTTTTTTATCAAAAATTCAAACAAATATATGGTGCAACACCTCATAATATACGTAAAAATTCTTTAGGTTAGAATCGATGATGGGGTAAACGAAAAAGCAGTTTTGACATTCCAGTGAACTGCCTCTTCGTTTACACCATTTTCGATTTGACCTAATTGAACAAAGTGAGCGTCCGGGTAGCCACTGCCTATGGACTTTCAATCTTTGGTTCTTACCCATGATTATACAGGATTTTCTGTGCAGAAGCCACAGAAATCAACTATTTCCGGATAAATAGGTACGACAACAAAACCTCAAACTTTGAGGCTTCAAAAAAGTATGAAAGAATTAACTTTTAACATCTTTGCGGTATCCGAAGCTGTGGTTTTCCAAGATGACTGCCACAGGATTTACACACACAGACATTTATCCCATAGAGCTGTTTTAATATTTCAGGCATCTCCTTATCCCGAAGTTTTGAGAGATACTTTTGGCAGCCAAGGAGGTTCCGGCATAAAGTAAGCTTCTTGCGTTTACTGCGGGAACAAAGAAGTCCGTTATGATTGTTGAAACCTAAAATAAATGATAAACTATTCATAGCAGTTGATGTAATTGTGTAGTTTGTTAAGGTAGGGGTATCTCAACAATACTATATAAATACAAAAACTGCTATCTTTTTAAAAAAGTGGTGATTTTCACGTAACTGGGGCGAGCCGTCGCGCTAGCTGCGACTTGGTACAATTTAAATATGAAATTGAGCAACAAATCGGAATTTTCATTACCCAAAATGTGGCATAATTTGGAAAACACCAAGTGCAAAACCAAACACGATTATTCCTATTGTTACCATTATCTGTATTTTAAGAGACATATCTTTTTTAGGTGTTCTAACTTTTTCAAAGAATAATTTCATATTGCTCTCCTCTAAATACCGATATTTTAAAAGACTTTGCCAGCTCTGTCACTGTCTTGATAATGGCTGACGCCTAGTTATCCTCTATCAGACAGTTATCAATAGGCACGATTGTATGTGTTCCTTCGCTGTATGTTCCCGCAATGACTTCATCCTTCAATCTTCCAAACACTGCATGGACTTTATTACTATAATGAAAAGGATAGTACATTCCAGCAACATCATGGATGTTTTTGCAGTACTTTCCGATATAGCTCTCCACCAGCTCTTTCTTGGCCGCCAGCTCTTCTTCATATGTGGTCTGTCCCATATGACAAGCTCCACATTTCTCTACATAAGGACATTTTTCCTGTATTATGATAATTCCTCATCTTTCCTGTGCAAAATTCTCTTTACTCATTGTGCCATGGTTTCCCTGAAATGTCAAAAATACAATTATGCCGGGAAAGTCAGTCTCATCTGGTTCCACACTACATTGCCATGAACTGACTCCGATACCCCTTCCAATACAAAGCCAAACTTTGAATAATAAGGAATAAGCCTGTCCTTGCAGGTTAAGACCAGTCCTTTTCTTCCCTGCGCCCTGGCATCCTCAATGGCTCTCCGGATCAGTTCACCTGCATAGCCTTTTCTACGATAGGAAGGAATCGTATTCACACCAAACACCATCTGCCAACTGCCTTTTTCATCATGCATGGATGCCTTTTCATACATCTCATCTGTCAGATCCTTCTGGTCTGTTGCCATGCCATCTACAAAGGCTATGAGTCTGTCACCGTCAAACATGAGCCAGAAATGTTCCTTATAATATTCCAGTCTCTGCACAAATTCATCCTCAGTTGCTGCCTCCGCTGGTGGAAAACAGGCTGCCTCTACCTCAGCGATCTGCTGCAGATCTTCTATCGTGGCTGTTCTGATCAACATATTCTTCACTCCATTCCGCTACAATATATCTGACTCTATTCTATCAGCATAGAATCCCTGTATGCAATGCCTTTTCTGTTAATCTTCTCCTTACATTATGCTTAAAAAAGAAAAGAGCAATCAGAATGATCCTAATTGCTCTTTTTAAACTCATGTTGATTTTTCTTTAGATATGCAATCTGTACAGCCGGAGTTTTTCTGCCATAGGCATCCTCCTTCTTCCTGAAATAAAAAAATCCGCCCAGATTAGAACCTAATCTAATCTGAACGGAATACTCATTCAGGCTTGATATTTTCCAAGCAGAAATATTTTTAATCATTACCCTTTTGTTAGCTACACCAATTTACAGCCCTTTACACCAGTTGCATTATAGCTTTTCATTTCTGTTAGTAAATCTACAATAATTTTACTGTTAGCAATTTGCATTTTCTGTTAGCAAAAATGTTCATTTTTCGATTTGCTGTTAGCAGAAAAACAACAAAAAAACGGCAATGATTTTTCTCTCATTACCGCTTAAAATAGAGCGTTCCCTATAGGAATCGAACCTACAATAGAGTCTTAGGAGCTCGAGATACCACTGTAAATACATACAATGCTTAGTCAACCTAAGTCAAGGAAATCCTTGGTTTTCCTAACTATTCTGTTACTCCCTGTCAAAATAAGAAAACCTGGTTTCATCTCTGTAAAGCACCTTTCGGTGCTCGAAGCACCCGGAGGATATAACCATTCCGTTCCATCGAGTTCACTCAGTTGGCCACCATTACGATTCAGCTTCGTAACAATGATCACTTGGTTTTCTTATTAGATTAACTATATTATAACGTGCTGTAGGTCGGATGTCGATGATTTTTTGACCATATTTATTGTTTTATATGTTACTTCTCTATTAGTTCTGCAAACTTGAATTTACAGTTCTTCCATCATTCCCCATCTTCAACGCCATAACAAGAGTTCCGGCTGCCATCACAAAGACACCAATTTCAATCACATAGATGGGAAGAAGCGCCGGACCTGCCACGGCAAAGAAGTCCACGATAAAATGAATCCCATATGCAAGAACCGCTGTAAGAGCCGCTGTCCTGCATTTGCCTGCCTTTACTGCCCGATAGATCAGCAGTGACAACCCGATATGCAGAATGATGGCACTGATTCTTTCGATTCCGCTTACAAAAAAGAGTGGTGCCGGTGTTGTCCATAGGGCCGACAGCTGTGACACGGTCTGGTTTGCAGACTCAGCAGGAAGTGCCGCGAGCGTATTCTGCATGGCTCCGCTGTTGATCATCAGCATGGACACAAGATTGCTGATTCCGGAGAGTCCTCCGAGCAGAATGGCCTCCACACCGCCATGCCCGATTCCATACATCAGTGCATTTGGAAAATCCAGCCATTTCTTCATCCAGAACTTCATGGCAATCAGTCTTCCGGTCTCTTCAAAAACCGCTGCAGCCAAAGCCGCGTACACATAGTAAAGCCATGGCCTGCTCTGTGCGTTCAGTCCGCAGAACTGAATGACAAGAACATGCAGCAGCTGCTCCAACAGCATGGCAAACAGCAGATAGGTTCCTGCTCCGATAAAGAACGAGGAAATCCTTGCCTTAAGCTTCACCCTTCCTGCAATGAACAAAGCAATCGGTACCCCCATCGAGAGGACAACGGAGCAGATAACTCCCGCTATCGCCAGACCTGATATTGTGTTCAATTCCATCTTTATACCTCCCTGATTCTCAAAAAATTCCTTTATTGTATTTGAACTGTCCATACAATATAAAGCCTAATCCGACAATAACTGCTGGAAGAATGATATAATCTATAATTATTTCACTCCAAAACGAAACAATAAAACCTAATACAAGAGATATTCCTATAATCAGCGTTCCTGTGCCGACTGTTTTTCCATACTTTGGTATATCTTCTTCCTTTACTTTTCGCCTATTATAAGAGTGAATTGTGCTGATATTGCCTTTGATATTTACAATTCCCATAACAGATATGAACACTCCCAAAATCAACATTATAATATTTTCCATAATGACCTCCTAAAAATAGAATAGTTCCTCAAATTTTTTGTCCAATGCAATACAAAGAATTAGAGCCAATTTTGCAGTTGGATTAAACTGTCCTGTTTCAATAGAACTAATGGTATTTCTTGATACTCCTACCATTTCTGCAAGCTGAGCTTGAGAAAGATTTGCTTCTGTGCGAACTTCCTTTAAGTGATTTTTCAGTTGTAATTGTTCTTTCATATTCTCACCTCTAAAAGGTGGCTAACAAATCCAACAAATGCCAAAATGGAAAGCACAAAAAACAGAACGGTCAAGACCAAATCACTCTTTCGCTTCATTTTGATAAAACGAACTAACCATTGTGTTGCAATAATGCTGAAGTATATAACCCACGGACTGTAAATCATAGTATGAGCAAGCACAGAAGATAACAGCGAAAGCAAACAACACACTAAAGCACCAACTCTGCTTGCGTGACTTCCGGCTTGATATACCACTTCCATTTCAGCCAAGTCCTTATTGCGATGTTCTTTTCTGCTTGCATTTAAGATTTCGTCCTTTTTCATAAAAACACCTCCACGCCAAGTTTTCTTTGCATATTTTTATTATACACATACCAAGTTTTCTTGTCAATAGAGTTCATAAAAAAGCTACAACCGATATAATAGGTAACTTTTCTACCACTCCGATTATACTCGCAACTTAATGACTTCTTGAATACTTGCCGAAAAAGAAAAACTGCCATCGGTATCTCTGTTCCAAATACCTTGATTGATGCAGAATAGGTATCATACACCATCAGGGAAATATCCCTGGCATAATTAGTTCTGTTATCAACCATCGTCAAAAGTATTCCTTCAATCTTGAGCTTTGGATTCAGCTGCTTCTTTACTCTTCCTATTGTCTTGATCAGCTGCTGTAAGCCTTTGACCGGAAGATATGCTGCCTGCACCGGTATCAGTACAGAATCTGCACACGCCAATGCGTTAATCGTCATCATTCCAAGAGAAGGCATACAATCAATAATGATGTAATCATAAAATTCTCTCAGCCTGTCTACCATAGATTTCAAAATCAGTTCCCTGCTCATGGCATTTACTAAAGACACCTCTATTGCTGATAATTCAATGTTGGATTGGATAAGGTCTACGCCTTCCTTATGGTGTAGGATTGTCTTTTCTATATTCAGTTTTTCATCATTCACAATATTCATCATCAGTGTTGCCAGTGAATACTCCATTTCATCCGGCTCCTCATATCCCAGACTGATTGTAAGACTTCCCTGTGGATCAGCGTCTATCAGAAGCACTTTCTTTCCTTCCTGTGCCAATCCTATTCCAAGATTCACACATGATACTGTTTTACCTACTCCACCTTTAGGACTAAATACACATATAGTTTTCCCCATTTTATTCATTACTTCTTTTTCCTTTCTTTATCTTAGTCCGCGTGTACAAGCTTTATCATTACGTGTTGCATATTTATCTCCACATACAAGACAAGCTTCTGATTTATTATCGTAAATTTGTACATAACCAGTACATTCTACTCCACTTATTTCTACCGGTTCAATATACTTTTCATTTATTAATTTCTGAAGAACAATATATCCATTATAGGTATAATCTAAACTATTAATTTGCATATCCTCTAGGTCACATCTTTTGTTTTCTATAGGATTCTTGCAATGATCCTCTAAGTATAATAATCCTGCTTCGGCAACTTCTTTCTCTTGTATTTTCATTGCTTTAGATGTACTATCTCCAAGTGTTTTAATTAAATTAGGTGCGATTATAATCATTACTACTGCAATTAATGCTATAACAGCTATTATTTCTACTAATGTAAATCCTTTTTTATTCATAATATCATTTCCTATCCTATACGGCATTCAGTGGGTTTTGTAATGTTTGTTATCGT
>OHEU01001299.1_pt1 | contig 11118 bp, 9 predicted proteins | sample 1567341 | NCBI WGS metagenome assembly OHEU01 (sample SAMEA3879524, study PRJEB24766) | human gut metagenome | biome: human-associated habitat; feature: feces | place: USA | collected 1985/1987 | reverse complement strand
ATTATTTCCCAGTACTTATTAGGAATAATTTTAGGGTAAGAAATAGCTTCGCCTATATATTCACAAAAATGAAATGTAGACGTTATCCACATAGGAGCCTCAAGATCTTTAATAAATTTTTCCAAATACTCTTTTTCAATCATCATGTTGTTTTCCTCCAATTGTAAATTTGTGACAGAAAAAAATCGACAAATGTCAAAGACATCATATATAGAGTATAACACCAATTTACATAACTTACAAGAGTAACAAAAAATATTTTGGGCAAAATATAGACATTTGAGGTTAAGTAGTGTAAAATAATTAAGTATAAAAAGGAGATTTTAAATATGATATTGAAAAACAAATTAGGAATAGAAAATCAAATTGAATTAGCAAAAAAAGAAGAAAAAATTACTAAATTAAAGGCAAAAAAATTATTTGAAACAGGAAAATTAAATTTTATTGAAGTAGGAACATTTAAAGGGTTATCAGAAATACATAAATATTTATTTGAAGATATTTATGACTTTGCAGGAAAAATAAGAACAGAAAATATATCAAAAAGTAATTTTAGATTTGCCTCAGCAATGTACTTAAAAGAAGCATTAAATAAAATAGATAAAATGCCACAATCAAATTTTGATGAGATTATAGAAAAATATGTGGAGATGAACATTGCGCACCCATTTCGAGAAGGAAATGGACGAAGCACACGAATATGGCTGGATTTAATTTTAAAGAGAGAACTGAAAAAGGTTATTGACTGGAGTAGAGTTGATAAAGAAGATTATTTGCTCGCTATGGAGAGAAGTCCAATTAAAGACATTGAGATAAAATATGTCTTAAAACAGGCTTTGACAGATAGGATAGATGATAGAGAAGTGTATATGAAGGGTATAGACCATAGTTATTATTATGAAGGTTATACCATATATAAGGCAGAAGATTTATAAAAAGTAGAAAAACAAAGATCATCCCTGCAACCAAACACCAAAATATTCAACAACTTATATCACACTACATTAGAATTAGCTGCTCAATTCCGCACTCACATGACCAGACGACCAGTCTGTAAAAGAATGTGAAGCGGAACTGAAGCAACACTTCACCTCCATCAATCCCGTTCAAATAAATCTCTTGTGTAGACCTTTTCCCGGACATCGTCGAGATCAGAATTATACCGATTGGCGATGATCGCCTGCGACATGGATTTAAAAGCAGTTAAGTCATTTACTACCTTGCTTCCGAAGAAGGTTGTTCCATTTTCCAGTGTCGGTTCATAGACGATGACGGTTGCCCCTTTGGCTTTGATTCGTTTCATGACACCCTGAATGCTGCTCTGGCGGAAATTGTCAGAGTTGCTTTTCATTGTCAGTCGATATACGCCGATAGTACATTCTTTTTCGCGGTTCGCAGAATAATTTCCATTATGATTATAGTCATAGTATCCGGCAAGATTCAGAACACGGTCTGCAATAAAATCTTTTCTGGTGCGGTTGCTTTCTACGATCGCACTCATCATATTCTGTGGAACATCATTGTAATTTGCAAGAAGCTGTTTTGTATCTTTTGGCAGACAATAACCGCCGTAGCCGAAGGATGGATTGTTGTAATGACTGCCGATTCGGGGATCGAGACAGACACCATTTATGATGTCCCTGGTGTTTAGCCCTTTGGTTTCCGCATAGGTATCAAGTTCATTGAAGTAGGATACGCGTAGAGCCAGATAGGTGTTTGCAAATAATTTCACGGCTTCCGCTTCGGTAAATCCCATGAATAGCGTTTCGATATTTTCTTTTATGGCGCTTTCCTGTAAGAGTGCAGCAAATGTATGCGCAGCCTCGACCAGACGGATGTCATTCTTATCCGTAGATACAATGATACGGCTTGGGTACAGATTGTCATATAAAGCCTTTGATTCCCGAAGAAATTCAGGACTGAACAGGATATTTCTGGTGTGATATTTTTTACGGACAGATTCTGTGTAGCCGACCGGGATCGTGGATTTGATAACCATGATGGCATCGGGGTTTACATCCAGAACAAGCTCGATCACGGATTCTACAGCAGATGTATCAAAATAATTTCTTGTGCTGTCATAGTTCGTCGGAGCGGCGATAACAACGAAGTCTGCATCTTTATACGCCATAGCTCCATCTGTTGTGGCAGTCAGATCCAAGTCTTTTTCAGCCAGATATTTCTCGATATATTCGTCTTGGATCGGGGATTGACGTTTATTTATCATGTCTACTTTTTCAGGAATAATGTCAACAGCGGTCACATGATTGTGCTGTGCAAGCAGCGTGGCAATAGACAATCCGACATATCCGGTTCCGGCGATAGCAATCTTTAATGGCGATGGAGAAGGATATTTCACAGGTAGGTCGCTGATAAATAATTCTGTGATATCAAAGTGTAACACATCTCCAAGAGCTTCTAACTGCCCGATCGATGGCATAAAATCCTGTTTCTCCATACGAGAGATCAGAGAGCGGTTGATTCCGGTTTCGGCAGCAAGCTGTGCCTGAGTCATATGCTGTTGTTTACGTAATCTTATAATAGTATCTGCAAGCTGTGCAGTAGATAATTTCTTCATAATGTTCTCCTTAATAAAATGTTATTTATAGTAACAAAAAGAAAAATGTCTGATATAATCGGATTGACGAAAGATATACTGTGCTTTCTGTATATTACATTATCATTCTATTTTAAATAAGACAATAGTAAAAACAAAAAACATGAACAGAATGTTATATAAATTGTTTTTTAAAATAACACGGATAGAACGAGAATTTTTACATCAGTGATCATATGAAAAAATAGAGTATGCGGATAAATGGAGAAAGATGGAATTATTTCTATAGACAAAAGGATATTTTAAAGATACAGTATAGTTATGAATAAAATAGGAATATGGGAGGAAAAAAATGAGAAATTACAGATTCAAATTTACAATAGCATTAGGAATCGGAGCCATATGCGGAATGCTTTGGACTCCGGTTAAGCTTGTTCATGCAGAGCAGCAGGCATCGAATATTATAGCTGAGGCAGAGGCGGATCAGGAGCCGGCAGCAGGATATGTAAGAATAGAAGAAAATAGTTCGGGACCGGAGTTGTATTCCGATTATGATATAGCTATGTATAGCACTGACAGTACAACACAGAGCGGAACATGGGAGAATATATCATGGAGCCTTTCCGGTACCACGCTTACGATATCAGGAAGTGGCGATATGCCGGATGCTGATTCATCAAATAAAGCACCATGGATTACATTCAATGTTGAGAAAGTTATAATCCAGAGAGGTATTACAGGTATAGGAAGCCGGAATTTTTTACAGATGTCATCGATTACATCGGTAAGTTATCCGGATACATTGACAAAGATCGGAGATGCCGCCTTTTATGAGTGCTATGGACTGACAGAGATTGTATTGCCATCTGGTGTGAATACAGTTGGCAGTGGTGCATATTGTGATTGTTCGGCTGTAACAAAGATTGTAACGCCGGGTGCCACAAGCCTGGAATCTTATGCGTTCCAGGGAACAAGTGCTGTAACATATGAAATACCTGCAGGTATCACATCTATTTCACCATTAGTGTTTTTCGGAAATACCACGATAGAGAGTTATACAGTTGCAGTGGGAAATCCATCCTATATTGCACAGAATGGTATTGTATATTCAAAGGATGGAACAGTGCTTGTTATGTATCCGTTCCAAAGCAGAGTCGGAACCTTTGCGATACCGGCAAATGTAAAGGAGATTGGAGCATATGCATTTTATAATGTAAGAGGTTTAAATTCAGTAGACTTTGCAAATGTAACTACGCTGGGGGAAGGAGCATTCTATCGTTCTCAGTTATCGGGAACATTGACGATTTCAGATAAGATCAGCGAAGTCGGTTATTTTGCATTTGAGCAATGTAATATGCTCACAGCCGTAAAATTTGGCAGTGGATTAAAAGAGAGTTCCTATTCTATGTTTGAAGAGTGTGAAAATATAAGCTCTATTGATTTTGGCGGATTAACAACACTTGGAATGCGGACATTTTTAGGATGTTCGGGATTGACTGAAATAACGCTTCCTGCGACGATGAAGGAATGGGGAGGGTCGGTATTTAACAGCTGCCGTAACCTTAAGACATTCCGTGGATTAGGACTGGAATCAATAGCTTATGCTGATTTTGCACAGTGCTATTCACTGACGGATGTATACCTTCCAAACGTAAAGATTATATATCGTCAAGCATTTGCAAATTGCCCGTCTCTTCAGTCGATAACACTTCCGGCTTCAACGCAATTTGTTGATGAGAATGCATTTTCTTCAACTGTTATCATAAATTGCGAGAATAAGGATCTGGTCAAATTCGGCGCAAATGGACTTCGATATGTGGAGACCATACGGATTACCGGAAAACGTGACTATACAAAAGCATTTGAAGTATTGACGAAGGTGAATGAAGAAAGAGCAAAAAATGGATTACCTGCATTGACTATGGATACGGGTCTTTTGGAAACTGCTATGGTTAGAGCGGGCGATCAGGCTGTATTATTCTCTCATACCAGACCGGATGGAGCATCCTGTTTTTCAGCAGATAAGAATATGATAGCAGAAAATATAGCAATCAATCAGACAACGTCTGAATCTGTAATGGATAGCTGGATGAATTCAACAGGTCATAGAGAAAATATTTTAGATGAAGATTATACTTCCATAGGTGTTGGATGTTTTTATATTAATGGAACTTATACATGGGTACAATGCTTTGGATCAAAGGTGACACAGGAAGCAGTTAAACAGGAAGACCGGATGGTAATACAGAGTGTCAATATCCCCAAAGGCGAATTTACAGAGGCGGTTACCACTGCAGGCATAATGTGGGGAGATGCTGAGACTTATTTATATAAATTTAAAATACAGACAGACGCAGATTCCTATGTAGTTGGGAAGCACACGAATGCGAAAATGATGCTGATAAACCCGGGATTTGAGATCTATTGTCCATTTACAAGCAGCAATATAACATGGACATCGGACAAAAAGAGTGTTGCCACCATAGACTCAAATGGAAAAATTTCATTTGTAGGAAGTGGTAAGGTAAAGATTACAGGTAAGACAGGATATTATCAGGCGTCGATTACTTTAACTGTAAAAGAAAATAAAAAATCGGATCAGTCTGCGAAAACCACACCTGTCCTGAAACTGAAAAATAAAACTGTCACCTATACGGGAAAGAAAAAGAAGATAGATGCTGCTGTTGTAAAAGGAAAAGCAGGAGCAATCGCATATCGGTATTATTCAGATGCTAAGTGTAAAAAGAAACTGGCATCATATCCATATAAAGTTGGAACTTATTATGTAGTGGCAGTTGCAAAGGCAACGAAAAACAGCAACACGGCCAGATCCAATGTCGCAAAACTTGTGATCAAGAAATCAAACACAATGAAATTAAATGTCACCTCAAAAAAATATAAGGTGAAAAAAGCAACCGGAAAACTGGGAAGTAAGCATACCTTTACAGTTGGTGTTAAGAAAGCTAAGGGAAAGGTAACGTATTCCGTTGCTAAAAAAGCAAAAAAATATATTACTGTTACAAAAAAGGGACGCGTAACAGTAAAGAAGGGAACACCACGAGGAACCTATACCGTTACGGTTAAAGCAAAGGGCACCTCTCTATATAGGAGCAAAACGAAAAAGGTAACGATCAAGGTTTCATAAACGTGATAAATGAAATATGAAAAACAAAAAATCCTTTCTGTATGTGATGTTAACAATCGCATTTCCTATCGCATTACAGAATTTATTAACTACAACAGCCAGTATGGTAGATACGATCATGATCGGAAGACTGGGAGAGTCGTGTGTGGCAGCAGTTGGTATCTGTTCGCAGATCAGCTCACTGTTCTTTAGCTGCTACTGGGGCTTCGCCAGTGCGTCAATCCTGTTCTTTTCCCAGTACTGGGGAGCGGATGATGAAAAGGGAATTAACCGTACATTCGGTATCACTTTCATCTGTATGGCAATCGTGGGATTTGCATTTGCATCTCTGTGTATTATCAGACCGGAATTCTTATTGGGGGTATATACAGATAAAGAAGTATTTATCCGGATCGGAAAGCCGTATATGCGGATCGTCGGATGGGCATATCCGCTTCAGGTATTTGCTGTACTTATCAGCTTCCTGCTACGGTCAACAGAGCGGGTGAAAGCACCGCTTATCTGTTCCATCGTAGGATTGGTAGTGAATTTCTGTTTGAACTTTGTATTGATATACGGTAAATTCGGCGCACCGAAAATGGGTGCAGCCGGTGCAGCAGTCGGAACACTTGCATCTGCAATCATCAATTTATTACTGCTGTTTATCTATCTGATGCGTTCAGAATGCAAGGTGCGGATTCGTCTGAGTCAGATGTTCTTATTCCATGGCGGATTTATCAAAGTATATCTGTCAAATGCATTTCCGATCCTTTGCAATGAACTGTTTTATGGAGTAGGACAAATGCTGATCAATATTGTGATCGGACATCAGAATGAATCCGCGATTGCGGCTATGGCGGCGTTCCGTGTCTGCGAGGGCTTTGTCTATGCATTCTTCGGTGGTTTGTCAAATGCCACCAGTGTTGTGATCGGACAGTCTGTCGGCGCCGGTGACCATAAGGGAGCATACCGGTTTATGAAGCGGTCGGCATTATTCTGTCCGGCAGTTACTTTCGGGATTGTGCTGATCTGTGCGTTATTGCATGAACCGCTGTTTGGCTTATTTGGACTGGGTGATCAGGCACTTCGGTATGGCATGTATATGTTATATATTTACCTGTTTTTCGGTGCCGTTCGAACCTGTAACTATATTATGAATGAGGGATATCGGGCAGCAGGTGAGACGAGAGTCGGAACCTATGTGGAGATTGGCGGTTTATTCCTGGTCAGCGTTCCGGCGACATGGATCGCAGGCATGGTCTTACATCTGCCTTTCCTTGCGGTATTCTCATTTGTATATACGGATGAGCTGGTGCGTCTGGCAATCGAGCTTGTTTATACCAGATCAGGCAAATGGGTGAAGCCGGTTACGGAAGCCGGAAGAAAGACCCTGCCGGAGTTCAAAGATTGGTTAAAGAACCGTAATAATCGTAAACGAAATGCAACATCTATAACGAATAATTAAGCTGACAAAACGGGATGACAAGCATATACTTTTTGTATTCGAAAACAGCCGAGGAAAGGCATTGTGATGAGAGTCGCAATAAGAATTCCGAAAATGTATTTATAAATGAATGCAGGAGGATTTTAAACATGAGAAAGAATATAACGCAATCAGGAAAAATCGTGACAGCAGTACTTGCAGCAACGCTTGCAGCCGGTTTGCTGGCTGGATGTAATGGTGAAAGATCAAAGTCGACAGAAAAGACGAAAGGAACAACGGAGGTATCAACCGAAGTAACGACAGAGAAGACAGAAGCTCAGACAACAGAGACAGTCAGCACAGAAGCCGAGACTGAGACACAGACAACAGAGGCGGCTTCTTCTGAAGAAGATACCGGTACAACAGAGGCTGAAGCTTCTACAACGGAAGCACAGTCGGAAGATGTGTCATCTCTGCCGGGTACTTATCCGATGGATATGGTATTTAGCAGTGGAGCCGGTGGGTGGAGTACAACGCTCACGTTATCTGAGGATGGATCATTTACGGGAGCATTTTCCGATTCGGAAATGGGAGAAAGAGATGAGAATGATTATCCAAATGGAACGGTGTATTTCTGTAATTTCAGCGGACAGTTTGCAAATATCAAAAAAGTAAATGATTATACATATTCCATGACGCTTGACAGCGTTGTTATTGATAAAGAAGCAGACCGAATAGAAGATGGTATCCGTTATAAAGAAGGAGAGCCATCCGGCATGGACAGCGGAACAGAGATTTATTTCTATACTCCGGATGCACCTGTCTCAGAATTGCCTGACGGATTCTTGTCCTGGTGGCAGACTCGTTCTACTGATGCAACTACGCTTGGATGTTATGGAATCTATAATAAGTCCGCTGATGCCGGATTCTTCCAGTAAACCGGCAGAAAATTCGAAAGAAGCGATCAATAACAAAGAACACATGAATTAAATAGTAAAAAGGAAAAGGCTTTGCCGGGAACAAGATAATTTCTGAAGAATAGTTTTCAGGATATGAGTTGTTTCGACAAAGTCTTTTTTATTTAAAATAATTGGCTGAGTTTAAAAATTATTGAGAAAATATATTGATAGGAAGATATTGGTAATATATAATCAGCTCATAAAGTTAAAACATATTAAACCTATGAGATAAGCAGGAATTAAAACATAGGAGGTTCGATCATGACATATGAAAACAGTAAGATAAACAGAAAATATGATATGGGAATGTGTTGTTGCTGTTGTCAGACTGTATGGATGAATACGGTTTATTTTTCATATGCATGATAGACGATAGATTGAGATTACGATAAGTGAGCAAGGCAGTTGTCTACATGCATAAGGCAGCTGCCTTTTCTTTATAACAATGAGAAAATGCAGCATTTGGCGTGGATTGTTCAGTGGAAGATGCATTAAAGAAGATAATATTTTATTACAACCGGATAGATCGCCATAAAAAATAATTTTGTACTTGATAAATCCTATAGAAATAGTATACTACAATACAAACGACAATTTATCATGTTTGCAGAAAAAATAGATGAGATTCAGATGATGCATAGAAGTATGGAATCATTTGAATCAGATAACAACGACAGGGAGGTCAAGATGAAGATATCAACAAAAGGAAGATATGCGATAAAACTGATGTTGGATCTGGCCACCTATTATAATGGTGAGCCGGTTAAGATAAAGGATATTGCAAGAAGACAGCATATTTCAGACAAATATCTGGAGCAGATCGTTGCAATATTAAATAAGGCATCACTGGTAAAAAGTGTCCGTGGAGCGCGTGGAGGATACATGTTATATGCTTCACCGGAGAATTATACGGTGAGGCAGATATTAGAAACGGTAGAAGGAAGTCTGGCACCTGCTGACTGTGTAGGCGCTAACGCAGCCTACTGCGAAAACAGAAGTATGTGTGTCAGCGTACTGATCTGGGAGAAACTCGATCAGGCAATACAGGATGTATTAGAGGGCATCACATTAGCCGATCTCGTCGATTGGCAAAACAACCTGATGGTAGATCAATACGTTATTTAATATATGATAGACATTTGCGAAATCCATGGAGCAGATAATGATTAAGCATCTTGACTTACCAAAACAGGGGCATTTGAGTCCGCCGGTTCTTAGGTGGTGCGCAAGCAGCATCTTAGTACCGCTGCAGGACTCAACGAGCGGAAGCGTCCCCTGGTTGGTAATGTCAAAGGTGATTAATCATTGTGATATAGATATAGTTACAAATGTCCAATAATTAAAGAGAGGTAGCAAACATGGCAAATGTTCAATATTCCGGTGTGCGTGAGAGCAGATCCGGCAGGGTCAACGACCTTGGCACGACAGGAAAAGAAGTAGAAGAAAATTACAAAAGGGTGCCTGAAGCGAGCAGATCAAAGCTTTGCACAGGGCTGCGAGGGATGTACGATCATGGTGCCGATCCATTGTGAGGGCTTCATGTCCAAGATCTGCGCATCGGGTTTTGATGCCACATTTCACTCTGAAAAATTCAGAAAGAAATGTGGTATTTTTTTGTTCTAAATTTCATTTGTCATGCATACATTATAACTATCAGAAGTGTGTAACATCCTACTTTAGGTATCAGATCATATCAGAAAAGCAGATGCTTTTCGAGTATTGGCAGATGATGGAACTGACAGGTGAAAATGGTTACAGATGACATATGCATGAGGTGAATCGGTTTGGAAAAAAGCAGAGAGAATGAAATATTGAAGATATTATCCGTAGCGTTAAGGAGAATATTTTCGAGTGAGATATATGATTATAACAAGCTTCAGGAGATAAGGCTTAGGATGAATGAACCCTTGATCGTGATCTATGATAATCGGGAATATTTTGTGACGGAGAAGGGAAAGCGAACCACAGAATGTAAGAAAGCATATATGGTAGCACCTGCCGATATAAGGGAAACGCTGGAATATATCAGTAACTATTCACTCTATGCATATGAGGATGAGATCCGGCAGGGATTTATAACGATTCAAGGGGGACATCGTGTAGGGCTTGCAGGAAAAGTCATTCTGGAATCTGGAATGATCAAGAGTGTCAGACATATATCATTTATCAATATCCGTTTGTCACATCAGGTTAAGGGATGCTGTAAGAAGGTTCTTCCGTACATAATAAATGGAAATGAGACATTTCATACACTGATCATTTCCCCACCGCGATGTGGCAAAACCACACTTCTTAGAGATATGATCCGGATGTTGTCGGATGGATTTCCAGGATTCAAAGGAAATACTATCGGTGTCGTAGATGAACGATCTGAGATCGGAGCCTGTTATAAAGGCGTACCACAAAATGATATCGGCATACGGACGGATATTCTTGACTGTTGTCCAAAATCATATGGAATGCTGATGTTGATCCGTTCGATGTCACCGCAGATCATAGCGGTGGATGAGATTGGCAGCCGAGATGATATCGATGCGATCTACAGCGTGATCAACTGCGGCTGTAAGCTGATCGCAACCGTACATGGCAATTCCATTGATGATATCAGGAATCGTCCGGGACTACGGAAGCTGGTCGATGAGAGGGTATTTGAACGATATATCGTGCTGAGCAATCGCAAACGGACAGGAGAGATCCGGACGATATTTGACGATCGGGGAAGTGTTCTCTTTATGGCAGAGGATGAACGCCTGACATCGGCATATGAAAATGAAGCGGCTGTAGCAGAACTGTCATAAGTGCAGGGAGGCGTACATATGTTATATATAAAGATTCTTGGAATGCTTCTGGTGATCACAGCTTCCTATGGGATAGGAAAGACGATAGGAGTTTATCAGAACCGGCGCGTGGAAGATATCTACGAGCTTCTGATATTTGTCCGGATGGCAAATGGGCATCTGGCATACAGTGCATCGGAGATCACCGAGATCATTCGGGAAGGATCGGATAAAGCAGGGGGAAGGATCGGAGACTGGCTTGCCGGGCTGGCTTTGCA
>OHEU01001294.1_pt1 | contig 11156 bp, 12 predicted proteins | sample 1567341 | NCBI WGS metagenome assembly OHEU01 (sample SAMEA3879524, study PRJEB24766) | human gut metagenome | biome: human-associated habitat; feature: feces | place: USA | collected 1985/1987 | reverse complement strand
GCCCTATTGTAATGATGGTGATCAGAACGCAAGCCCACAGTGCCTTTGAATTGACATCTTTGATTGTTGTCTGGTCTCCTTCCACATATCCGACAATCATGTAATAGTTCTTCTTATATGACTTGTACATAAAATCCCCGATGTCCCCGACGACAGGGACCATGCCGATAAGCAGATCCAGAAGGCAGTTGGAAATGATTGCCAATGTCAGGGGGACAGAGCGCAACTTGAATATCGATGTGAATATAAACGGGATTGTAACGACTGTGGCAATGACATCACCCAAACCAGGTATGAAAAAGCCAATTATCGGGTCAAGCCCCCATTTGTCCATAACCTTGTAAATGACCTTGAGCATTTTGAAATCCGCCCCAGATCCCAACCTCTTTGTTCTGTTCGACAATTGCCCCATGACACTACCACGCTACTATTACCGCCCCGACCAATGCCGCAGCGGACAGAATCCACAACACCGTCGAGACATCAAACCTCTTGATTTCCTTTTCCTCCATCCTACAGCAGATTCATCATTGTCGTCGAGATAGTGTTCAGGAACAGGTCTATACGCTCCATCATCCTCATTTTCATTTCCATCTCCGCCTCGGTCTTGGCATCCATTGCGATAACATAATCCAAGATCTTGCCTAAGCCGGAGTTGACGGCATCCAACTGTTTCTCTATAACAGGGATTCGAGACTTGTACTTGTCAAGATTGTTGTCCAACTCCTTAGCGAACGCCTTGATATGAAGATCCATCGCCAACATTTCCTTGTCTATTTCCTTCCATGCCGTCACTCCGGCACAGATGCGATCGACAACAGACCCACAGGAGTCTATGCAAGCCTTCATCGAATTAATGTTCTTATCCAATGCCTGCAACTCATCGACCGGGGATTCTGTCATCTCACCGGCCTGCCCTTTCCGTACTTCGACATCTTCCAGTGCCGGAATCTCACCGTTCTTTTCATTCATTTCGTATAACATAAATATGTAGATTTATCGGTTATCCTATGACATGAAATTCTTTGCAATCCTCTTTTGAGGCAATCATCTTGCGGCCCCCCCTTATTTTCGTATTGTATGCATCTATTCTTCTCACATAGGGGAAAACCCTGTCATAATTCTGTTCATAGTACTCAATGCCAAGGCCAAGCCAACAAAGGGAAGGGACGATGAACACTATTCTCCAGAAAGCGGAGGACTCTAAATGGAAAATCAGACAAAGCACTCCGAAAAAGACGGCAGGAAGAGCAAGCAGAACAACCAAATCCAGCAATCCGAATCCCGGAGCAGACTCGGGAGAGTGATAATCATTCTCAAACACATGCCTGCAATGTTCCAGATAAAGGTTGCCGTCGACTATCGGGTTGGCACAATGACGGTTCTTGCCATCAATTCTTATCAGTGCATCAGGGCAGTTGTCCGACTCTCCAATGTTCACACCGACAAAATTGCGCGTCAGGCAAGGATCCGCAAGCACTGTCAAGACAGGCAACGGAATCTCGCCTTGACCCTGGTCTATCGCTTCTGACATCAGTCCGTCCCAACTCTTGTCCGGACATCCCAAACGCTCCGGCCATGTCCCGAACTCGCTTGCCAGAAGACCGCACACCGAAGGGTACGGCAATCCGGAATCCTGCTTCCCATTAATCCATGCCTTCATCTCCTCTATGCAATAACTCACCACAGAAGACAAGAATCTGTACCTTATCACTATGGACATATTCAAACGGAAGATCCTGACATTAGGAAGAAGCAGGGGATCAGACAAATCTATCCTCTTTTCCCCAATCTTTTGAATATAAGGACTCTACTTTTGATCCTACTTGATTCTTGAGCTTCTCATATTGGCGGATCTGGACAGGTAGCTTCTCTTCCGCGATTTGCTTTTTCTTCTGAAGAACAGCATCCTGCTTAATCTGGAACTCTTTCCGCGCCTGGCTTCTCTTATATTTAGAAATGACCCAACCACCAAACCTTGTCGCACTTGACACGGCTCCCAACACCCCCTTTGTCTTGTTTGAGTGCTCGCCGGAGAAGAGCGCGAGCGTGTCGCCAAGGTTATTGATTTCATCCGCAACCTCGTCGCATCTATCATTGAAATTTGAGATGGAGACATCAACTTTAGACAAGTCATCCAACAAGACACCCATCTCTTCCTCGAACACGTCCAGATCCTTCAGCACATCTTTCACCGAAGCAGGCTCCTCCGACAGTTGCCCCGAAGACACGACTATTTCAGAATCACTATACTTGCAAATGTTATCCATAAACCATACAATATCATCGTACTTTTACACAATCTCAATAAGTTTCCCCTGACGGCCTCTTCCACCTGCTAAGAAAGATAGTCCCGCCGCCATAAGCCAGCAGTTTACACCCTTTGTATATGTAATGAGCTTTCCCATAGACTCCTTCTTGAGCAGTCCAGCAAGGCAACTTCTTCCTTTCACGAAGTTCAGGAACCACGACACTTGTGCATCTCAAGGCATCATCGCTCTTGTCGCCCTATAGGTCCGTTGGTCACGTGTGGCATATCTACGCTTTTGTGTCTTCTATATCAATTTCCAAAATGATTCTTTATATTGTTAGCATTGGAAACACCGCCACGATGAATAAAAGCCTTATGGGCAGGGCGATATACCAACCTCATAGTACGACAGTTAGTATCCTCATGTGGAACCAGATCATTAGCATCTCGCCAAGCATAAAAAGCATCATATTGATTATAAGCGTCATTGCGATTTGCTTTCCACCATTTTTTCAATGATCTATCCATTTGGGATGCCATTCGCTCTTGAGCTTTCTCTTGAAAACTTGACTTTCCACCTCCGCGCTTTTGAATCTGAGCCGGAGACATAGAATCATAAAGATCCGAAATGTCAACGACAGAACCTTTAGCAGTAACCTTGCCAAAATCAGGCCCCCCGTGCTTATCATAGTGGCAAGAAACAAAACCCTTTAATTTGCTATAATAGGGATTTGAAGGTTTCAGTGTGAACGTAGCCCCGTTATGATCTGTCCTTTGCTCCACATCGCCGATTGGGTACACCTCACGCCATGCCTCCTCCAAGGCGTCCCAAGTATTTGGATTTAGCCTTGCCTTGCACTCTTCATAGACCTCTCTGCCGTTATTGTAGTACTCAGACAACAGTGATTTCATTTTTTCAAGAACATCATATTTATCAACAACACGATTATCGTGATAAAGGAAACGTTCCATCATAAGAATTTCATTCACTTTTTTATCATCTTTTTCATTCTTTCGGGTCTTCCTGTGTTTCCAATGGCTATTCAGATTATGCTTATTATATGAGACACCAGACATCAGACCCCACATTTTCATCAAAAGGCATAATAGCATTTTTATGCCCATAACTATTAGCCAAATAATAGCTAACACTGCAACAATAGCCAATAATGCGCACAGTACCCATAAAAGCCATAACAATAATGTCCAACCTCTCTTATATTTAATCGTAAAATCGCCGACAACGCATTCGTTTGATGTGATTCCCTTACCATTAAGATAGTCGACATTGCTCGTTTTTGCAATCAAGTATCCACGAACCAATCCACTCTTTCGACCAGGAATAATTCGTGTCTCATAGCGTAATCTTTCTATTTCACCGGCAATGCTAAATTGAGAGTCACTCTTACAAATGAATTGAATATCCTTAAAACTATTATAGCCTTCGTCTTTGATTTCAATGCAAGCGACAGACCGGGAACGTACCGCCTCATCATTGAACGTAAAATAGAATTCCCTCGAAACTGTTGCAGTATCTGGTTTAAAGCATGAGAAAGGGAAATATGAAAGTGTCGGCTCCAAATGCTTTCTAAGATATTTAAATGGACCTTGAAAAGGTTCATGAAATTTAATCTTCTCCGAAAACATAGGATTCGACCCTAACGGGCTGTTTTCCGTTGTTAGTTCTAACTTTCTTGCCCCCTGATTTGTGATGATTAATTGAATATAATCTGGTGTAAAGAAGACAAAAGGGTATTTTTCATAATTATGAGAGATGTGCAGTTCAAAAGTGTCAATTAACGGAAGTCTGTCTCTTTTGTCTTTCTCAAAGATGTCAATAAAATAAGAATCTGCTACTGACGATTTTCTTAGACCTGCCACATCATAATATGGATTCTCTTCAATTGTCACGCTGATACCCGTATCATCAATATTGATCCGTTTATTATTGGATTCAAAATCCAACACTACTGTCTTGTCTGCGAAAATATTCTTGTTTTGAATAGTGGGTGTTTTAATCAAGGATGCATCTATATCCATAGATTCAATCAACCATAGATTTCTCGTCTGATCAATTATCTGACATATTTTCTGTTCCTTCGCATTAGGAGTAAGCATCACATAAAATGCAAACATATACCTGCCCTGAGAGTAGTCTCCCCACTCTGAAAGCCTCTGATACAATGCCTCAATTGACGGTCCATAATTATGCAAACCATCTGTGAGTAAAAACATGTAATTGACTTTCGTCGAATCGACATATGTCATTCCTTTAGACCAGACATCTGCAATATTCGTATCCCCTTTAGCAATTGATAGGTTTTTAACATAATGGATCAATGAGTCTTTCATTGCCACCGTACCAGAATAAACATCAAGTGGGTGTGTGGTAAATGGGATAATAACTATTTCCGTATTAGGATCACTGATATGATCTATCGTTTCTGTTAGACTATGCTTGACTTTGTTAAAGATATCCGGTGTCTTGACAACCCCAAGTCCCTCCATCGAAGCAGTCAGATCAACTAGATATATCCTCTTCTCTTGCATAGGCGCCTTAGCAAAAGAAAAGTATGATAGAAAAATGAAGCAAACAAATGAAATGAATCTATTTACCTTACTCGAAATGTAACTAACATTTACGACTATTACCTTTCGCCTTTTCATACGCTATAATTCAACTATCTTCGCCTTAATTTCTTTTTTGAGCGATACTTTCGTTTCCTACTCTCATATTCAGCATCATCCTCTAGCCTATCACAAAGCCTCTTGGCTATTTTCTTTTTACGACGCATTGTAATATCTATAACACGTTACCATTAAGTAACATTCAAAAAATAACCTGCATCATCTTAAGGAATCTTTTCGGTCTAGATCTCTTTTCTCATCAGTCATGTGCCACCGGCACACTCCTTCTTCAAAAAAAGATCTATCCTCGAAAATCTTCTCTTAATCTGAAGCAACTTATTTTTTTCATGTTCCTAAATATGCTTCCTGTCCAACCAAGACCGAATCCAGCCCAACGGGCCGAGCTGATAGCTTTTGGTGCCGCATTTTGGGCAGGGCATTGGCATGGAGTAGACGGTGGCGTTGTCTTCGATGTCGAGGGCTTTGAAGACGTGGCCGCAGTTGGGGCAACGGAATAATGTGGTTCCTCTCAGCATGGTTGTTTTGCTTTTGATTTTTAGTTAGATTCTCTTTATCAACTTGTTATAAAATCCGACAATTATTTTTACTCTACAAAATAAGCTCTTTTCAGTGCCATAATCAGGCATCTTGAAAGAGTCGTTTCTTATAACGCTGTAAATATATTCATTTATTTTGTGAATAGTTGGTTGATTTTTGGTCCATATTTGGTCCAAATGAAGGTGGAGGAAGACTTGGTTATGCACGGTAGCTGCCGAGGTCGTCTTGTGAGCGAAACGGCAATGTCCGCACACGGGTGGGCTGTCGTGTCTTGGGAAAGAATGCTGCCATACCGAGGCAACCGCCTCATAACCAAGGTCGGCAACAAAAGGAGGCAGTTTGACCGGAGATCCGGACACGCAAAGAATCTGTTGCCGAAGCAGGTCCTGCGACCTAAACAGATCCAGCAACCGAAGCGGGATCAACAACCGGCAAAGAACTCGTCAATGCTCCCTCACGTCAGCCTCCGCCTTTGCCTCTTCATCCAACAGACTCTCAATTTGAGGTTTTAGTACAGGAATATCTTGTTGGATTGTGTTCCAAAGCTGCGTTGGGCGGATTTGGTAATAGCCATGCACCAGAACGTGCCGCATACCTTCTATGACATCCCATTCCACATCCTTATGCTGGTTACGGAATTCCTTGCTAAGCATATAGACGGCCTCGCCAATAATCTCAAGTTGCTTGACAAAGCCAAAGAAAACTATGGGGTCACTTTCGATTTTCTCCAGATTGAAACGATCTTTATTGTCAAGAATGATGTTGACGGAAGAAAGTATGTGCCGGAGCCGGCCTTTGTCGTTAATTCTTTCTCTCATAGATCAGTATTTTATCTTTGTCCGCACTTTCTTTTGCAAATGATAGAATACACTCATCTTCAACAAGATCGACTTTGCGGTTCAGCAATCGGCCTAATTGGGAGGATATTCTAGAAATAGTAAGAATCGAGATGCTGTCCTTGCCGACATACCTGACCATAATGTCTATGTCACTATCCGGCCTTTCCTCTCCTCTTGAACATGAGCCAAAAATCCACGCCTTTTCAATGGGCTGGCCGACAAAGAAATTTCTTATCGTAGGAATAAGAGTTTTTACGCTATGGCTCAACATATTCAACATCGTTTCAGTCTGTGCAATATAATCCTTTTTTGTGATTCTTCCAAACTTTTATGATCTTCTTCCTTCTTCCTTCGGGCAGAAATCGGACAGAAATGTCGCCCAAGGGCGCAGGGCGGCACTCTGAGGCAACGAATATGAAGGAATTCGTCGCCAGTGGGTGCAGAGCGAGCCACGCGGCACTTATTTCTTTGAATATATTCTGTCAAGCTCCGATTGCGAAAAGCGCCTAAACCTCGCCTGCCAGTAGGCGGATTTCTCATCATCGAACTCACCGCGGTCGATCTCCGACTCCTTGCCGGCCCGGTGCAGGATTGTATTATTGCCGTCCCCCATGTGCTCAGCCCAAGTGAGTTCCGCGAACGGCGAATCCTGCCGCTGCCCGATGTGATGCAGCTCGTACGGATCACCATTCGAATCACGCGGAGGATAACCCTCCCCGATCAGATCGGCATTATTGTAGTCCTTCCACCTGTCCCAGTCCGCCAATCTGCTTTTCAGCCAATCCTTCCTACAATTGAACGCCGACCAGTCGATGTCCGACCGGATGAGCGCAGGCCGCCCTCCGACCACCGCCTCCCTAAGCCCCGCCCGGATGTAGATCCCAGCCTCCTCCCGAGAGCCAATGCTGGACAAAACCCTATCCGACCACCCGGTCCTCAGCCGAATGGCCAACTTCTCCGAAAAAGACAACATATTCAAACCGTCTCCAGTGAATCGTGAATATTCCTACCTCCGCCGCTCCCAAGTCATCCCCTGGTTCCGCGAGGCGAAAAGCCCCTTGGACGTACCAGCCAGCAGCACCGCCCCGTCCGTCGCCAGGGTCTGGAACTCCCCCACCGCCGAATTATTGTACCGCGTCACCCAAGTCGCCCCGCCGTTCCGCGACCAATACAGTCCCTTGGAAGTCGCCGCGAACAAGTCCGCCCCCATCACCAGCAGATCACGGAACGTCCCCACCGAACTCATGCAGAACCTGTTGTGCCAAGTCCTCCCACCGTTAGATGAATATTCAATACTATTCTTCTGCGCATTGATCCGCAGAAACTCGCTTCCGCAGGTTACCAGTTGTGGCATAACAGCTTGATTTCATCTATATTCGCAAAAGGTCCGACACATAACGTTAGTCTAGTGGAGTTGTGTCTGCCTCCAAACATAATACGTATTCTGCATCTAAACAAACTTTCATCCGCTAATGATATGTATTCAAAGGCTCGCCTTTTATGTGAATCTAGTCATTCTCTCTTGGTATCATCATACAATTAAACATAAATATCATTGATTCTCAAACTTATCGATCTATCCAATGCGCACGTTGTTATTATTGAATCGAAATCACGGCTCGCCTGTACTCGGCCATCGAATCGTATCTGATTGAATTATTCTTTCGTTTTCCGTACGATGCGGTAACTATTTTTTCTGAAGGCACCCCCATATCCACTAACAACACCTTCACAGCGTTTGCCCTCTCTGCTGATATACAGTCATTTACTTCATCAGAGCCTATATTACATGCAAACCCCTCTATTTTGATGATTGAAGACTTGTCTGTTTGCAAGTATGCTTTTGCATATTCTTTAATCAAAAAGGCTGCTTGATCGTTTAACACGGAAGAATTGAATGCAAACAAAGTGACAATATTTGGGATAACCACTACGACATTTCCGGAAGATAGGCTATCCAAGGAAGAATATTCAACTTCTGAATTTCGTTTCGCTTGATCAAATGCACGCCGGAAAGATTCCACATTATCAATGGGAGTTCCATTCAAATCAGGATTGTTAGCCGCTTTTATGTTTGATAAAGAAAACTCCGGTTTATTTACCTTAACTACAATAGCTTCTTGAACATTACCAACACCATTGAAACCGGTTATCTTTTGGTGCTGTTGAATCACGAAATAAATCAAGCCAATAGTCACAAGTGTAACGAAAAGTAAACTGCAAATAACAAGTCTTTTTGTTCTACGCATTTTCACGCAATTTGTGCATAAGAACCCTTTTGAAGTTTTTTTCGCAACAGAAGCAGGTATCTGACTTTTGCATTTCGCACAAGATACAATTTGATTTTCCATAATGTTATGATATTATATTATTTCGCGATAGAAAATACATCCCAGAATATACGCCTGAATTCTTCATAAGATTCTTTATCTAATGTTTCCTTTGCATATTTCTTTACAGCTAGGAACAACTCTTCTTTTGATGAACATTTTGCTATTCGTCTTGCTAATTCATTATGCCACGCTACGCTAGCAGACGTATTCGGCCTACCAGCCGCAGGATGGCCAAAACCATTCTTAAAATTAATTGCCTTGGTTTTTTGAATCAGCTTTGTCAACGCCATTGCCAGATATGGACCATCATCACCCCATTTTGGATTAAGTAAATAATCCTGAAAATTACTGGTTAATAGCCACTCATGCATCCCCCCCCGCCCGAATAATGGCGGATTGAATTATCTACATACTTTCTTATTTCCTGAATATCCAACAATTGCTTCACTTGTGCTTTATCTCCCATGGCAAGACGAATGAAAAACTCTTGGAAATTCTTCTTATCTCCTGTTTTGGCAAGAATAAAATGTCTAATATACTCCTTGGGATTCTCTGACAGTTGCATTAATTCAGTTGCAGTCAGTTTAATTGCTCCTTTCTTTTTTATAGCATCCAGTTCCTTTTGGAGAAGAGTTTTGGCTAGACGTTGAGACAAAAACCAAGACTTGTATTTTTTTACCGGACCAGAAGATCGCTTCAGAGAGTGTCCCGACGTTTTCACTATTCTTTTTGTTATTCTCCCAGTCTGTTCTCTTGTTATCTGTACAATTTTCCTGAAAGGTTTAGTTTTGCCAATAACCACAAGCCCATTCTTAATCGCTCGTCCAGTTTTCTTTGCAATAGGGCTTAAAACAGCGGCAGCTTTACGAGCAGGCTTTTTCAAAACCGCAGGAGCAGCAATAAACGCAACATTAAGAGCGACTTCTCCAACCGCAGCAGAATAATTACCATTATACGCTTCGTTGGCGATACTTGAAGCAGCGTCCAAGACGTTAATTGTGGTGTTAATCGCCACGGCTGCAGTGGCCACCCAACCTCCCGGAGTTGCGACAACGGCGACCACAGTCAGACCTACACTCACTCCCATTACAACGTTATTAATAGTTTTTTCGTGAGTACTATAGAAATCACTTGCCTTTGCCGCAAAATCCTTAAGTTTTGATTTTTCTCCAGCCATCCATATTCCGTCACTTGACGGAATCCCATTAATAATACGTCCCTCGAAAATATCACCATTGGGAAACAGAATACTTGCCGTTTCAGAGAAAGAGTCACTCCCATCCCAATTTGCGGTTACTGCAATAAATCCATCATCATCTTTATAATAATATGTTCCATCCCCGCATATTTTTCCGGCAACAAATTCGCCTTCATATCTGCTTCCATTGTTAAAATGGAAGATTCCCAAACCGTTAAACGTATCATCAACGAACTCCCCTTCGTATGAGTTACCATTAGCATAGAAATAAACACCTTGACCATATCGTTCATTTTCGACGAAATTGCCCTCGTAGATATCTCCATTTATATACTCTGCACGACCTTTTCCATTAGCCCATCCTTCCTCCCAATCGCCCTCATATTCTATCTTTGAAGACCTATAACAACCTTGTCCGTGCTGTAAACCATCCTCCCAAGTACCATAATACTCGCTTCCATCCGCATAATAATACGTACCTTCTCCATTTGGAAGGTCTTCACTCCATTCTCCTGAATAATAATCCTTATTCACGAACAGACAATCACCATAGCCATCACGCCTTCCATCAGTCCAATTACCCTCAAAGTATGTGCTATCTGCAAATTGAATCAATCCTATTCCATCTGGCAGGCCATTACTCCATTCTCCTGAATACTTAAAAAAGGGCGTTGTCAAAACGCCATCTCCTTCCCACTTGGAATTCTTCCACTCACCTTCATAATTTGCCCCGGAGGAATAATCCATTATTCCGTATCCATTAGGCATATCATCAACAAGTTGGCCCGAATAACGACCGACATTTGTCTCAATTGTCGCATTTGTCTCAACGAGTTTTCCTTCCTCCCATCTTCCTATCATGATTTCACTACCGCCAGGATATAAAGTGCCAAAACCAGTAATTACTCCATCTTTCCACTCACCAGAATAATATAGTTTTCCATTTTTGTACAAATCCAACTTTCCATTTGGGCGGCTTTTCGAGAAGTTTCCTATATAAACTTCTTTTCCATTAATCAAAACCGCAAAGCCAGACAGAACACCATCTTCTGTTCTGCCTATATATGATTGCCCTTCAGTCGTTGTTTTTATGTCTGACAATTTTGCTCCGTATTGCAAACATATTCTTTTCTGTTCTTCTTCAGTTCCATATTTTGAAATAGTCAATAGTCCCATTCCATGAGCAACGTTACTGATTGTCTCACCATCCCATGAATAGGTTAATAAAGAATCTTTTTCGTCCGCCCACACATAGTATCCTTCTGCAGTCCTATGCCATTGAAACACAGGCTCTCGATTGCAAGATAACAAGAGCAATATCAAAGACACAAAGAGAGAGAAATAACGCA
>OHEU01001282.1_pt1 | contig 11299 bp, 10 predicted proteins | sample 1567341 | NCBI WGS metagenome assembly OHEU01 (sample SAMEA3879524, study PRJEB24766) | human gut metagenome | biome: human-associated habitat; feature: feces | place: USA | collected 1985/1987 | reverse complement strand
AAGACTATAAAATAAGTACTGGTCAATTAGACCGTCTTAGAAAAAATGGTAATGTAAATACTTTTACCCTAAACCAATTATGTGAAATTTTGCATTGTAAACTTGAAGATATTGCTGAATATAAAGAAGATTAGAAAACAGGGAGTTAATATTTGTTTATTAACTCCCTGTTTTCTTATATCTTCTCTATGTTACTTAGTAATTCATTTATTCCCTTTTCAGAAATAGCAATATAATATCTATGTGTAACATTTACACTTGAATGCCCCATTTGATTACACAATAAATGCTCTGGAGTATTCATTGCAGCAAGATTTGTTGCATATGTATGTCGCAGATAATGATACTTAAATTTTATATTATATTCATGCTGTAGCGTCTTTGAATGAAACTTCATAGAATTAACTGTTTGAATCTTTCCATTTGGGAGACAGTTTACTAATTCTAAACTAGATAACTTTCCTTTGTCTATATCTTGTATCATAGTTTGATTCTGTTCACGCTGTTCCTTAAATTCAATCATATCCGTTGTTCTTTGATTATAGACTTTCTTCAAATATCTTTTTAACTTAGAACACATATATATAGTTCTTTTTGCATTCCTTGTTTTTAAAGATACTAATTTTATCATTCCCTTTTGATACTGCATTTGCCTATCAATTATTATTGTTCCCTTTTTAAAATCTACATTAGACCATTTCAAACCATAACATTCATTTATACGCAATCCGCAATATCTACCTAACATATATGCAGTTTCTGCATTAGTACCCTTAAAATACTTATCCAATTTATCAATAGTAGCACTGTCAAATGATACAATGTCTAAGTCCTCATCTACTTTTAACTTAGGCATATGTATTTTACTATCCTTATTGACACACATTTTATTATAGTTATCTATATCTATATAACCCCTTGAATATGCTTGTCCATATATCAGATAAAACATTTTAAGAAACGATTCCACATAACTATACGCCCTATTTTCATCATAATATAATTGCGTAAGATAATCCTGTATATCAGATATTCTTATTTCATCAATGTATTTTCTCCCAAACTTTTGTTTTATATGATTTCTCCATAAACTATCTTGTTTCTTAATAGTACTGTATGCCTTTCCACTTCTTCCATTCTCACAGTATTCATTAAAGATATCTTCCACTGTTTTTCTTACAATCTTAACTTGCGGCAACTTAGCTTTTGTCTGTTCTTCTATGATTGCTTTCGCTCTTGCTTTTGCAGCTTGTTTTTGTGTCTTGAAAGGTTTTCCATTTTCATCTTTTACCCTTCTTTGGGCTTTGGATTTACCATTAATTAAAATCGAAAATCTGTAAGCCCAATAGCCATTATCTAACTGATATACTCCTTTTGATAATTGTTGTTCGAACATATTAAATCTCCTTATAAGTTGACTTTATTTGTCCGAACATATTTAAAAGTTGTTATTAGTTATAAAAAAATTGTCCGAAAAAATGTCCTTTAAAATACCTTCAACCCCAGTAAATATCTGGTGTGCTAAGGCTGCTAACCTTGACGCAATCCATGATACAGTTCATGAAATGGCTAGAGATGAGGCTAGACATGGTAAGGCATTCGAGGGACTTCTTAAGAGATACTTTGGTTAATTGTTAGTCCAATAGAATCGCATAATATAAGGATTTTTAGAGGAATAAGTTTTTGGACTTATTCCTCTTTTTAATTTCTCCTTTTCCTTGAATTCGACAACCTTAAATAGTATAATTTTGTTATGATTTATTGTGTAATTAAATATTTGTAGAGAAGGAGATATGGATTATGGTTTCATGGAACAATTTAGACACACTTTCATCTTACAAGGAGTTAGCAGATGTTAAGCCAGCCTGTCTTACAGAAGTTATGTCTGGTGATAATGGAGCAGAACGCGTTAAGAATTACAGCGTACCTATGGCTGCCGGACTTTCATATAACTACGCATCTAAGCAGGTTAATGAAAATGTGCTTGATGCACTTGAAAAGCTCGCTGATGAGGCTCAGCTTGCAGACAAGTTTAAGGCTTTATATAATGGAGAAGTTGTTAACACTGGCGAGAAGAGACTTGTTCTCCATCATATGACAAGAGGACAGTTAGGTGACGCAGTTGAAGCTGATGGCGTTGATAAGAGAACATTTTACAAAACACAGCAGGAAAGAATTGCAGAATTTGCTAACAAGGTACATAACGGTGAGATTACTAATGCAGCCGGCGAGAAGTTTACAACTGTTGTCCAGATTGGTATCGGCGGAAGCGACCTCGGTCCCCGTGCAATGTACATAGCACTTGAGAACTGGGCTAAGAAGAACAACGCATTTAAGATGGAAGCTAAGTTCATAAGCAATGTTGATCCTGATGATGCTGCCGCAGTGCTTGCTTCTACTGATGTTGCACATTCTATATTCGTACTTGTTTCCAAGTCAGGTACAACACTTGAAACTCTTACTAATGAGTCATTTGTTAAGGACGCATTAAAGAAGGCAGGACTTGACCCTTCTAAGCACATGATTGCTGTAACAAGCGAAACTTCACCTCTTGCCAAGAGTGATGATTATTTAGACGCATTTTTCATGGACGATTATATCGGCGGACGTTTCTCTTCTACTTCATCAGTTGGCGGTGCAGTATTATCACTTGCTTTCGGACCTGAAGTATTTGCAGAATTCCTTGATGGTGCTGCAGAGGAGGACAAGTTATCAGCTAATCCTGATATGCGCAAGAACCCTGAGATGTTAGATGCCCTTATTGGTGTATACGAAAGAAATGTATTAGGTTATCCTTGTACAGCCGTTCTTCCATATTCACAGGCTTTAAGCCGTTTCCCTGCTCATCTTCAGCAGCTTGATATGGAATCTAACGGTAAGTCAGTAAACAGATTTGGTGAGCCTGTTACTTATCCTACAGGACCAGTTATCTTTGGTGAACCGGGAACTAACGGACAGCATTCATTCTATCAGCTTCTTCATCAGGGAACTGACATTGTGCCATTACAGTTCATCGGATTTAAGAACAACCAGTTAGAAACAGATGTTACAATTCAGGACAGCACAAGCCAGCAGAAGCTTTGTGCAAATGTTGCTGCTCAGATTGTCGCATTTGCATGTGGAAAGTCAGATGAGAACCTTAACAAGAACTTCAAGGGCGGCAGACCTTCAAGCATCATTATCGGAGACAAGCTTAATCCTAAGACTCTCGGTGCTTTACTTGCTCACTTCGAGAACAAGATTATGTTCCAGGGCTTCGTATGGAATATCAACAGCTTTGACCAGGAAGGTGTCCAGCTTGGTAAAGTACTTGCCAAGAAGGTACTTGCTCATGATACAGATGGTGCTTTGAAAGTATATAGTGATTTACTTAATATCTAATGTGTTAACTGTTCAGAGCCAAGCAAAATTTCATAAATCAACTGTGAAATGCTTGTATTTTCACAGTTGGTTTTGAAATTTTATTTGGCGGATACGCCACACCGACGAAATGCGAAGCATTTTGGATGTTGGCTCTGAACAGTTACTAATGAAATAGTCAGGGACTTAAGTTTCATTAAGTCCCTGACTATTATTTTTCTAACACACTTATTCTTTTTTCCAACAACTCTACAAATTCATTCTTCAGATGTTCTGGCAACAATGACTCCATGCACATATTAATAAATTTGTCTTTCTTCTTAACAATACTTTCAATCATTTTTTCAGCCGATACTTTGGAAATTCCACATTTTTCAGCATATATCAGAAAATCTTTTCTTCTTATGTTCTGCTTTTTTCCATTCATTGTAAGTGCAAATTGTTCTTTATCTTCCGGCATTATCAGATTAACCGGAAGCAGATCATATGCTGGAGAAAGAATATATTCTCCACTTCCTTCTTCAGTCTCTATAAGAGAAAAATTCTTCAAATGCATATCAGAATTACCAACTACATATGAAAAAACTATTCTAAGATATAACTCCGTCATATCCAGACCTTGTCTGCTTGAATACTTGTCTACTATTTTAGCACATCTCTCATATGAGCCTTTATATTTATCCTGCGTAAGTCTTAAATCCAACTGACAAAAATCTTCCATAGCTATCAACTGAACATTATCTTTACTTATCTTACGGTCAATTCTCTTTGTAATATACGCATAACTACCATTGTTCTGAATTAACGCATGCGGCACAGTTACTATTCCCACGATATCCGCCATACACATAACAAGCTGCTCTGCCTCAGGTAATGCCTCAAATTCATCAACCTGTGGTTTCAGAATGAATCCCGTTGGATAATTGACCATAGTAAGTCTTGCTTTCGTCTTTTCAGAAAACAAATGTAACGATAATTTTTTCTGAACACCAGTAACTGTATATCCTTTTGTTGTAGCTTCTAAAGCTATTTTTTCTATTAAACTTTTATTTATATCGATTTCCGGAATCTCATTTGTTCCAAAAAATTTTTTTTTGCAGTTTTTATGCCAGCCGTCTATTCCGCTATTATTTAATGCTTTTCCGCAACATAAACAATTCATTCCTTCACCTCTTTTATGCTGACATTTCCTATACAATCCTTACAAGAAACGATAAGCAGTCCAAATCTGTCCTGTATATTTATTTTCCAATTTCTACTTACAACCTGAAGCAGCCAGCCCTCTGGAATAAGTCCATCAAAAAATGGAAACAATGTTTTCGACGTATAACTCTGTTTGTAAAGAGGCATTGTAAGCGATACCGCACTAGCACCATTAGATTCAATATAATCACTGTCATAACTAAACAAATATCCATCATCTGTTTCACATAATTCCCCTGCATATACATTTCTAACATACACATAGGCAGTCCTTAAAATCTCCATTATTTTTCCTTTCTTCCCGGTACTGCTTCCATTCCAAACATCGATAATGCAACATTAACTTTATCCATTCTTACTGTTTCTTTTCCCTGCTCCAATTCCCGGACAAATCTTAATCCCAATCCTGAACGAATCGCAAATTCTTCCTGAGTAAGACCATTTGCTTTTCTATTTTGTTTTATAAACTCAGCAATTTTATTCATTATTATTCCCTCTTCTTGTCTGTATATACATTTTATTACACCTTTTCGGGTATAATGTCAATATTTTTTAAGTAAAAAGCACCCGATAGGGTATATTATATCAGCAAAATTGCATATTACACCCTAAAGGGTATAAAAATAGCAGAGACTTAAATTTTAAGTCCCTGCCCTTTATTTTTCTAATATATATTACTGTTCATTAAAAAGTGCTGTTGAAAGATATCTGTCACCTGAATCTGGAAGAAGTGCAACAATTGTCTTTCCTGCATTCTCTGGACGAGCTGCAAGTATCTGCGCTGCCTTAAGTGCTGCACCTGAAGAGATACCAACAAGAATACCCTCGCTCTTTGCAAAACTTCTACCCTCTACGAATGCATCTTCATTCTCGATTGCGATAACTTCATCATATATCTTAGTATTAAGTGTATCTGGAACAAATCCTGCACCAATACCCTGAATCTTATGTGGTCCTGCCTCGCCCTTTGAAAGAACCGGGCTTGTAGCTGGCTCTACAGCAACAATCTTTACATCCGGGTTCTGTGACTTAAGGTATTCACCAACACCTGTAACAGTTCCGCCTGTACCCACGCCTGCAACAAATATATCAACTTTTCCTTCTGTCTGCTCCCAGATCTCAGGACCTGTTGTAGCCTTATGAACTGCTGGGTTAGCTGGATTTACAAACTGGCCTAAAATTACTGAACCAGGATTCTGCTCCTTTAATTCCTCAGCCTTAGCGATAGCACCCTTCATACCCTTAGCGCCTTCTGTAAGAACAATCTCTGCACCATAAGCCTTAAGAAGATTTCTTCTCTCAACTGACATTGTATCTGGAAGAGTAAGAACTGCTCTGTATCCCTTAGCAACTGCAACTGCAGCAAGACCAATACCTGTATTACCTGATGTTGGCTCTATAATCATTGCTCCTGGCTTAAGCTCACCCTTCTTCTCAGCATCCTCAATCATAGCAAGGGCAACCCTGTCCTTAACTGAACCAGCCGGGTTAAGATACTCAAGCTTTGTAAGAAGTGTAACTCCTTCAATTCCTGCATTCTTAGCGTAACGGCTTGCGTTAAGAAGAGGTGTGTTTCCAATAAGTTCCAATGCACTGTTAATTACTTTACTCATACTAATCCTCCTTGTTTTGCGAAGCAAAATCCGAGTCCTTTGACGAGGAGAGAATTTTAGCCTCCTTGTATTGAATGCATTTGCAAATATGCTTTTGCGTTCCTATTAACCTACTAACTTGATGTGTAAATGTGTTGTTGAATATAAAATACCACTATCAGCCTTCAATGTCAACACCATTTTCATGACGAGTTTTAACCATTGCATCATGTGTAATATCTTTAATAACTTCACTGGCAATTATAAGTCCTACAACAGATGGTACAAATGCGGTTGAACCCGGAATATCGCGTCTTTCTGTACATTTGTGGGCTGCTCCCGGAGGACATATGCAATTAGTACGACAGCTGATTCCCATATCCTCAATAGGACGAACGGGCTTTTCCTTAGAGTATACGACCTTAAGGTGCTTAACATTCCTCTTCTTTAATTCTCTTCTCATAACTTTGGCAAGCGGGCATACCGATGTCTTATATATATCAGCAACCTCAAATTCCGCCGGATTAAGCTTATTACCAGCACCCATACTGCTTATAATCGGGGTTCCTGCTTCCTGACACGCCATTACAAGTGCTATCTTGGCTGTTACAGTATCAACCGCATCAACTACATAGTCATATTTTGAAAAATCAAACTGATCTTTAGTCTCCGGAAGGAAGAAACATTTGTGTACAGTAACCTCACAATTCGGATTAATATCATGAATTCTCTCTTTGCACACATCTGTCTTATACTGTCCTATTGTTTTTCTTGTTGCAATAATCTGCCTGTTAAGATTGGTAAGACACACCTTATCATCATCTATTACATCAATCGCACCTACACCGCTTCTTACAAGCGCCTCCACTGTATATCCACCAACGCCGCCTACACCAAATACTGCGACACGGGAATTTTCTAATATATCCATAGCTTCTTTTCCAAACAGAAGCTCTGTTCTTGAAAACTGATTTAACATAGTTTGTCCTTTCTTTGCTTTTTGTATCTAAATTTTAATTCCTACTTATATGGTATGTCAATAATTATTAATTTTATATAAAACGCTTGCATTATCAAACTATTTGTTATATTATCATGTCAACAAGATGTAGTTTTTAATACTACATGTCATTATAGAAGGAGGGATTTATTATGACAACTTTTGCACCAGCACTTCATTTACAGAATGATAATATACACACTAAGATAAAGGCTCAGATGATTATTAAAGACCCTGGCAGTTCGATAACACATTTTATCGGCATGCTCTGTGCAATTGCAGGATTATTCCCACTTATCCTTAAAGCAGCCTCTTATGGAACAACAGTTTCTGTTGTTTCAATGACTGTATTTATGGTAAGTATGATTCTTCTGTATGCAGCAAGCACAACTTATCACACATTTGACATATCAAGTAATGTCAATATAGTGCTGAAAAGACTTGATCATTGCATGATTCCTGTTCTTATCGCAGGCTCATACACTCCTGTCTGCCTCATTGTTCTTCATAATATATATGGTTATGTTATGTTTGGCATTGTGTGGGGAATCGCCATTCTTGCTATCGCATTCAAGCTTCTCTGGGTAACTTGTCCTAAGTGGATATCTTCAGTTCTCTACATTGTAATGGGCTGGACATGTGTTATGGCTCTTCCTCAGATATATTCAGCACTTGCCGGAGCCGCTTTCTTCTGGCTTCTCGCCGGCGGAATATTCTACACTATCGGCGGCGTAATATATGCAATTAAGATGCCTGCATTTAACGCAAAGCACCCTAACTTCGGAACACATGAAATCTTTCATGTATTTGTTATGGCTGGAAGCCTCTGCCACTTCATATTAATGTATAACTTCGTTGCAATTATGTAATTTCATCACAATACACTCTATAAAATATGTAAGCGGCGGATTTCCGCCGCCTTTATCTATATTAAGCACCTGTCTTGCCCTTTCAGGCGTTATCCCACTTATATAATGGAGACTGCCGGCTGTTTCTCCGCACACATTGCTTGTAAAATCATAAACAGGTGCCAATTTTACAGTATAGCCAATAATTACTCTCCAAGGTAATCCATAGGATTCACAGGAATACCATCTTTTGTCATTGCAAAATATATTCCCGGACCCTCTTCTTTATAGTATGCTGTTGGCTCGGCCACGGTACCAAGAAGCTGACCGGCTGTAACTGTATCTCCAATCTTAACATTCACATCTGAAAGCATACCAGTTGTCATCTCATATCCATTACCTGCTGCAACCCTTACAGTAAGTCCTGTCTCTGTATTTTCAGCAACATCAATAACTACACCAGAAACTGCTGCACATACCTTAGTTCCTACATCTGATGCAACCACCATACCGGGACTGCATTTGTACATTCCAAGAGTCTTAAAATACACAGTAGAATCCATATTATATCCAAGCGTAACAGTTCCGCTGACAGGCCAGTATATAAGCTCTCCCTGTTCAAATGTATACTTACTTATAGCATTTGCCATAACCTCAGCTTCTGTCATAGGCTTGACAGTCTGTTCCTCAGTCTGCGACTCCTTTGTCTGCTCCGTAACCTCATCCTCAGTTCCATCACCATCATCAGACATGCTTGCTCTTGCGTTGGCATTAATAATATCATCATCACCAACAGTTGGTTCTTCCACTGGAATATCAGGGTCATCATCTGTCTTGATAGCCACATTTCCTTCAGTTTCATTCAGATTCACAAGATTGTTATTCTTAGATTTCTTAACATTCTGTGCTACTGAAAATATCCCAAACACAAGCGCAACAATAACCGCCAGCGTAATAACCGCTGACACAACTTTAACCTTGTCGGTTCCTCGCGTTCTTACATTCGCCATACTAACATCCTCCTATCATTTCGCAAAGCTTTGATGTTAATATGTTTTCCAGATTCGTAAAGTTTATACTGTTTTTAAATGTAAAAATCCCCGCACACAAAGTGCGGGGAAATATTCAATAATCTTCTGACAAATCCGATATTACATCTCAACAGGAGTCTTAGTAAGCTTCCAGATTTCTGTAGCATACTCTTCAATAGTTCTGTCTGATGAGAACTTACCTGCCTTGGCTGTATTAGTCATAACAGTCTTAGCCCAGCCGTTAGTATCTCTGTATCTTTCATCAATCTTTCTCTGAGCCTCTGCATATGAACGGAAGTCCTTAAGAATAAAGTAAGTATCTGCTCTTCTGCCTCCATCATTGTTAAGAAGAGAATTGTAGATATCTCTGAACATCTCTGTATCCTCTGGAGAATATTTTCCATTGATAAGTTCCATAAGAACATCTCTTATTTCCTGATCATTGTTAAAGATTTCCATAGGATCATATCCGCCCTCATTCTCGAAACGTATAACTTCATCAGAGCTGAGACCAAATATCTGTGCATTTTCAGCACCAACTTCATTAACAATCTCAACATTTGCTCCATCCATAGTACCAAGAGTAATTGCACCATTAAGCATGAACTTCATGTTACCTGTACCTGAAGCCTCCTTAGAAGCTGTAGATATCTGCTCACTTACATCTGCTGCCGCAAATATAATCTCACCATTAGATACTCTGTAGTTCTCAATGAATACAACCTTAATCTTGCCCTTAATAGAAGCATCATTATTAATAACATTTGCTACATTGTTGATAAGCTTGATTGTCTGTTTAGCAATCTTGTATCCTGCTGCTGCCTTGGCACCAAAGATAAATGTTCTTGGAACCATGTCATAATCAGGATTTCTCTTAATCTGATTGTACAGATACATAACATGTAAGATATTAAGTAACTGTCTCTTATATTCATGAAGTCTCTTAACCTGTACATCAAAGATAGAATTAGGATCAACATCAATTCCGTTATTTTCCTTGATATACTTGGCAAGACGAACCTTATTCTTATACTTAATCTGCATGAAATCCTGCTGAGCCTTAGGATCATCAACATAGAGCATAAGCTTTTCAAGCTGGCTTAAATCTGTAACCCATCCATCACCAATCTTATCTGTAATCCAGTCAGAAAGAAGTGGGTTAGCATGCTTTAAGAATCTTCTCTGAGTAATACCGTTAGTCTTATTATTAAACTTCTCTGGCATCATTTCATAGAAATCTCTTAACTCCTGCTTCTTTAAGATTTCTGTGTGGAGCTTTGCAACACCATTAACAGAATATCCGGCAACAATTGCAAGATTAGCCATCTTAACCTGTCCATCATAGATAATAGCCATCTTACGAACCTTCTCCTGATTTCCAGGATATTTAGCCTTAATCTCTTCTACGAAACGACGGTTAATCTCTTCAACAATCTGATAACATCTTGGTAATAATCTTGAGAATAATTCTATAGGCCATTTCTCAAGTGCTTCACTCATAATTGTGTGGTTTGTGTATGCACAACATTTAGTTGTTACGTCCCATGCCTCATCCCAGTTAAGTTCGTATTCGTCCATTAATAATCTCATTATCTCCGCAACTGCTATAGTTGGATGAGTATCATTCATCTGGAATACAACTTTCTCATATAACTTCTTGACATCATCATGATTATCCATATATTTCTTAATAGCTGTCTGTACACTTGCTGATACGAAGAAATACTGCTGTTTAAGTCTTAATTCCTTACCTGCATAATGGTCATCACAAGGATATAATACTTCAACAATGTTTTTAGCAAGAGTTTCCTGCTCTGTTGCTTTCTGATAATCACCTTTGTTAAATGAATCAAGCATAAAATGCTGCATTGGTTCAGCATCCCAGATTCTAAGTGTATTTACCACGTTATTGCCATATCCTACGATTGGTAAATCATATGGAATAGCCTTTACAGAGCTATAATTCTCCTGAATGAAATGCTCTCTTCCATCTTCTCCACGTTCTACTCTGATATATCCACCAAATTTAACTTCACAGGCATATTCTTCACGTCTTACTTCAAATGGATTACCATTCTTTAACCAATTGTCAGGCACCTCAACCTGATAACCATCCTCTATCTTCTGTTCAAACATTCCGTACTTATATCTAATTCCGCAACCATATGCAGGATAGCCTAAAGTTGCAAGCGAATCCAAAAAGCATGCTGCAAGTCGTCCCAGACCACCATTACCAAGTGCTGCATCAGGTTCCTGATCTTCAAT
>OHEU01001279.1_pt1 | contig 11321 bp, 10 predicted proteins | sample 1567341 | NCBI WGS metagenome assembly OHEU01 (sample SAMEA3879524, study PRJEB24766) | human gut metagenome | biome: human-associated habitat; feature: feces | place: USA | collected 1985/1987 | reverse complement strand
TTTCTTAGTTGATTTAGCCATCTGCATATCCTCTTTAATTCTTGTAATAAGTTATAAATACATTTTCCCACTGGTTAAACATCTTGCTGGCATCAGTTAATGCAACTGTTACCATTGAATCAGAAGCAGTATCTATATATGTTATATTTTTAGAATCATAGCCTGTAATTATTACATATGACTCACTTCCGCTCTTGCCTATAACCGGACAGCCATTATCAATAAAATTGAGCATTTTATCGACTGTTACTGACTTCACACTAAGTCCTGCAACACCTGGAATAAGGCTTAATATCTCGTCAGCCGTTTTATCCTGTATATAAGCATTAATATCAAACTGTGCACCTGCATAGGAAGCCACTGTCTGTAATGCCGTTCTAAGAGATGAACCAGCATCAATTATACTAAGTCCTTTAATCTGTGCTGAGGTGTTCCTGTAACGCTTCCATATTGTGTTAGCATTATAATCATTAACTGAACCATATGTGTCATTGGCAAGTATTATAGCCTTTGATATCTGGGTTGTACTATCCTGAAAACGTCCATACCCATATACATAATATCGTCCATCACCGGCAAAATCATTATCAAGCTCCAGCAGTGCATTATCCTTATAACTTACCTCAGAAGATGTCCTGAATTCCACACTGCCTGCCGGAAGTGCTTTCATAAGCTTAATTGCAAGCTCCTGCTTTCTGTTATCTGTAACTATAGTTTCCAGTGTAAGTCCATCTTCTTGTTTATTCTCATCTTTATTAATAAGCTGGTCAATACTTGTACTTTCATAATCACCATCACCTGATTTCACAACTCTTGTAAGATTGATACGCATATCACTTACCGAAGCATCACTTACATATACACCCGGCTGTTCGTATTCCTTTATTACATTGTAATCAGAATCCATTATTTCAAGCCTATACATTGCAAATGTCCTGCTTCCATCCTCTTTTATAAGAATATCAGCTTTATCAGCTATGCCATATACGAAATCTCCATTAATATATCCAAGACATCTTATATATTCATTGTCGTCAGCCTTAATTATCTTCTCGCTGTCCGTACTCATATTGAATATTCGTATTGAGTCTGTACTATATAATCTGCCATTCATACTGTAGGCTATGGCATCTCCATTTTCTGATACAGCATATGTTCCGTCCACAAGCCCAGACACTACTGTCATAACTTCCTTACTTACAATATCTATCGAATACAGTGTATCGTCCATTAATATATAAAATGTATTCTCATCAGCAAGATAAGCTATTCGGCCAACATTCTGTGACAATATGTCATATGGCTTATCCATTGGAATATACAATCTTTCTTCTACTATATTATCTTCATATGAATACTTGCACAAAGATACGCCCGACTCGCCCTCATGCTCACCTCTGTTCATATATCCATATACTATAAAATCGCAGTTGCCATCGTTACTTACATTAAGTATCTTTATTCCGTGCTGGTTATAGTTCTCTCTTATGCCATCTGTTTCATCGGCGTTAAATGAGAATACTCTTGTATACATATTAGTATCAATATTGTAGCACCACAGAGAACCTTCATTGACAAAGTATGAATAAGTTCCCTTCTCGTCAGAATTAAATTCAGCTGTTGTTCCTGACTGTATTCCAAGATTAATCTTAGCTGTTGATAAGATGTCGTTCTTACCGTCAAATATCTGGTTAGCTTCTCTTTCATAATTAAGCAGATAAAATCCGCTTGTAGTCTGTCTTATACGGTAATATTCATACACATTATAAGAGTCATAAGATTCATATTCATTAATAGCACCTATCTTATAATCAAATGTTATTACAGCCACGTCTTTGCTTATCTCCTTAATAACCGGTATAAGCTGGCTTTCTACATATGGTCCCATATCACCCCAGCCAATCTGGCTTAATGTGCTGTTGATATTAACCTTTCCAAAATTATTATTATTGCCAGCAGACGAAGTTTCTATATACTTCTGTATTTCACTTAATCTGTCCTGATTAAATGTACAGGCATTAAAGTCCTCCACAAATGCAAACTTATCATCTATTGAATAGTCTTCACCTGTAATAATTCTTGTATAATAGTGAATTTCTTCGTGTGTGCTTGTCTCTAATATTATCTCAAGAGCATACTGCGTATTATCATCTATAAGATTCTTGATATTCAGTGTGGCAGTAATTGTTTCACCATTATTAACAAGCTCTGTAACTTTGGTATTCTCTATCAGTCCGTTATCTGACAGATTTCTTATCTTATATGTAAGCTCCTGCACCTCAGCTCCATAATTGTGAATAATAATAGGAAGCTGTCTTGTCTTTGCCACTGGAGTAAGATTATCATTAATCAGTGCCTGATTAATCTCCTGTGTAAAACCGTGCAATGAATTGAACTCATTGCCCTCTTCTGACTGCATAGTTATAACAGGAATTGTCGCCGCAGACATAGTTGTTGCCGATGGTGTAACTGACTCAAAACTCATTGACAAAAATGTGAGCACCATCGTAACTATAAATATTATTCCAAGTACAAGATACTTAGAACTTACCTTTTTATCAGATTTTCTCATATTATCTCCATTCTTATATAAGCTTGTCGATTGTCAGTTCCAAATTCAATGCCTCTAACATATCTTTAGTCTTTTCTCTGGCAGAGATGTCTTCTTTACTACTCTTAACTGCCCTTATAAGAAGATTTTTAGGAGTATGCTCCATATCTATGAATTCCAATATCTGTGTATCATAGCCATTAGCTGTAAGAAGCTTGGCTCTTGCCGCATCTGTTACTATAGCCGCCATTCTTTCTTTTAATATGCCATAGTCCATAACCGGCGATAATATATCGCTCTTTATTGTCCTGTTAGCTTCGTGCTGGCAGCAAGGCACTGATAATATAACCTCCGCCCCCCACTTAACTGCCTTGGCAAGTGCATAATCCGTTGCTGTATCACAGGCGTGCAGTGTGACCACCATATCTACCTTGTCCACATCTTTGTACGTTGCTATATCTCCAACATAGAAATCAAGCTTATCATAGCCGTATCTTGTTCTAAGTTCATTACAATGTTCTATTACGTCTGCCTTAAGGTCAAGTCCTATAATTCGTATATTATAACCCTTAAGCTCCTTAAGATAATAATACATAGCAAATGTAAGATAAGATTTTCCACAGCCAAAATCAATTATTGTAAGTTCTCTTTCCTTATCAAGCTTTGGAAGTATATCTTCTATATATTCAAGAAAACGGTTAATCTGTCTGAACTTATCATATCTTGTTCTTATAATCTTACCATCCTGTCCCATAACACCAAGGTCTATCATAAATGCCACAGGCTTTCCTTCTTGTATTATATATTTCTTGGTTCTGTTATGGCTCAGATCTCTCTGTACCTTTAACTGTCCTGCTTTTTTATATTTGCAGGTCAATGTCTTACTCTTGCTTGAAAGTATGGTTGCAGCCGCATCAGTCATATTAATCTGTGCCTGCTTGAAATCCTCTGTCATATAATCAATTATCTTCTTCTTTACATCAGCAGCACTATGGTTAGAATGTAACACCTTTCTTCCTACAAATTCAGACACCTGGTATTCAATCTCATTCTTAAGAATAACTGGTCTTATTCTTACCTTTACTGCCTTATCTTCGCTTTTATTCTTCTGTCCGCTTATAACCATATCTATAAGCTTATCGCTAATACATATATCAAGTAATTGTGTAATATCCAATATCATAACCTCCATTTTAGGCTTACTGTACTATTTTAATATCTTTGCGGACAATACACAAGTAGCAATTAATATAAGCCTATTATCTCAATAAATGTAGTGGTCTGATAGTCTGCAATTTTATTAATAGTCCCCTCTGTTAATTGGGGTCGCCAGATATATATTAGTCTTGTCTGTTGTTTCATCATAATTCATTGATATATTAATATTGGTCTTTTTCTTTCCAATGTACATATAGCCATCTGTGTCTTTATCATAGGCATATATTGTATACAAGTCCTTAGTTCGGCTTGCTTCTGCTTCTTTTGCACCAAGCTGGCTTAATATGTTACCGGTTATCTGATTTCTTTCTTCTATGCTTTTATCACCATCACACTGGCCTGTTATACATACGTTAACATTACTATCAATTCCGTATATATTGCATATTTTTTCAAGCTTCGCCTTGTATGCAGTTGTTGATGTTACTCCTTTGCCTAGCTTTATGTGGATACTTATATAGTTCTTATCCTCATCTGTCGCTTTTATCCCCATAACTACTGTTCCATATAAAGAATCCTGCGTTAATACACATTCCCGTGAAATATAACGGTTATTATACACATTTTCATAAGAGTTATTACCAGAATACTGTATATTATAGCGGTTAATTCCTATCTCTGATGCCATTTTCTCAAGTATAAGGCACATTGCCTGCTCAGATAAGTAATTATCTGACAGCTCTGTATCCACACTTATGTCAGATTGGACATTGTTATCCACATTTTCGCTGAATATACTAACAATATCACTGCCTGTATTATTAACCGCATATATACTTCTTTCCATAAAGCTTCTCACTGCTGTAACAATCCACAGAATAGCCGCTATTGTAACAGCTATCCGCTGTAATTTATATTTTCTGCATTTATACATAAAAAACCTCCCATTAACTAATAACATTATTACCAGTTAATGGAAGGTATATACTTTAATTATTAATCAGCAGCACCTAAACGTGCAAGTGATCTCTTTAATGCCATCTCAGCTCTAGGAACATCAAGATTACTGTCCTTGCTGGCAAGTCTTCTCTCTGCTCTTATCTTGGCATCATTGGCACGATTGACGTCAATCTCATCAGGCCATTCAGCTATCTCTGCTAATATTGTCACTTTATCCTTAAGGACTTCAACAATACCGCCGTGTACAGCCGCCTTCTTAATTCCGTCATTCTGGTGAATAGTCAGCACACATGGAACTAACACTGCAGTAAGTGGGATATGCTGTGGATACACACCTATCTCACCTTCACTTGTAGCTAATTCAACAAATGTGGCTTCACCATTAAAAAATACTCTTTCTGGCGTATTAACCAGAAGCTTCATTGTACCTGTATCCGCCATATCTATTCTCCTTATCAAGATATCTAATTATACTTTAATATCCGTGTCTGATACCTATTTAGATACCTTAGCAAGTACATCATCAATACTTCCACAGTTAAGGAAATAACTTTCTGGTATATCATCATACTTACCTTCGATGATTTCCTTAAAGCCCTGAATTGTGTCACTGATTGGTACATAACGTCCTTCAAGTCCTGTGAACTGTCCTGCAACGAAGAATGGCTGAGAGAGGAATCTCTGTACCTTTCTTGCTCTTGATACGACCATCTTATCTTCTTCTGAAAGTTCGTCCATACCAAGGATTGCGATAATATCCTGAAGTTCTTTGTACTTCTGTAAGATTTCCTGAACATCTCTGGCAACCTTATAATGTTCTTCACCAACGATTCTTGGATCAAGAATTCTTGATGTAGACTCAAGTGGATCTACCGCTGGATAAATACCAAGTTCAACTATAGAACGAGAAAGAACTGTAGTTGCATCAAGATGAGCGAATGTTGTTGCTGGTGCTGGGTCAGTTAAATCATCCGCTGGTACATATACAGCCTGAACTGATGTGATAGAACCATTCTTAGTTGATGTAATACGCTCCTGAAGAGCACCCATCTCTGTCTGAAGAGTTGGCTGATAACCAACGGCTGATGGCATACGTCCAAGAAGTGCTGAAACCTCTGAACCAGCCTGAACGAAACGGAAAATGTTATCAATGAATAACAACACATCCTGCTTCTTAACATCTCTGAAATATTCAGCCATTGTAAGACCTGTCTCTGCAACTCTCATTCTTGCTCCAGGTGGTTCATTCATCTGACCAAATACCAAAGCTGTCTTATCAATAACTCCGGACTCTTTCATCTCTGTCCATAAGTCATTACCTTCACGGCTTCGCTCTCCTACACCTGTAAATATTGAATAACCACCACTCTCAGCAGCTATATTTCTGATAAGCTCCTGAATAAGAACTGTCTTACCAACACCAGCACCACCGAAAAGACCAATCTTACCACCTTTAGCGTATGGTGCAAGCAGATCAATAACCTTGATACCTGTCTGTAACATTTCTACAACAGGGCTCTGCTCTGCAAATGTTGGTGGATTTCTGTGTATACACCAGTGTTCTTCTTCATCTAATTTTTCTCCATTATCAAGGGTATCTCCAAGGACGTTAAAAAGTCTTCCCAGAGTCTTCTCACCCACAGGTACAGATATACCGCTTCCTGTAGCTGTTACCTCCATATCTTTACAAAGGCCCTCACTAGCTGCAAGCATAATACATCTTACAACGTTATTACCTATATGCTGTGATACCTCCATTGTCTTCTTTTTTCCATCCTGTATTACATAAAGTGCATCCTTGATTGCTGGAAGATAACTGCCCTCAAATTCGACATCGACTACAGGTCCTGAAACCTGTACTATCTTTCCTTTCATCTCTTCCACCTGAATTCACCTCTTTCTGCTATATCTTGCGGCTATTTTCCCGCCTTTGCTTTCTTCATCTTTTTCTTCTTAAGAGCCTTAGCACCACCTATAACCTCAGTAATCTCCTGTGTTATAGCTGCCTGACGAAGTCTGTTATACTCAATTGATAATTCCTTAAGCATAGCTTCTGCATTATCTGTAGCTGCCTGCATAGCAACCATTCGTGCATTTTCTTCTGTCGCAAAGCCCTCAACAAGTGCTCCATATATGAATCCTGTTACATAATTGTATGCAAGATCATTAAGAACAACCTTTGGTGACGGATATATTACAAAATAATCATCTGAGCCTTCAAAATCTTCAAGAGTACCATTACTTTTACCCTTTTTTACATTATCAACTAACTCTTCCTTAATGAACTGATTGGTCTTAAGAGGAAGTAACTGTTCAACCTCGACCTCTTCTTTCATTCCTCGTTCCATTCGTGTATACACAATATACACCTCGTCCATTTCTTCCTCTTTATAACGCTCAACTATGTCTTCTGTTATAACTCTGGCTCTGTGAACTGATGGATTATTAGCTGAAAATCTGAATGACTCCTCAACATTATAACCAAGTGAAGTAAAATACTGTCTGCCAGTTTCTCCTATTGCAAATATCTTGTATTCCTGTGACTCATCGCACAATCTCTTGGCTTCCTTTAATACATTATGGTTATATGCACCAGCCATTCCTTTATCACCACTTATGACGATAAATGCTTTTTTCTTTATCTGCTCGTGCATATCACTATTTCTATTATCAAAGAAAAGATGCTGCATAGTAGGAAAATGATACAAAATACTCTTTATCTGATCCTGCAATCCATAGAAGTAAGGCTCTGTATCCTCAAGCTTCTGTCTGGCTTTTCTAAGTTTAACTGAGGACATCATATACATAGCTTTGGTGATTTTCATTGTATCATGAATACTATTTATTCTGCTTTGAATTTCTTTAGTATTCGCCATAGCTTATCCTCCATTTCCACACATTTTTATTAATATTACTTATTCTTAAATTCCTTAGCAGCCTCTATAATTGCTTCCTTAGTCTCATCTGTGAGATCTTTAGTGGACTCAATTGTATTAATAATATCTGAATGTTGTTCTTTAAAGAATGTAAGCATTTCTTTTCTAAATGTCTTAATATCCGCAAGCTCAACATCACTAAAAATATGTGCATTAGCTGAAACTAATATAATAACCTGTTCAGCCATACTGAATGGGTGGCTTACCGGCTGTTTAAGAAGTTCCATAAGTGCACGTCCGTGCTGTAACTGATTCTTAGTACTTTCATCAAGATCTGATGAGAACTGTGTGAACACTTCCATCTCTCTGTACTGTGCCAGATCAATACGGATACTTCCTGCTGCCTTCTTCATAGCCTTAGTCTGTGCTGCACCACCAACACGGGATACAGAAAGACCTACGTTAACGGCTGGTCTTTGGCCTGAGAAGAATAACTCACTTTCAAGGAATATCTGACCATCTGTAATAGATATTACATTGGTTGGTATATATGCTGAAAGGTCGCCTGCCTGTGTCTCTATAATAGGAAGTGCTGTTATTGAACCACCACCTGCTTCTGGTGAAAGACGGCTTGATCTTTCAAGAAGTCTTGAATGAAGATAGAATACATCACCTGGGTAAGCTTCACGTCCTGGTGAACGCTCAAGCAGAAGTGATATTGCTCTATATGCAACCGCGTGCTTTGAAAGATCATCATATATAATAAGTACATCTTTGCCATTGTGCATAAAGTATTCAGCCATAGCTGTACCTGCATATGGGGCAATATACTGTAATGGTGCTGGATCTGCTGCTGTAGCTGATACAATAGTTGTATAATCCATAGCACCTGCTGTCTTTAATGTATTAACAAGCTTGGCTATTGTAGAAGCTTTCTGTCCAATAGCGACATATATACAGATAACGCCTTTACCCTTCTGGTTAATAATTGTATCTGTTGCGATAGCTGTCTTACCTGTCTGACGGTCACCAATAATAAGCTCTCTTTGTCCACGTCCTATAGGGAACATTGAATCAATAGAAAGAAGTCCAGTCTCCATAGGTACTGATACTGACTTACGCTCTGTAATACCAGGTGCTTCGCACTCCACTGGTCTGTAACCATCTGCCTGGATATCACCCTTGTCATCAATAGGTGAACCAAGTGCATCAACAATTCTTCCAAGGAAACCTTCACCAACTGGAACACCAGCCATCTTTCCTGTACGGACAACCTTACTGCCCTCTTTAACTTCAATATCACTACCAAAAAGAATAACGCCGACTTCATCACGTCTGACATCCTGAACCATACCTTTTACACCGCTGTCGAATATAACGATTTCACCGTAAAATGCGTGGTCAATTCCATCAACATTGGCAATACCATCACCAACCCAGTTAACTACACCAATCTCTTTATCCTTAACTTCAAGCTGGAAATCTTCGATATTAGCTTCAAGGATTGAAAGAATACCTTTCTCACTTGCTGTAGCCGAGCCTGTGCCAACCGCCTTGGCAATACTGCTCTTTAACTGGTCAATACGTGCTTTCTCACTCCAGTCATACTCTTTAGAGCCAACCTTTAATACAAATCCACTCTTAAGAGATGGATCTTTAACCATCTCAAGCTTGATATCAGGATTATGGAATTCTTTCTCAATGAACTTCTTAATACCTGCAAGCTGCTCATCAGATGGTGCTTCAACATATGTAAGGACTGCTGAACTTTCCTTCTGTTCTGGTGTCTTTTCAAGTTCTGTTAAAGCTTTATATACTTCTTCAAATAAATTAACATCATTATTATCACATAAAAGCTGTAAGAAGTTTCTTACATTTTTAGAAAATACTTTCTGAATCACAAGATGCTTCTTCTCAAGTGATACCGTAGGATCATTAAGTTCTTCCTTAACCTGTGGTACAACATCAAATATATCTTTCACCGAAGATAATTCTTCGTGTGTCATTCCAGCTTTATGTAATTCTTTTGCATAATCAATTGCTGTCTGTATCACTATTTATCACCTGCTTTATTCAAAAATGTGTCATAAAGTGCTGCATTAGTATCGGCACTATTGCTTCCGACAACCTTAGCTGCTGCATCTACAACCATATCTGCAATTTCTTTTTCTGCTTTCTTTAATATCTGTTCTTTCTGGCTTATTGCCTCAGCCTCGGCGTCATCTTTAATCTGTGAAGCTGTCTTGTGTGCATCTGTTACGATACGCTGATATTCTTCATCAGCAGTCTTTCTCGCCTCAGCAACAACCTTTTTCTTCTCATTTTCAGCATCACTTAAAACTGCTTCATACTTAGTCTTAAGTTCTTCTGCTTCGCTCTGCTTAGCCGCAGCCTCGTCAAACTGCTTATCGGCCTCTGCCTGTCTTGCTGCAATAATCTTCTGAACTGGCTTATATAAGAATATTCTCATAAGCACAAAGAGAATTAAAAGGTTAATAACTGTAAATAAAACATTCCAAACATCTAACTGGAGCATCTTATTCCCTGCCTTTCCTTTAATCTTTTCTTGTTATCTTTATATTTGTCTGCCAAAGCAGGCTTTTATTATGCTTAAGCAAGCATAACGATAATCATAAGGGCGATAACGAAACCGTAAATAGCAGTAGCCTCTGCCAACGCACTACCAAGAATAAGTGTCTTTGTAATCTTACCTTCTGCCTCTGGCTGTCTTGCAACAGCTTCTGAAGCTCTACCAGTTGCTATACCAATACCAATACCTGCACCAAATGAACCTAATACGGCGATACCTGCGCCAATAGCTATAATTGTTCCACTCATAATCTTATCTCCTTTTTCTTAACATATACTCATATATAGGCTATCTGCCTACACAACAAGCTTTCTTAATTAATTATTCTGTAATCTCATCAATATACAATGATGTAAGGAATACAAATACGTATGCCTGAAGTAAACCATCAAATATATCGAAGTACAGACTGAACACAACCGGAAGTCCTACCGGAAGTATCATTTTCAGAAGCTCCATAATAACGAAAGCTCCTAATACATTACCGAAAAGTCGCATACAAAGTGAAAGTGGCTTTGTAACAACTTCGAGAATGTTAATTGGTGTTACGATTGCAACCGGCTCAACAAAGCCGTGTAACCAACGCTTAACACCCTTGTGATAGATACCAGCAGCTTCAATAAGAATAATACTCATAAGTGCCAGTGCTACCGTTACTCTTAAGTCCTTTGTTGGGGACTTAAATCCAAACAGTCCGATAATATTGGAAACACCAATATATAACATAACTGTTGTAAGATACGGCACATAAGCCTTACCCTTCTCGCCAACCATTCCTTGAACCATCTTCATAAGACCTGTAACTATGCTTTCAGCAACAGCCTGTCTTTTACTTATATGATCCACCTTAAGATTTCGGGTCAGTATAAATGAAACTACAACCAGGACTGCCATAATGATCCATGTGACCACAACTGCCTCAGATACTGGTATTCCACCCAAAATAGGAATCGTAAAGACGGTCTCACATTGAAGCTCTTCAATAAGATTCTGTGCTAAATCATTCAAAAAACCATCTCCTTATCCTTTCTTTTTCTCACTGCGAAGTTTATACCCATTTTATGGAAATGTAAAGCAAATAAATTAATTTTTAACAATCTTAACTTTTTAATCTTAACATATTATACAAATCTATGTATGTATATCAGTACATCAACTTGTTATCTCAATTAATTATGGATATGAT
>OHEU01001277.1_pt1 | contig 11332 bp, 11 predicted proteins | sample 1567341 | NCBI WGS metagenome assembly OHEU01 (sample SAMEA3879524, study PRJEB24766) | human gut metagenome | biome: human-associated habitat; feature: feces | place: USA | collected 1985/1987 | reverse complement strand
ATACAACAGGTGGGCTTTCTTCGCCGTCCTGAACATGGTCTGGTCGGACGAATGGGGTGTCCTGCACAACTACATCGCACAGGACCAGGAGCCGCGTGTCTGCGCCGAACTCGCACAGGCGAGGCTGGAAGACCGCGACAAGGTGTTCTCGGTAAGGAAATATTTTAGCTTATAGTCCTTACGCTTTTGCAAAAAAAGCGCTTATTCTTAAAAATGTAAATATTTTTGATAAAACTTGATTAATCTATTTGATTATTCAAGTTTTATTTGTACCTTTGTATCCAGAAATAAAAACAAAGGGTTATGAAAGCAGTCAAAATAAACACAGCAAGTTCTAAGAATTTAGTAAATGCACTGGTCACATTGAACGCCCGCTTCATTTACGACTTCGGAACAATCTATATGCTTGGAACATCAAATGTTGACAAGGTTAAGAGTTTCCTTGAAAGTAACGATGTAAATATCAATGACGCAACTTTAAGCGCTGACGAGTTCGAGTTTTAATCATCAAAGAACAAAAGATATAACAAATCAAAAATCTCAAAAAAACTTGATTAATCTATTTGAAATATCAAGATAAAGTATTACCTTTGTATCCAGATAAATGAAACAACAAAAAAACTAAAAGATAAGGAAAAGAGAATTTACGCCACTTACGAATCAGCCCGCCAGGCAGCAAACGAATTCGCTAAAGAGAACAACGCCTATGTAGCGAAAGAGATTATCTCAGAAGATGACAGAAGTCTGGTTTATGCAGACAGATATGGAGTCGATGTAAACGAGACTCTTTATGGCGAATATGGAGCCTTCCAGATCATCGACAATGACACCTACAAGGACGTTGCCCACTTTGCTTATATGGATTAACAAGTCACCAGCCGCCGCCCGTGTGGGCGATTCCGGAGCGACACCGGAGGCGGCTCCAAAACAACTAAAAATTTTGAGTTATGAGAAATAGAGATTACAAGATTCAGGTGTTAACAGAAAATTACAACAAGTGCCTTGAAAATGGCGAAACATGTTGCTTTGCAGAATGGGTGAAGCTCGAAGCTCAGAGTGACCCGAACTTCTACCGCTGGCTGTTCGATGATGACACCCTGCCGGATTTCAGCGCTGGGGAATATAATGAGGAGTTTGACCAGTTCTGTGAGGAATTGTAGTATGAACAAAAATTGGAATCCAAATTACGGCGGTTCACGCCCTGGCTCCGGGAGGCCGGCGTCAGAAAAGAAAAGGATACCATTCAGCGCTATGGTAACTCAAGAGACGCTGAATGCCATCAACGAGCAAGCGGCGACGCTAGGCATCTCCAGGGGCAAGGTCCTGGACCTCGCTTTTGCAACACTTGCAGACTTGCGCAACAATAGTGATTAAATTCAGGAAAATTGCATATCTTTGCAGCGCTTGACGAGACTAGCTTTTGTGCGTTGGTGATAGATTAGATGCTGAAATTTACAAATTGTTTAACAATCGCTAGATTTCGAATTAATATATATTAGTGAATATCACTAACTTACAAGATATATTAAATAATGAACACACCTCACAAAATGGAATTGTTTGCATGCAGGGCTTCCAAAGACTTTGCAGCAAAAGTTGTTGACGAGTTGAACAAGATCCAGCCGGAAGGAGAAGGTCCGGTACATCTCGGGAACTCAGAAGTTTCTGTCTTCAGCGACGGAGAATTCCAGCCATCATTTACTGAAAGCGTACGCGGAGCGACTGTCTTCATCCTCCAGTCCACTTTCCCTCCGACTGAGAACCTCATGGAACTGCTTCTTACCATTGACGCAGCCAAGAGAGCTTCCGCATACAAGGTCATCGCGGTTATGCCTTACTTCGGATGGGCACGTCAGGACAGGAAGGACAAGCCGAGAGTATCTATCGGAGCCAAGCTTTGCGCCAACCTCCTTAGCGCAGCCGGAGTGGACAGAGTCATGACCTGCGACCTCCACGCTGACCAGATTCAGGGATTCTTCGACATTCCTGTCGATCATATCTACGCAAGCAAGGTGTTCATACCTTACCTCAAGTCATTGAATATCGAGAACTTGGCAATCGCCGCTCCTGATATGGGAGGTGCAAAGAGAGCCAATGCCTATGCAAAGGATCTCGCTTGCCCGGTAATCATCTGCCACAAGTCCAGAGAGAGAGCAAATGTGGTAGCTTCCATTACAGCCATCGGTGACGTTGAAGGAAAGAATATAGTTATCGTGGATGATATGATCGATACCGCCGGCACACTTACAAAGGCTGCCGACATCCTTATCGAGAAAGGCGCGAAGAGCGTAAGGGCTTGCGCTACACACGCAATCCTTTCAGGTCCTGCATATGACAGGATCAATGCTTCCAAGCTTTCTGAGGTTTATGTCACAGACACAATTCCTCTGAGAGCCGCCCCTGGCGTTGACACAAGCAAGATTAAAGTTGTCTCCATGACCAGCACATTCGCAAGAATCATCCGCAAGGTTTGCGACAACGAGCCTATCAGCCCTGAATTTATTTTCTAGAAGTATATTATAAATAGGTCCTGAACCCAGTCTGGGGATATTTATTCCCCGGAAAACGGGATTCAGGGCCATGATTGTCTAAAGACGCATGAAGATTTTTATTGCAGCATTGATTCTCATCGGAGCAGGCGTTTTCGGGATGTGCTTCAATGTCATATTCCGGAAAAAGGATTTCCCTCAAAGCGATGTCGGTGCCAATGAGAATATGCGTAACATAGGTATCCGCTGCATGAGAGAGGAGGACGACGAGCGCTTCTCCCGCATGGGCAAAGAGAACAAAGACGGAGCCGTATGCTCCGGAACATATAGTGAATCCTGTGCAGCCTGCGGGCTTTACAAGAAGGATCACAAAAACAAGCAACAGTAACCCTCGTGAGAGGACAAAAAACAAGTAAAGATGAGTCTAGTAGCAATTGTTGGCCGTCCTAATGTCGGCAAATCAACACTTTTCAACCGCCTGGTAGGAATGAGGCAGGCTATCGTCGATGAGACGGCAGGCGTAACCCGTGACAGACATTATGGTAAATGTGAGTGGTGCGGAAATGAGTTTTCAGTAGTAGATACGGGAGGTTATACTTCCGGATCAGATGATGTGTTCGAAGAAGAAATCCGCAAACAGGTGGTCATAGCCATTGAAGAGGCCGATGTGATTCTCTTCATGGTAGAAGCTGCTACCGGAATCACTGACTATGACGCAGAAATCGCAGACATCCTCAGAAAGAGCAAGAAACCTGTAGTCGTAGCCGTAAACAAAGTCGATTCAGGAGACAAGGTTTTCGATACTTACCAGTTCTATTCACTTGGACTCGGCGACATCTGGAGCATCTCGGCGGCCAACGGAGGCGGAACAGGTGACCTTCTCGACGAGATTGTCAAGAAACTTCCTGAAGATGCTGAGGCAGAGGATGAACATCCGGGCGTTCCGAGAATCACTATCGTCGGAAAGCCTAACGTCGGGAAATCATCATTGACAAATGCGCTTCTGGGTGAGGAAAGGAACATTGTCACGAACGTTGCCGGTACGACAAGAGATTCAATCTCATCGTATTACAACAAGTTCGGTCATGAGTTCGTATTCGTGGATACCGCCGGAATCAGAAAGAAGAACCGCGTCAATGAGGACCTCGAGTTCTATTCTGTCATGAGGTCAATCCGTGCCATCGAGCATAGTGACATCTGCGTGATGATGATCGATGCGACGACAGGTATGGAGGCTCAGGACATGAATATCTTCAACCTTATAAAGAAAAACAAGAAAGGCTGCGTACTCGTAGTCAACAAATGGGACCTCTTCGAGAAACAGAGCAATACCATGGCCGAGTATGTGAAGGCTATGCAGGCCCGCATCGCTCCTTTCAATGACGTGCCTATCATCTTCACATCAGTGCTTAAGAAGCAGAGAATCCTCGACGTCCTGAATGAGATAGAGCATGTATGGCAGAACTACTCCAGAAGGATCTCCACATCCAGGCTCATGGAGGCGATGCTTCCTGAAATCGAGAATTATCCACCTCCTATGTGGAAAGGTAAGCTCGTGAAAATCAAGTATATGACACAGCTGCCTACGAAATTCCCGGCATTTGCATTCTTCTGTAACCTTCCTCAGTACATAAAAGATCCGTACAAGAGATTCCTTGAGAACAAGTTGCGCTCGCACTTCGACCTCACAGGCTGTCCCGTACAGATGTTCATGAGAAGCAAATAAAAGGAAATTACTTCAAGACTTTATGGCTGGCCGGACCGGTGAATCAGAACAGATTCCTGATCCGGTCAGCTACTGTTTCCAGCAGCCACTTCGGAGTGGACGTGGCTCCGCAGACTCCGGCATGGTCATCAGGACGAAACCATTCCGGACGGATATCATTGACCTCACACACATGGTAGGTCCTGATATTGAGGGAACGGCACAGTTCGCACAGAACCTTTCCGTTGGAGCTGTCCCTTCCGGAAACGAAGATTATGATATCATGGCTGAGAGCAAACTCTGACAGTTTCTCGTGACGTCCGGCAACCTGCTGACAGATAGTGTCATGGATGCTGAGCAGACCTTTTCCGCGGAACATCTCGCGTGACAGTTCATGATGCTTGGCCATGGCCTCTTCCAGAGCGGTGCAGATGGCTGCATAGCCGGCAGGACTCTTGGTGGTCTGGGAGAAGATTTCCACAGGGCCGTCCAAACGTATCTTATTGTGCTCCAATGCATCCGTAAGCATTGCCATGTTTTCCACCACGACGGCGTCACCCCCTACCTGACCGAGAAGTCCAAGTACTTCAGCATGTCCGACCTTTCCGAATATGATTATCTGGCCGCCCAGGTCATGCACTCTGGAATATGCCTCGCGTATGCTCCTCTGGAGTTTCAGCACCACAGGACATGTGCAGTCTATCACCTCCAGACCGAGGCGCTGCGCCGCAAGATATGTTTCGGGAGGTTCCCCATGTGCGCGTATCAGAACTTTGGATTTCTCAGGAAGGTCCTTGAGATTCTCCAGTCCTATGGTCACGAGACCTGCACTCTGGAGGCGGTTCAGTTCCGCCTCATTATGGACAATGGACCCCAATGAATAAAGTTTGTCGGTTTCGGGGTCTTTCAGAACATCCTCCGCCTTGGTCACCGCGCGGATAACACCACCGCAAAAACCTGAATACGAGTCGATTTCTACTGAAATAGCCATGACTGATACTATTCTCCGAATTTCTCCTTAACAAGATTTTTAACCCAGACCATCTGGTCTTCAAGTGTCATGTCAGAATTGTCCAGGACAACGGCATCCTCCGCCTGGCGGAGTGGTGACTTCTCCCTGTGGGAATCTATGTAATCACGGCTCTTGAGATTCTCCAGAACCTCATTGAAATCAGGATTCTGTCCGCTGGCCCTCATCTCCTTCAGACGCCTTTCCGCCCTGACATTATCATTGGCCGTCATGAAAATCTTCAAATCGGCATGAGGGAACACTGCAGTTCCGATATCCCTGCCGTCCATCACGATCCGCTTGTTCTTTCCGTAGCCGACAAGGATGTCATCGACAAAATCCCTCACCTCCGGAATCACCGCAACAGGACTCACGTGCGAAGAAACCTCAATCGTGCGGATCTCCTTCTCAACGCACCTGTCGCCGATGAACGTCCTGCTCCCTTCAGGAGCATATTCGAAGTGTATGTCAATGTCAGGAAGTGCAGCCACAAGTGACCGAGTGTCAATGCTGCCGTCAGCGAGGACCATATCATGTTCCATCGCATAAAGAGTTATCGCCCTGTAAAGTGCACCGGAATCCAGATACAGGAACGAAAATTCTTTCGCTATAAGTTTGGCAAAAGAACTTTTTCCGGTGGACGAATATCCGTCTATAGCTATAATGATATCAGGAATGTGCATCTGAATGTTGGTTTGGGACAAAAATAGGAAAAAAAAATTACTTTTCCCTCATTATCTTCAGCTGCTGTATCTTATATGAATCTTTCTTGAAAGTCACGAAGATTGTCACCTCGAAAGTCTCCCCACCGGCATTGAGCCTGCCCACTGCATATTTCATATTGGCCCGTCCGGCCGTATGGGTTATATCGAAGCCTCTCGGAGAATAACTGTCGAAGAATGATTTCAATATCTGCCGCGCCTGATTCTTGCTGGAATCGCTGGTGTTGGAAATTATGGAGATCTCAAGGTTGGAATCAAACCAGGCCGAGAGTTTGTCCGCATCGCCCTGTCTGATATATTTGGCTATAGGAATGAACACGTCGTAGCCCTCATTTTGAGGAATTGCGGCTGCACTGCCGCAGAAAGAAACCGCTGCAACGAAGAAAACTATGAATTTTCTGATGTCCATATCACTTAAACACGCTTTTAAAGACCATAATCATTTTGCAAATACCGAGCCACGTGTGTATATTTGCCAAAAGACTTGCATGGTCGTGCGGCCATGTGCAACATGCACATTGACAATGAAGATAACGTTGGTTACAGTAGGAAAGACAGACGTGAAATGGGTAAAAGAGGGGCTGGACTTGTATAAATCCAGACTCGTGCATTATGCCCAGTTCTCCGTCAGCGAGATACCCGAACTGAAGAATGTCTCTGCCCTCTCCAAAGAGCAGATAAAGACGAAGGAGGGAGAAATATTATTGTCAATGATAAAGCCGGCCGACTTCGTCGTGCTCATGGATGAACACGGCAGGCAGTTCAGGTCCATGGAATTTGCGACGTGGCTCCAGGAAAGGATGTCCACGTGCGGAAGAAACATTGTTTTCATAATAGGTGGTGCATACGGCTTTTCCAAGGCGGTCTATGACAGGGCCGACTTCAAGATTTCCCTGTCTGAAATGACTTTTTCCCACCAGATGGTAAGGGTTATTTTCACTGAACAGCTTTACCGGGCATTCACAATCATAAAAGGAGAGCCATATCACCACGAATAGGAGGAACGGACAATGGCATTGAAAAAAGAATCATTGAAAAGCAGGCTCAACAAGAACATCTGGCTGTTTTCTTTCGTAGTTGCGGGCCTCTTGTTCTTGGCCAATGTCTTTCTGGACAGACGTGCCGATTTCTCGGATTTCGCCGCACGTCACATGAACAAGGTGGTCAACACCAGATTCAGCCAGCTCGAATCCTACATGGAAAGGGCATTGAAAGAAAACCAGGGCGGCTGGCTGGAACTAAAGGACCTGCCTTCCGACATGGTGGTGTACCGGTATTACGGAGACTCCCTCCAGTCATGGTGCAACCAGTTCTCTCTGGACAATGATGATGTCAGCCAAAGACTTGTAGTCCAGCGCTTTGTAAATCTCAGATATAATTTCGTATCCCCGCTTGCAGAGGTCGATGACTCCGTCAAGTACATGAACATCGGTCCGAAGTGGTATCTGGTAAAGTCTATACAGGACCGGCACGGCTGCAAGATAATCGGCGGTCTGGAAATCCGCAACACAATGGATACCAGGTCCATAAACGGTATCAATCCCAAGTTCAGGATTTCTGACAGATTCTCCATATATCCTATAAATTACAGCGGAGGGGCAGTAATTTTCGTCAAGGGGCAGCCGCTGATGAAACTTCTGCAGGAGACCGCCAGGATAATGCCGATTCTGCCTGACACCACGATGCTTTGGCTGTCAGTCGCATTCTTCATCTTCGGTGTTCTCATATATCTATGGTCACACCGGAACATTAAGACAATGCTGATATCCATACTGGCGCTCACCGCGGTGATGGGAACTTTCTACGCGACGGGCTACGGTATGCAGGGGTCTTCCAGCCTGTTCTCCCCTACCGTCTATGCAGGCGGCACGTTATTGTATTCTCTCGGCGCAGTACTCATCATAAACATCTGGATTGTGCTGTTCTTCAGCTGCATATACATTGCAAGGCCGGCAATCAGCGAGTATGTCAAGAAGGACTTGAAGCACAGGTCCATCTGGCTGATATTCATCGTCATCATAGCAGATGCATTGACATTGACCTGGCTCTTCTTCACTTTCCGCAGCCTCATCCTCAACTCCAACATTTCGCTGGAACTCTACAAGTTCATGCAGCTCGGGCGCTATTCGCTCTACATCTACATTTCCTACCTCGCGCTGCTTTCGGTGATTCCGCTTTCTCTTCAGATAATCCGCGTCAATGTCTTCTATCTGACAGGGCTGAAATACGACGTATTCTCCAGGTTCGGCAGGTCATTCTTCGCCGTGGCCTGCGCCATGTGTTTCCTCGGGCTGTTTTCGGTTCTCGGCAATGAAAAAGAGGCAAACAGAGTCGAAATCTGGATCAACCGTCTTTCCATCGACAGGGACCTCGGACTCGAGCTGCAGCTCAGGGGCGTCGAAAATGCCATCGCCGCCGACAATTCGATTCCGGATGTCATCCGCACGACAAACGATTACCGCGTCATACTGAACAGAATCACAGAGACTTACATGAGCCGAATCTCGAAGGATTTCGACATCAGTGTGTTCATTTTCAATGATAATGTCTCCGACCCCCAGATAGCCAAGTTTTTCAATGACAGGGTGATAGGTGCCGTGCCGATTTCTCCGAACTCCCGTTTCGTATATAGCAGGAACAGCAACGGAAGGGCGCAATATACCGGCATGTTCGTATATTATTCGCCGGACAAGGGCACTGTCAAGCTTCTTCTCGGAGTCAATTCCAAGGCTGACAGGGAGGAGCGCGGATATTCTTTCATCATGGATTCCGGAGCTCCGGGGTCCGTAATCATCCCTCAGCAGTATTCGTACGCGAAATACATAAACGGCAATCTCGTAAGTTATCAGGGCGACTACCCTTATCCGACCATTCTGACAGGCAAGTTCAAAGACGGACTGAATGACGATGGCTCAGGCAAACTGAAGCACAGTTCATACGTCCATTTCGTAAGCAATATCTCTTCTGACGAGACTATCGTAATCTCCAGGCCTAAGATTTCCGTGGTCCAGTACATACTTGCGGCCTGCATGCTCTGTCTGGCAGCATATTTCTGGATAAGACTGCTGGGACTCAGGAAGAAGAAAGAAGGAGAGTTCGAGAAAAACTATTACAAATCCAGAGTAAACACGGTGCTGTTCATATCAATGCTGATGACTCTGGTCACGATGAGCATCATCATGGTCATCTTCGTCTATAAGAGGAATGATGCCAATGTCATGAGGCTGATGACGAGTAAGATTTCCACAATCCAGTCCCTCATGGAAAACCGCACCAGAGGATTCTCGTCATACAAGGACATGATTACCCAGGACATGACGGCAGTGATGGATGACATAGGAAACTACACGAGGTCGGACATCACCATGTATAGTCCTGGCGGAAAAGTGTTCAATACGACTTCTCCTGAGATTTTCGAAAAGATGATTCTGGGTTCGAGAACAAATCCGGATGCCTACAGGAATATAATGTATGCAAACAAGCGCTACTATATCCACAAGGAGAAAATAGGCGGGGTAGGTTTCTATACGATGTATGCGCCTGTCTTCAATGACAACGGCAAGATTCTGGCCATCGTAAGCGCACCATACACAGACCCTGGAATATCCTTCAAGGCAGATGCGCTCTTCCACTCGGTATTTGTCATCACCGTTTTCTTTATCCTGCTGATAATCACAAGGTTCATGACTACAAGAGTGGTAGATAAGATGTTCCGGCCTATCATTGAAATGGGACGCAAGATGATTTATGCACGTACCGGCGGACTGGAGTATATCATCTATGACAATGAGGATGAGATTTCCGGGCTGGTCAGGGCTTATAATCTGATGGTCCACGACCTTTATGAGTCCAGCAAGCAGGTTGCCCAGGCCGAGCGCGAAAGGGCATGGAGTGAGATGGCCAGACAGGTTGCGCATGAAATCAAGAATCCGCTTACTCCTATGAAGCTTCAGATACAGAGGCTCATACGGCTCAAGAGCAAGAACGACCCTTCATGGGAGGCCAAATTCGAGGATATTTCACGCCTTATCCTGGACAGCATTGAAGTTCTCACCGATACTGCCAATGAGTTCTCGACTTTCGCTAAGCTCTATTCGGAGGAGATGGTTCCTATCGACCTCGACAAGATGGCTTCAGACCAGGTGTCAATGTTCGATGACAAGGACAATATCACGTTCCAGTATTATGGTCTGAAGGACGCTATGGTAATGGGTCCTAAGCCTCAGTTGATACGCGTTTTCGTCAATCTTCTCACCAATGCGGTTCAGGCCATCGAGAATCAGCAGACAGCGGACCAAGAAGAGGGCAAGGAACCGGTTCACGGACAGATTGTGCTCTCGCTGCGCAACAGTACCAAGGACGGCTTCTACGACATCGTCATCGAGGACAACGGCCCGGGAATCAAGGATGAGAACCGCAACAGGCTGTTTACGCCTAATTTCACGACCAAGAGCAGCGGTACCGGTCTCGGACTTGCCATCTGCAAGAATATTCTCGAACGCTGCGGCGGCGAAATCTTCTATGGACGTTCGTTTGTGCTCAAGGGCGCATGCTTCACGGTACGCTATCCCAAGAACATGAAGTAACGGGGCAAGGGGAAAAATCCTGTGTTACGCGGGGCCGTAGTATTATTTTAAGCGTCACCGCTGTTACATGTTGGCCGTACTATTGTTTTCTGCAAGCGTTTCCGGAGTTAAGTCGGTTGTCGGGACGGCGCCACATCAGTTTTTGCAATAATTTGATTAATAGGGAGTTGTGAAATTCGGTGTGGATTAGTGGCCAAAAAATCTTCGGAAATCCACGCTCAAAATAAATGATACTTGATTATCAATGTATTACAGAGGTGGCCGTGGCGTCGTCCCGACTGATGGAATTCGCCCCGGCCAGACGATTGTGAAATTCCGCGGGCTGGGGCTGGGCTCGGCGGATTAATGTTTTATAACCCTCTGATAGTCAGATTGTTCAAAATCACAATCTGCCAACCCCTCCTGGCGCGTTGTTACGTGTTTGCAGGAGTAATGATATCGGCAAGCGTCTCCGGAATTAGGCCTGCTGTCGGGACGGCGCCACATCAGTTTTTGCAATAGCTTGATTTATAATAAGTTGTGAAGTTCGGCGTGGATTAGTGGTCAAAAAATCTTCGGTAATCCACGCTCGAAATAAATGATACTTGATGTAAGCGTCTCCGGAGTTACGTATTGACGTGCTTTCATCGGTTACGTACTTTTGCTTTCCAAAATCCAAACGTGAGTAAAAATGGAGACAAAAGAAATGGTGATACCGGATCGGGCCGCAAAACTGTATGAGCGGACATGGGACAGATTCAATGAGATGCTGAGTTTCATTCCGACAATGACGCTGCGGTCGCTCTGCAGGGACTCCCGCGTCAATTATTGCGGGATGCAGG
>OHEU01001275.1_pt1 | contig 11346 bp, 9 predicted proteins | sample 1567341 | NCBI WGS metagenome assembly OHEU01 (sample SAMEA3879524, study PRJEB24766) | human gut metagenome | biome: human-associated habitat; feature: feces | place: USA | collected 1985/1987 | reverse complement strand
AAAAAATTAAGAGGAATTTTAAATTTGATTTTTTGTTAGATATTTACTATATTTTATTAAAGTTAATTTTATTATTATACATCTTGCGAAAACTCAGCTTTTATGGTATAATTGGTTTGTAAACCAATTATATATCAGAAAGCAGTGATTAAAATGGCTCGAAGATATGATAAGGAAGACTCAAAAAGACGAATACTATCCGCTTGTGTAAAGCTTTTCATAGAGAAAGGTTATCATAATACCACATTAGCAGAAATATTAAGAGAAGCCGATGTTACAAGCAGTACATTTCAAAATATTTTTCACACAAAAGACGGTGTACTTATGGATTTAGTTGAATTTATGTTTGAAAATCAATTCGGTATGGCAAGAACAATAGCCAAAACCTCAAATCCTGTACTTATATACGCCGTAGAAACATCTATTCAAATTGCCTTAGCAGAATTAAACGAAAACCTTCGTGATATTTATATAGAAGCATATTCAAATAGTCAGACCATAGAGTATATTCATCAACATACATCTACTGAATTGCATAAAATATTTGGCGCTTATCTTCCAGACTATGAAGAAAGCGATTTTTATGAGCTTGAAATTGGCTCATCAGGAATTATGTGTGGATATATGGCAAAGCGTTGCGATAAATATTTCACACTCGAAAAAAAGATTCAACGCTTTCTTGCAATGAGTATGACCGTCTATGCTGTTCCTGATGATGAACAGCAACAAATCCTTAGCTATATATCAAGCCTTGATATTCGCCATATAGCCAATCAAGTAATGCAAAAGCTTTTTATTGCATTAGCAATGAAATTTGATTTCACTTTTAATACTGAATGGAGGAAATAAGATGAAAATATTAAAAAGGACGCTCCTTATTTTAGCCGCACTTATAGTTGTAGTTGCTATTGTTTTTACAACTATCTATTTCACAAGATTCCAAACATCGGCAACTATTCAAAAAATCACAACATATGATGAATATAACCTCTACCGTATGGATATTAAATATGATTACAGCATTGAAAACATCATAAATTATGGTATAACTGATAATCAGTCCTTTGTTGATGCTGTAACAAAAGAAGCTTTGCCACTTTTGCCAGTACATATTGAAGTTCCCGATTTTGGTTGTAGTGCTTTCAGTGTTAAGGATACCGACAATAATAACCTTATGGGCAGAAATTATGATTTTAAAAATGATAGTTCAGCAATGCTTGTTTATTCAACTCCAAAAGATGGATATAAGTCAGTCGCCTTTGCTGCTCTTGATAATATTTCTGCAAATACTGCTGATGCAAGCCTCAAATCCCGACTTGCCTGCCTTACTGCACCATTTGTATGCTTAGATGGAATGAATGAAAAAGGTGTATCTATCGCCGTTCTTACTCTCGACAGCGAACCAACCAAGCAAAATACTGGTAAACCAACCATTGCTACAACCTTAGCCATAAGATTAGTGCTTGATAAAGCCGCATCTACTGAGGAAGCTGTCGGACTTCTAAAAAACTATGATATGATGGCAAGTAGTGGTCGAGATTATCATTTTTATATAACAGACTCAAGCGGTGACGGAAGAGTAATCGAGTATAGCCTTGATAGCGAAAGAAAGCTTGTTGCAACACCTGTTCGTGCTGTAACAAACTTCTTTGAAATGTATAAGGATAAGGTAAAGCCAAATCAACACAACGAAAATTACGGCCATGGCAAGGAAAGATATGATGCTATGGAAGAAATTTTCAACAAAAATGAGGGCAAAATCACAAACAAAGTTGCGTGGGACGCACTCAAGGCCGCATCACAAAAGCCAAACAAAGATGATATAACCAGCAACACTCAATGGTCAATTTTATACAATAATACCGACCTTACAGCCGAAATTGTTATTCGTAGAGATTGGGATACAGTAACAACCTACGACCTTGACCTCAATGAAATAAATGGTGGCGAAGATTAACAAATTCCGATATATATTTACTTAAAACATACAAAAAAACGGTAAAGCCAAATCAGGCTTTACCGTTTTTATAGTTTATATTATTTTACTTTGCGTAATCGAATGCTCGGCTTTCTCTTATGATATTAACCTTAATTTGTCCTGGATATTCAACATCAGACTCAATCTTACGGCAAATATCTCTTGCGAGAAGAACCATCTGGTCGTCCTTAATCTTTTCAGGCTTAACAATGATTCTGATTTCTCTACCAGCCTGAATTGCAAAGCTACGCTCAACACCATCAAAGCTTGATGCGATTTCTTCAAGCTTTTCAAGACGCTTAATGTAGTTTTCGAGGTTTTCTCGTCTTGCACCAGGTCTTGCAGCGGAAATGGCATCAGCTGCCTGAACAATACAAGCAATAACTGTCTTAGCCTCAACATCGCCATGGTGAGCATGAATAGCATGAACAACTGTTTCGCTCTCTTTATACTTGCGGGCAACATCAACACCAATCTCAACATGAGAACCCTCAATCTCGTGGTCGAGAGCCTTGCCAATATCATGAAGAAGTCCTGCTCGGCGAGCAAGTGTCGGGTCAAGACCAAGCTCAGAAGCCATAATACCAGCAAGATATGCAACTTCAAGTGAGTGGTTAAGAACATTCTGTCCATAGCTTGTGCGGTAACGAAGTCTGCCAAGCAGCTTAATAAGCTCAGGGTGTATTCCGTTTACGCCAGCCTCAATAACAGCTCTTTCGCCCTCTTCCTTGATGGTATTTTCAACCTCTCTGCGAGCCTTTTCATACATTTCTTCAATTCTTGCAGGGTGGATTCTTCCATCAGAAATAAGCTTTTCAAGCATAACTCTGGCGATTTCTCGTCTTACAGGCTCAAAGCAAGAAAGTGTGATAGCCTCAGGTGTATCATCAATAATAAGGTCAACGCCTGTGAGAGTTTCTATCGCTCTGATATTTCTTCCCTCACGACCGATAATTCTGCCCTTCATCTCATCATTTGGCAGTGGAACAACAGATACTGTTGCTTCTGTAACATGGTCAGCCGCAACACGCTGAATAGCAAGTGAAATAATCTCTCTTGCCTTTTTTTCGCATTCGTCACGAGTTTTCTGTTCGTAATCAAGAACCTTAACAGATTTTTCGTGAACAAGCTCATTTTCAAGTGTTTTGAGCAAATAATCCTTTGCCTGCTCTGAAGTAAACTTAGATATTGTTTCGAGAACCTCTATCTGAGCCGTTTTGACCTTTTCAGCCTCAGCGAGCTTATCATCAGCCCCCTTGAGTTTTTTGTTAAGAGTTTCGTCCTTAGCCTCAAGGCTCGTCATTTTCTTTTCGAGAGTTTCCTCTTTTTGTTGTATTCTGCGTTCCTGACGCTGAATCTCTCTTCTGCGTTCGTTAAGTTCTTTGTCTGCTTCATTACGCAAACGATGGATTTCATCCTTACCTTCAAGTATGGATTCTTTCTTTTTGGCTTCTGCGGATTCTTTAGCAGCCTCGACTATACGCTCAGCTTCCTTTTCAGCAGAACCGATTTGGCTTTCTGCAACCTTTTTACGATAGTTTATTCCGGCGTAAAAAGCTACTATGCCAGCTATTATAGCAAAAACTATAATAAGTACAATCGCCAACCATAAATCCATAGTTATAGGCACCTCCTTTTTAATCTTTAGTATTTCAAAATTATGTCAGTTGCCGAGGAAGTGCCGCTATTATATTTTATAAAATTTTTAATCTGAGTATTATAAAATCAGTCCGAAAAGTCGTGATACTTCATAATAACGCACTAATCCCCTACATCAGCACATTATTTCTAAACAGATTATTAAGGCTCAGAAAATATATCTATTCACCGCAATAAATTCTTTTACGGAAAAATATATGAATTCGAAAATCATTTTTTGAGTTAAGAACTATTATAACCCAATAATGTGGAATCTTATCATCATTTAATATATATATAATAACAGCCTTTCGGCAGAAAAATAGTATAACAGCAGAACCGTTATAGGGATAGTTGACAAACTACCCTAAGTATTATTTTAAACGGTGATATATAAATTGTCAAGCGATTTACAGTCGCATTTAAAGTATAAAATTGCTGTATAAATTTGGTTATTATTTTTTACAAATAAGACAGCTTTAAAACTTAAAGCTTTGAAGAAGTATATTGAGCCTATGAATGGCGAGAAATTGGTAAAATTCATATTATAGTAAGAGTAGCTATTTAGGGGGGTAGGCTATGGAAATATTTGGATTGCTCTTACTATCAATGTCACTTTCAATAGATGCATTTACAATTGGAACAAGTTGTGCATTAGGTGGAATAAAGGCCTCTTGGAAATCGAGGCTGATAATTTGTGCAATTTCTGTACTTATTATGGGTATTTCAATATTCTGTGGTGAAGCTTTGGCAAGATTTATAAGCCAAGAAGTGGCAAGATATATTGGCTGTGGAATGTTATGTATACTTGGTATTTATATAATTTTTGGGAGCTTTGCTAGAAATAAAAAACCAAAAAGGAAAAGCATAACACTGGCCTTAAAGCCTTTAGGAATAACTATAAGCATAATAAGAGAGCCTCATCTTTGTGATATTGATAAATCAAATACAATAGACTCAAAAGAGGCCTGCTATATTGGTACAGCACTTTCAATAGATTCGATTGGAGCGGGGGTTTCTATGGGAGTAAGCGGAATAGGTGCAATTTCGGCAGCAGGTTTATGTGGAGCGTTTCAGTTGATATTTCTTTGTTGTGGTCTATTTTTAGGAAAAAAGCTGAGAGGAATAGAAAGAATACCATCTGAAATTTTTACAAGGATTTCAGGACTTGTTATAATACTTATTGCGGTTATAAGGCTATTTATATAGAAGATATTTTATAATCTGTATACTTTGAAGATTGTATAATTGCGTAGTATATTATTATGGTTAAAATGTGCAAATTTATATATGAATTTTTGGAAGTTTTTTTAATGATAGTGTCATTTTGTGCAAAATGCCGTCAAAAAGCATTAAAAAACCCCAAAAATGCTAAAAATGGGGAAAATAGTTCTTGGCTGGAACTATTTTTAACAAAAAATAAAAAAGCTATTCAAAATTTTGTCAAAATATTACGGAAGAATTATATTAAAAATGCACATAAATAGGAAATTTAATTTATGCAAAACAGAAAAAATCATAAAAAAACGAGTAATATTAAACAAATTTAGGACACCATTTATAGTTATATGAATAAAAATTACAATTTATAGTTGCAAAGTTCAAAATCATATGTTATTATTACTACAGAGGCGGAGGGGTTCGCTGAGCGTATATGCGATTTAAACAAAATTGTTGATTTTCGTTATTATGCTCCGAATACCTCGCTGAGAGGTATAAAGCAGATGCTTTATATGCAAGCCAGAACAAACAAAAATTTTTTAGAGAGAAGGATTTTAAAATGGCAAGTAAGGCAAAAAAGACCACAGCGTTGCTTCTCGCATCTCTAATGTGTGTAGGTGCATTCGCAGGTTGTGGCGGTAACGGCAATAATGGCGGTACAAGTAGTACAGCAGGTGGTTCTTCAGCAGGTGGTACAGAAAGCACAGCTTCTACAGCTTCTACAGCAGGTGAAGCTTCTATTCCTACAGTTGCAGAAATCACAGAGAGACTTAAGACAGAAGCTAAAGACGGCAAGATTTCTCTTAAGGTATGGGCTCCTAGCAATAGTAAGGACTTCATCAAGAGCATGGTCGAGAAATTTAAGACAACTTATGCTGTTGATGGCGTAACATACGAAATTAAGGTTGTTGAAAAAGGCGAAGATAAGTGCATTAACTCACTTACAGAAGACGCTTCTAAGGGTGCTGATGTATTCCAGTTCCCAACAGACCAGCTTCTCACAGGTGTCAATGCTGGTGTTCTCGCAGAAGTTCCTACAGTTTTCCAGGGTCAGATTTCTTCTGAAAATATGGAAGACGCAGTTAAGAACTGCACATATGATAACAAGGTATACGCTTATCCTATGACATCTGATAACGGATACTTCCTCTATTATAATAGTTCTAAGTTTACAGCTGATGATGTTAAGTCTTTTGAAACTCTCCTTGATAAGGCAGCTAAGCAGAAAGTTCAGGCTTTTATGACAATTGGTGACGCTTGGTATACCTCAAGCTTCTTCTATGCAGCAGGCTGCGATATTAAGCTTGATACAGCAACACAGAAGATGGATCTTATTGACTTTGATACAGATAAGGGTGTTGCAGCTACTAAGGCTATGGCAGACCTCGTAAACAACAACAAGGATTCTTTCGTATCTACAGGTGACAATGCTGCTATTCTTACACTTCTTTCATCTGGCAAGCTTCAGGCTGTTGTAACAGGTACTTGGAATACTGCTGCTATCGAAAATGCATGGGGCAAGGAGAATGTTGCAGCTACAAAGCTTCCAACAGTTAAGATGAATGGTACAGATACACAGCTCCATTCTTTCGGTGGTTACAAGCTCGTAGGTGTAAACTCTGCTTCTAAGTTTCCACTTGCTGCTGCTACACTCGCAACATATCTCACAGGTCCTGAAGTTCAGCAGGAAAGATATAACCAGCTTAAGGTTATCCCAACAAACAACGCAATTCTCGCATCAGACGCACTTAAGAATGATCCAATCCAAAAGGCTATTGAGGCTCAGCGTCCATACTCACACTCACAGAGCGTTTGCACAATGAAATACTGGGATCCAGTTGCATCTGTAGGTTCTGATATTAATAACGGTAACCTCAAGAGCAGCGATGAAGCAGGCATTAAGGCAGCTCTCCAGAAGGTTGTTAAGAGCGTCGAGCAAGGCTAATAGCACCACAGACTGAATAATAACCGTATAATAAAAACGGTGAAACTTTATGCGAGCAGCCTGATATTTAATGTTAGGCTGCTCAAATAAAGTTAAGAACATAAAAACTTATATTTTTTCAGAAAGAGGGTGCAAAACCGCATGGATTTTCTTGATTATATGCAGATGAGTGCAGGTCAAAAGTTTGCTTATAAATTTAAGACATTCTTTAAAACTCTGCCTTCAAACATCGGCAAGGTCTTTATCTTGTTCGGTCAGAAAGTCATTAAACTTTTAAACGCTATCGCCAAAGGCTTTGCTAACTATGGCAGAAATTTTGTAAAAGGCGATATTTTCACAAAGCTTTCTTATATTATTATGGGTGCTGGTAGCATCGGTCATAAGCAGATAGTAAAGGGTATTCTTTACCTTGTGCTTGAAGTTTTATACTTCGCATTTATGATTGGTTTTGCGGTTCCTTATGGACTTTCACAGTTCTTCACACTTGGTACAGTAGAAACTCATAATGAAAAGGATACATGGGGTGTTCAGACTGAGATTCAGGGTGATAACTCTATGCACATTCTTCTCATAAGCGTTATGGCAATGATTGTAACTATTGCATTCTTTGTATTCTATCTTATGAATATCAAGTCTGCTATTGCTGCACAGGAAACAATTAAGGCTGGCAAAAAGCCAATCGGCATTAAGAGGGAGATTCTTATATTCCTTGATGAGCGTTTTCACATCACTCTTCTCAGCCTTCCTATTGCTCTTATCCTTTGCTTTACAGTCCTTCCGATTATATTTACAGTCTTTATTGCTTTCACAAACTATGACCGGTTCCATCAGGCTCCACAAAAGCTCTTTACTTGGGTAGGCTTTAAGAACTTTGCAGATGTTTTCTATGATAACCCTGAAAAGTCTTATACCTTTGGTAAGATTCTTGGCTGGACAATTATTTGGGCTTTCTTTGCAACATTTACCAACTACATAGGTGGTATGGTTCTTGCACTTCTCATCAATAAGAAGGGCATTAAGTTTAAGGGACTCTGGAGAACACTCTTTGTTATCACAATCGCTGTTCCTAACTTTGTTACACTCCTTGTTATGAATCAGCTCCTTGCTGACCAAGGTACTCTTAACCTGACACTTAAGGACTGGGGACTTATAAGCGACAGTATTCCATTCTTATCAGATGCGACCTATGCTCGTGTAGTTGTTATCTTGGTTAATATGTGGATTGGTGTTCCTTACACAATGCTTAGTACCAGTGGTATTCTTATGAATATTCCTGAGGACCTCTATGAAAGTGCTAAGATTGACGGCGCGAGTGCTTTCCAGACATTTATGAAGATTACTCTTCCATATATGCTCTTCGTTACAACTCCGTACCTCATTTCTTCTTTCGTAGGAAACATCAACAACTTCAATGTTATCTACCTCTTAACTGCCGGTGAACCAAAGAGTACAGATTATTACAGCGGTGCAGGTAAGACAGACTTGCTCGTTACATGGCTCTATAAGTTGACTGCTAATAATAAGGACTATAACCTTGCGGCTGTTATAGGTATTATTATCTTCGTTATCTGTGCTATTGCATCGTTGATTACCTATAATATGTCAAAATCTGCTAAAGATGAGGAGGCATTCGGATGACACAGACTGCCGGAGAAAAATCATATTCCAAAAGAAAAAAAACAGTCAACATTATTGTTTATGTTATACTTGCAGTTATGGCGGTTATTTGGTTGCTTCCAATCGTTTGGTTGGTTATCACATCATTTAGTGAGCAAATGGGTCCGTCCGCAAGTTTCATTCCAAAGAAGTGGACTTTCAATAACTATGTAAGACTTGTTACAGACGAGAGCTTCCCATATTGGCGTTGGTTCTTGAATACACTCTTTGTTGCGATTGTCTCTTGTGTAATTTCTACACTCTTTGTACTTATGACAAGCTACACATTGAGCCGTCTCCGTTTCAAATGGCGTAAGAAATTCCTTAACATAGGTCTTATCCTTGGTATGTTCCCAGGCTTCATGTCAATGGCTGCTATTTATGCTATCATCGAATGGATTGGTCTTAGCCAGTCACTCTTCGCACTTATTCTTGTATATTGTGCAGGTGCAGCTATGGGCTTTCAGATTAGTAAGGGCTTCTTCGATACAATTTCACATTCACTTGATGAGGCTGCTACTATTGATGGTGCTAATAAAAACACCATCTTCTGGAGAATTATTCTTCCACTTTCAAAGCCGATTCTTGTATATACAGCTTTGACAACATTTATCAGCCCTTGGGTTGACTTTATATTCGTCAGCTATATCATGAAGGACAACAAAGATAATTATACTGTTGCTTTTGGCTTACAGCAAATGCTCGAAAGAGAGAACAATGCAAAGTATTATACAACATTCTTTGCGGGTTCTGTTATAGTTGCACTTCCTATCACACTTCTTTTCATTAAGATGCAGAAGTATTATGTTGAAGGTGTTACAGGCGGAGCTGTTAAAGGCTGATTTTATTCAAAAACGAAGCAAGGAGTGGCTCTTGAGCTACTCCCTGCTTCCTTGTTTATAAAGGAGAGATTTACTTGAAAAAAAGACTTTTAGCACTTACTCTTTGTGCGGCTATGCTTGTTTCAGCGGTATTGACTGGTTGCCAGAATGGTGGAACAACAGAAAGCAACAATTCTGTTGTTTCTAATACTGAATCTGCTGTATCTTCAAGCTCTGATAGCAGTATCCCTGAAGATGGCGGTTTTAAAACGATAAGCTATGAGGCATCTAAGGACAAGTATAGAAACTATTATGAGATTTTTGTATATTCTTTCTGCGATTCAGATGGTGATGGTATAGGCGATTTTAAGGGTCTTACATCTAAGCTCGATTACCTTAATGACGGCGACCCTAAAACAACAGATGACCTCGGCATTGATGGAATCTGGCTTATGCCGATTATGCCTTCTGGTTCATATCATAAGTATGATGTTGATAACTATAAGGATATTGATAAGAGCTATGGTACTCTTGAAGATTTTAAAACATTCCTTTCAGAGGCTCATAAGCGTGGTATAAATGTTATTATTGACTTTGTTATTAACCATACTTCTAATACTAATGAATGGTTTAAAAAGGCTAAAGAGGAACTTAAAGAGGGCAAAACCGATGGCTATGCTCAATATTATAACTTTGTTCAGTCTGATTCAAAGCCAGCAGATGTAGGTGCTTCAAAGTATTATTATGCTGGAACAAAAGGCTGGTATTATGAATCCGCATTTACTCAGAATATGCCTGACCTTAACCTCAAGAACGAAAAGGTTCGCAAGGAAATAGAGGGTATTTGTGATTTCTGGCTCAAGGATATTGGTATAGATGGTTTCCGTCTTGACGCTGCATATCACTATGACCAAAATTCAAACGAATCTATTAATGACATTAAATGGCTATATGACTACTGCAAGAGTATTAAAGACGATGTCTATATGGTCGGTGAAGTTTGGATGGGCGGAAATGTTATCTCCGATTTCTATAAGAGTGGTGCAGACAGCTTCTTTAATTTCGATATGCAGGGTACTTCTGGACAGGTTGCAACTAAGGCTGTAAACCTCAAGAATGTAAAGGGCTACTATGACTATGTAAAATCTTGGGTTGATACAATTACTGAAAACAATAGCAAGGCTATAAGTGCTCCGTTTATTTCTAATCACGATACTGCAAGAAGTGCAGGTTTCCTTACAAGAAATACTCAAAAGGAAAAGAACGCAGCTATGGCTTATCTCCTTACTCCAGGTAATCCATTTATCTATTATGGCGAGGAGATTGGTATGACTGGTTCTGGAGAAGACCCTGATAAGAGAACTGGTATGGTTTGGTCACTTTCTGATAATACTGGCTATGTTGCAAGTATTCCGGGTGCTACTACAAATACTGAAAAGCCTGAAGAGGGTGTAGCAGAGGCACAAAAGAATGAAAACTCTCTCCTTAATCTCTATAAGAAGGTTATAAGACTTAAGCTTCAGAACCCTGAAATCGCAAGAGGCACATTTACTCCTGTTACTCTTGATGAGAATAATAAGGCTGTTGGTGCATTCATCAGCGAATACAATGGTTCTAAGGTGATGGTCATTCTTAACCTTAGCGATAAGGCAACTGTTACAGTTCCTAAGTCAGCAATGTCTTATTCAGGTGTAAGAGGCTATATTGTGAGTGATACAACTAATACAGAAAAGGTTGAGCTTAACGGCGAACAGCTTACTATTCCTGCAAATAGCGTTGTAGTTCTTAAATAATTTGATTTTATAGTTTGACACCCCGTTTATCGGATAATTTCTGATAAACGGGGTGTTGCTATTTTTGGAAAATTTATAGCAAATTAAACTTAACTTTAGGCCACATTAGTTTTAACTAATTATAACTTTTAAATATAACATTTTAGATTTGTATGTAAGTTTTATGTAAAGCTACTTAAATTAAATAACTTTGGTATTTCACTTTAATAATTGACAAATATTAGCAATAAATGTATAATTTTAATGGTCTTTTTTATATTTTTTTATTGTAACATAGTTTTTGTGCTGTCAGCA
>OHEU01001266.1_pt1 | contig 11398 bp, 8 predicted proteins | sample 1567341 | NCBI WGS metagenome assembly OHEU01 (sample SAMEA3879524, study PRJEB24766) | human gut metagenome | biome: human-associated habitat; feature: feces | place: USA | collected 1985/1987 | reverse complement strand
GGAAAATGAACCATATTAGTACTGATATATATAAATAATTTAGATCATTTACTTAAATAAGCAATTTTACATTATTTTTTTCAAAAAACTTTCATATCGTATACTTAAAACCTGTTTTAGCATCAAATTGTCGTAAATCAACGTCTCGCGCGCATACCTATTACATATTATGTGCAATAAAATAAGTTAAAAGCAAGGTGGCGGCCCATAACGACTTTAGCCACTTGCGCAACGTATGCTCGCCGCTATGGCTTCAATGGCAACACGCTGTCTCTGCCCACACTGATGTGTGGATATGAACTGGTGTGGGTGTACTTCGGCGAATAACTATTTTGTTTGACGCTTTTAGACAAAAACATAAAAAACCCCGCCTAATCTTTCGAGCCTTCGGCTCTGTATGTATATAGAAGGGCGGATTGGTGAGAGCAAGCTCTCCCTCTATCCTCCCTCCTATATACATACTGCGACACTTCGTGCCGCTCGAAAGATGATGCGGTGATAAACAAAAAAAACATTATCTACAATCTTTTGCATCATTCATTAAGTAATAATCTTTTGAAACTTGCATTAATTAGTTACCTCTTGTAAACATAATAATCTTTTATAAATAAAAAACAATAGCCTTTTGACGTTATGATTTTCAATATTCAAAAATTGGGAGAACATCAACCTCTACTTCAAGAAAAACTACGCAAATACTGTTATCACATTAATGGATGTTGCCAAGCAGTGCACCAAGAGTTGGGGCCTTTTCTTAACGAATATATGTATCAAGATGCATTGGAAATTATATTCAACGAGAACTCGATTCCTTATACAAGAGAATACTTTTTCACTATCGATTTTCATGGTCAAAGGATAAAGCACAAACACTTTGTCGACTTTTATGTACAAGACCAGGTTTTTATCGAATGTAAAGCTGTTGAGAACGTTAATGCTAACCACCGACAACAACTATGGAACTATATGCGATTAACAAAGACACGTATCGGCATACTATGGAATTTCGCCCCTATACGCGACCAAAGCGAACATTATTATCTTGATATTGACACAAACATTATGTACGCCTTTTAAACTAAAGGTAATAATCATTAAAAAGACATTAACAATTATATTATTGTGCGTCTTTCTATCATAATGTTTCAGCTGGCATTAACAATTATATTATTGTGCGCCTTCCTACGATAATGTTTTTTCTGTTTATTGCCGACTATCCTTTCGAGCACCACGAAGGGGTGCTATATAAAAGCAGATGCCGTATTGGGGAGAGCCAGCTCTCACTAATACGACATCTGTTTTTATATAAAGCCGAAGGCTCGAAAGGAGAGGCGGGGTTTTTATGGTTTTTGTTTTACAGCACCATTACATTACTGCCCCATCACATCAACAAAATTATTATTCGCTCTCTAACCCCTCAGTAAACTCGCGATGGAAGGTAGTAGAGAGGGTAAGAATTTCGCGACGGTCTTCTTCAGGCAGTGTCCACAGTGGCGTTTCGCCTGCGCGGTGCGCCTTTACGCGTCGCACACAACGTGCTATCTTGCGTTTATTGTTACGCGCCTGAAGTTGGTCGCCCTGAATGGGTTTCTGGTTTACATACGAGAAGGCGGCAAGACGCTTCATGAAACTCTCGAAACGATTGAACAACAGAGCCTGACGCATCATCTTCTCAGGGTCGGCATCCAGCCCCTCCATATCCATCAGGTCGTTCATATGCTCATGGCTCCAATCGGCCTCATCCAGCCAATACCATTGAAAGGCCAACTTCTGCTCAAGGTGCATCAGCTGGTGTGCCAAGTTGCCCTCAGCCTCTTCAGCCGCATCGCCCTCGGTGGGCAACGCCACAAAGCCCTCGAAGGCATAACGTGCCAAGGGCACCGCCTCGCAAGCGAGCGACGCGTCAACCTCGTCATGACTGCCCGTGAGCGTAATGCGCCAGCGGTTGTTCTTATTTTTCACCAGCACGGTGTGGGCGCCCATCATCAGTTGCTTCAGTGTGCCACGGTCGGCTATCTGGTCAACCTCAGCCAGGCGGTCGCGCATATCGCGCACAGCCATGGTGCCATCGTCGCGCAACACGCACAGGTAGTTAAGGCGGTTGTCGTCGAGGGTTATCGAGAAGCGGTCGTTAGCGCCATCGCCCACAAAGGCATACTGATACTGATCGAGCTCGTCGTGCGTAACGGTCAGTTCACCATCAATGCGGTTGCCATCGGCATCGGTGAGCGAGAAGCCCACGTAAGGCACCACCAAACGTATGGTGAAAGGAGCGCCCTCGTCGGGGAACAGTTGGCAGGCAATGCCCTCATCGCCAAAGTCTTCTTTCTTCAGCACGAAGCCATCGTCTTCAAGGCGAGCCTTGTCAATGCGCACCTCGCCATCGGGGAAGTTGATGTCGAACACAATCTCTTGCTCGTCTTCACGGGTTACCTGAATAAAGTCGGAGGGCTCCATGCCCAGGTTCACCATCGACACAGGAGAGACCTCTTCATCGCCGTCGCCCAACACTTCGGCTTCTATATTACCCAGCATAGGGTCGTCGTCCCATTGATCGTCGGCGGCACCTTCAGCCTTAAACACCACAAAGGTAAGGCGCACGGGCTTGCGCGAGCCATCCTCGCGGCAGAGCACCAGTTGTGCCTCCTTAGGTACGAAAACAGGAGTGGAAAGATACGGGCTGACGCACACCGACGAGTATTCAACCTCCGTCCACGCACCAGCCTGTTGCTGCGTTGTTGTTGTCATTCTTTATACTATAGTTATCCTATTATTATCGTTGGCCCTGCCTTACAGCCATCCTGCTGCCATAGGGTTGCCAACCGTCTTTTAGCAAACGGATTGCAAAATTAATATAAAATTAGGAATTTCACAAGAAAGTAACCATTTAAAATTCATTGCAAAACAACCCTCTTCCGTTATTATCTCAAAACAACAAAAAAGACATAAAACGCCATAAACAGTTATGATACAAGCTGATAAAAGTAGAACACTTTAAATCATTGTCATAGCTGACGTCAAATTCTTCTTCAGACATCAAATTCTTCTTCAAATAAAAGCATAGGAAAAGGCAACAGAAAACAATCTGAAAATCAGGCAGAAACAAGCATAACATTGTCTGAAACCTTTGAAAAAGTCATGCCGCATCGACCGTTATGAACACGGAGAACGGTCGATGCTCGTGTTCACACCGACCGTTATGAACATGGAGAACGGTCGGTGTGAGATGACATTCTCATGGGTTCTGCAATACTTCTCAATGCTTTCGCCCGATTTTCAAGTTGATTTCAGACAACAATTACCTTAATTCCGGCCTATCATTGCCTTAGCTTTAGTGAACAAGAAGATGGAAAGGTGGTAATGAGTAAGATACACATTTTATCGTTTATAGACGATAAGGGCACAGATAAGAGTATTGTGATTTACAATCCATTTCGCGCGTTTTGATGTAAACACGAACATTTATTTATATCTAAAGGGATACGCCCTCAAAGTGAGGGTGTGTAAAAATAGAAGTTAAAAGAAGTTTGGGCTTCGCCCGAAGTTAACAGAAGTTAGCGGACATATGTATAAATTGCTGAAAATAAAGCATTTGTCTGTTAACTTCCATCCATCGTAGATGGATTAACTTCTTCTTAACTTCCTCTAACTCCTATTTTGACACACCCTCCCCAATGATAACATAAATTGGGGGCTGGAGAACAGGGCGCAAAAAAGAGGGCACAAAAAAAGGAGGTGCTTTATTTCACCTCCTCATAGTCAACATATTCGCCATCTTCTTTGGCGAAAATCTTTTTGTTACGATCTTCAGAGCTTCGGCTGTCGTACAGCATTTCATCGGCCGAAGCGGCGTTGGTGCGCTGCTGAGCACGTTGCTGTGAGCGTTGCTGAGCACGTTGTCGCGAACGTTGTTGCTGTTGAAAGCCACCGTTAGCCCCAAACTGTTTACTCATCTGCTTCACACGAAACAAGAACTTAAACACCGTGAAGCCGCCCACCAAGAAGATGATGAGTATGGGCAATATGATGAAAATAAAAAAGAGTTTGAACATAAATAGTGTATGTTACAATAAGAAAACCTTATCGGCGCAGCGCAAGAGCGGCCGAAAGGATAATGTATACCAAGATGATGGCCCAGAAGCTCTGCAGCAGACCAAAGGCCACGATGCATGCCACGGCAAAGGCGGCGAAGAGATATTTCACCTCGTTGCCCTTCCATCCCCACTGCTTAAACTTGAGAGCAAACATGGGCAGTTCGCACACCAGCAACCAGCTTGACAAGCATATCATAACCAGCACCACTGGCAGCATGTATGAAGGGCTGGTGAGCCAATTGGCATGGGTAGAGAGCAGCGAGCCCCAGAACAGGGCGTTGGCAGGTGTGGGCAAGCCTATGAACGAGGTGGTTTGACGCTCGTCGAGGTTAAACTTTGCTAAGCGCAGGGCCGAGAAGGCTGCCACCACAAAGGCAAAGTAAGGCAGCCAAGGGCGGCAGCACTCAAGGGCCGAGGGATAGTCCATCACCTTAAGATGTGCAAAGATGATGGTGGCAGGTGCCACGCCGAATGTGACATCGTCGGCCAGCGAGTCGAGCTCCTTACCAATGGGCGACGACACGTGCAAGAGCCGTGCGCTCATGCCATCGAAGAAGTCGAACGCGGCACCCAAGATGATAAACATCAGCGCCATGCGCACATCGCCCTGAAAGGCAAAGCCCGTGGCGATGCAACCCGAAATGAGGTTGCACGAAGTAAGGGTGTTTGGAATTACTTTCTTAATGTTTGTTAGAATATTCACTTGAATGATCCTCCTTATTTCAAATGTTTATTTCAAACGTGCAATGACCGTTTGGTCGCCCACGGTGGCCTGTCCCATCTTTACGCACACCTCGGTGCCCAGAGGCAGGTAAACATCTACACGCGAACCAAACTTGATGAAGCCCAGGTGCTCGTCGATGTAGCAATCTTCGCCCTCCTTAGCATAGGTTACAATGCGGCGTGCCACGGCGCCAGCAATCTGTCGGCAAAGGATGTCGACACCATCGGAAGTAGTGATGAGCACGTCGGCATGCTCGTTTTCTTCGCTGGCTTTGGGCAGCCATGCCTTATGAAAATTGCCGTTGGTGTGCTTCACCGCCTTCACGCGTCCGTCAACGGGGAACCAGTTGGCATGCACGTTAAACAGGCTCATGAAGATGCTCACCATCAGGCGGCGGTCATGAAAATATTCGTTTTCTTCTACCTCCTCAATTACGACCACGCGGCCATCGGCAGGTGCCACTACAATCTTTTCAGTGTCTTCGCTGGGGAAATAGCGTATGGGGCAACGGAAGAAATTCACCACGATGCCGTAAACCACGGCCATCACGGCTAAGAAGCACCAGAAGGGAGCAGGGTTATCAACGAAGCGCCACAACAGCAAGGCAATGGCAGCAATAAAGATGAAGCCATACACCAAAGTGTCGGTGCCTTCACGATGCAAACGAATTTTCTTGAATTTCTTTATATTTTTGATCATAGTTGTCAGGATAATAATTATTTTGCAAAGGTAAGGCTATTTTTTCAATCTCGCAAAAAATAGTCTTATTCTTTTGCACATGTCAATATTTAGCCTTAACTTTGAAACAAAATTCACACTCGTAATAATCATGCAAGATTTCGTTCACCTACACGTACACACTTACTATTCGATACTCGACGGACAGTCGAGCGTGCAGAAACTCGTAGACAAAGCCGTGGCCGACGGTATGCGCGGTATGGCTATTACTGACCATGGTAACATGTTCGGCATCAAAGAGTTGTTCAACTATTGTAACAAGGTGAACGGAAAACGCAAAGACGAAGGCAAAGAACCCTTCAAACCCATTTTTGGTTGCGAGATGTATGTGGCACACCACCGCAAAGAAGATAAGGTGAAGGAACATGGTGACATGGGTGGCTATCACCTTATTGTTTTGGCCAAAAACTATCATGGCTATAAAAATTTGATTAAGCTGGTGTCGAGGGCATGGGTAGACGGCTATTATATGCGCCCACGTACCGACCGCGAAGACCTTGAAAAGTATCATGAAGACCTGATTGTGTGCTCGGCCTGTATTGGTGGCGAGGTGCCCAAAAAGATATTGAACGACGATATTGCAGGTGCCCGCGAAGCCGTTGAATGGTACAGACGCGTGTTTGGCGACGACTATTATCTGGAGTTGCAACGCCACGAGGTAACCGACCCCTCGGTGCGCGCTAACCGCGAAACCTTTCCGCTGCAACAAAAGGCAAACCGCGTGCTCATTGAGTTGGCACACGAATATGGCATCAAACTGATATGTACCAACGATGCCCACTTTGTTGACCAAGATAACGCCGAGGCCCACGACCACCTGTTGTGTTTGGCCACAGGAAAAGACCTCGACGACCCCACCCGTATGCTCTACACTAAGCAAGAGTGGTTTAAAACCCGACAAGAGATGAACGACGTGTTTAGCGATGTGCCCGAGGCGCTGAGCAACACGCTGGAGATACTGGACAAGGTGGAGATGTATAGCATTGACCATGCCCCTATCATGCCCTTCTTCCCCATTCCTGCCGAGTTTGGTACTGAGGACGACACGCGTAAACAACATTCGCCCGAAGACCTGTATCACGAATTTACCTCTGACGAGAACGGCGAAAACCCATTGCCTAAAGACGAGGCCGACAAAAAAATAAAACGCTTGGGCGGTATCGACAAGCTATACCGCATAAAATTTGAGGCCGACTATTTGGCCAAGCTGGCCTATGATGGTGCCAAGAAACTGTATGGCGACCCGCTGCCCAATGAGGTGGCAGAGCGTGTGAAGTTTGAGCTACACATTATGAAGACGATGGGTTTCCCTGGCTACTTCCTTATTGTGCAAGACTTTATCAACTCGGCACGCGACGAGCTGGGCGTAATGGTAGGCCCAGGCCGTGGTTCGGCAGCTGGTTCGGTGGTGGCCTACTGTTTGGGCATCACTAAAATCGACCCCATCAAATACGACCTTCTGTTTGAACGTTTCTTGAACCCCGACCGAATCTCGCTGCCTGATATCGATACCGACTTTGACGATGACGGACGTGGTAAGGTGCTGGAATGGGTGGAAGATAAATACGGACACGATAAGGTGGCACACATTATCACCTACGGCACCATGGCTACGAAAAACTCGATTAAAGACGTGGCGCGCGTTGAGAAGTTGCCACTGCCCATATCAAACGCGCTGTGCAAAGCCATTCCTGATAAGTTGCCCGACGGTCTAAAGATGAACCTGCCCAACGCTATTAAGTGTGTGCCAGAACTGCGCGACGCTGAAGCCAGCGCCGACCCGCAGATGGCCAACACTATAAAATATGCCAAGATGCTGGAGGGCACGGTGCGCGGAACAGGTATTCATGCCTGTGGCACCATCATCTGCCGCGATGCCATTAGCGACTGGGTGCCAGTATCGACAGCCGACGACAAAAGCGACCCAGGCCACAAGCTGCTGGCCACACAATATGACGGACACGTGATTGAGGAGACCGGACTGATTAAGATGGACTTCTTGGGCCTCTCTACCCTATCAATTATGAAGGAGACGGTGGAGAACATCAAAATCACTCACGACGGCTATGAGCTCGACCTCGACACTATTCCTATCGACGACGAACTAACCTTTAAGCTGTATCAGGAAGGAAGAACTGTTGGTACGTTTCAGTTTGAGTCGGCGGGCATGCAAAAGTATCTGCGCGAGCTGCACCCCACGGTGTTTGAAGACCTCATCGCCATGAACGCTCTGTACCGTCCAGGACCTATGGACTATATTCCCTCATTCATTGCTCGTAAGAACGGTAAAGAGGAGATAAAATATGACATCCCCTGCATGGAAAAATACCTGAAAGACACCTACGGCATTACGGTGTATCAGGAGCAGGTGATGCTTCTGTCAAGACAGCTTGCCAACTTTACCCGTGGCGAGAGCGATGCCTTGCGTAAGGCCATGGGTAAGAAAAAGAAGGCCATCGTTGACGCCATGAAACCAAAGTTTATTGCTGGCGGACAGGCTAACGGACACGACCCCAAGGTGCTGGATAAAATTTGGGGCGACTGGGAGAAGTTTGCTTCCTACGCCTTCAACAAGTCGCACGCCACATGCTATTCGTGGGTGTCGTACCAAACAGCATACCTCAAAGCCCACTACCCCGCCGAGTTTATGGCTGGCAACATGAGCCGATGCCTCAACGACATCAACAAAATTACGAAGCTGATGAGCGAGTGTAAGAGCATGGGCATCAAATGCTTGGGACCTGACGTCAACGAGAGTTGGCAGAAATTCAGCGCCAACAAGAAGGGCGAGGTGCGCTTTGGCTTGGCGGCCATCAAAGGCATGGGCGATGCCGCAGCACTGGCCATCATTGACGAGCGACGCAAGAACGGCCCCTACAAAGATATCTTCGACTTTGCTCAACGTGTCAATCTATCATCGGTAAACCGTAAGGCGTTTGAAAGTTTGGCACTAAGCGGCGGTTTCGACAGCTTCGGCATCAAGCGCGAACAGTATTTCGGAAAGAACACTAAGGGCGACTCGTTCCTCGACACGCTGCTGCGCTATGGTCAGCTGTATCAGGCAGAACAGGCCGAGGCTCAAAACTCGCTCTTCGGCGATACCGAGGCCGTAGAGATAGCTACGCCTCCCGTGCCCGAGGCCGAACAGTGGAGCACCATCGACAAGCTGAATAAAGAACGCGATCTGGTGGGCATATACATCTCTGGACATCCGCTGGACGACTACCGCATCATCCTTAACAATATGTGCAACACGCGCTGCAACGAACTTGACGACAAGACTGAACTGCTGAAGAAAGGTAACGTAACGCTGGGCGGCATTGTAACAGGTGTGCGCCGAGGCATCACAAAAACCAATAAAAACTTTGGCATCGTCACGATCGAAGACTTTACTGGAGCAGGCGAACTGGCGCTCTTTGGTGAAGACTGGGGGCAATGGAGCGGCATGCTGGTTGAAGGCTACTCGATATATGTAGAAGCCAGTTGCACAGTGAAATATAAGAACAGCAGCTATGTTGACCTGAAGCTTACACGTGTGCGCTTCTTGCAAAGTGTGAAAGAACAAAACATTGAGCGCATAACCATATACATCGACCCACTGCGATTGAGCAAAACAACAGTTGAAGACCTTACCACACTGGTGAACGATAACCCTGGCGACACGCAGCTATACATAAGCCTACACCGCCCCGATAACAAGGGCGAGGTGCTGATGCGAAGCGGAAACAAAAGCATAAATGTGACGCACGAAATAATAGAACTGATTGATGATGACCAGGCTCTAAGCTATACCATCAACCAATAATAAAAGGGGCTTGCCACAAAGCATTATGCTTAGGCAAGCCCCCAGTGCTGTTATAAAGTAAAGAAAAGAGGAAATAAAACTTTTGAAAAAAGATTTAAAAACACTTTACCCAATAAAGAAAATCATAACAAAGGGGTAAATATATCATTTTTTATGTTTAACTTTGCCATGCTTCAGTGGCTCATTATAAATGACATTGGCTCATTATAACTGACAATGATACTGAAAGCAATCACACTACAACAAATAAAAAAAACAAAATACATAAAAAAAGAAATGGAAGTAACAATTACATCTGAAAACTTTGAGACTTATAAAAATGGTGAACTGCCATTGCTCGTTGACTTCTGGGCTACATGGTGTGGACCCTGCCGCACACTGAGCCCCATCCTTTCAGAACTGGCTGAAGAGTATGACGGCAAAATTGTTATCGGCAAATGCAACATTGAAGACGACGACGACTTGGCCGTGCAGAACGGCGTGATGACACTGCCCACCATGATTTTGTTCCAGAACGGAAAAGAACCCGTGAAGAAGGTAGGCAGCATGCCCAAAAACAAGATTAAAGAATTTATCGACAGCGCCCTGTAATTAGTGGCTGTGGCGATATAATAAAGGCAGTAGATAAGTAAACGCTGAACAACTATAAACAACAAAAGGACAACAAAAACAACTTGTTTAATACGATAACGTAAGAAAACAATGTTGTTCTTGTTGTCCTTTTGTTGTTTTTGTTGTCCTTTTGTTGTTTATTGTTGACGTCTTATTATATTTTTTGTTAAATTCAGCTTGCGAGGTATCATAAGCAGTTATACTTGAGGCAGTGTCAAACAGATTTAAAAAACTTTTTGAGAATTTGGTATACTTACTGTTTGAACAGCCAAACAAAGTGAATAACAAAGTAAAGGAGAGGACTATTGAAACAATTTTTTTCATAAGTCCCCTCCTCTCTTTAATTTATAAATTCTTTAATAACCTTAGTCGGACATTTTTGAGCACATAAGCCGCACTCGGTACACTTATTGTAATCTATTTTAGCAACATTATCAATAACTTTTACTGCATCGTTAGGGCAATTTCTTTCGCACATACCGCAACCGATACATCCTGCCTGACAATTATCCTTAACAACCTTGCCACGCTGTTTGTTTGAACATTGAACCCTAAATTTAGAATCGTAAGGTACAATTTCAATAAGATTAAGCGGACAGGCTTTAACGCATTTACCGCAGGCGATGCAAAGTTCTTCGTCAACAACCGCCTTGCCGTTGATAATTCTTATTGCCTGATTATCGCAAACATCTGCACAAGAGCCGTATCCCATACAGCCGTATTGGCAACTTCTTTCACCGCCGCCGGGCGCAACGGATGCAGAGGTACACGTTCTCGTGCCGTAATAATTAAATTTTTGGTGCCTTACTTCACAGGTTCCCGAACATTTAACAAAGGCAGTCTGCCTGACAAACTCTCCTGCTTGAGCGCCCATTATTTCTGCTATTTTTTCAGCGCCTTTTTTGCCGGCAGGAGGGCAAGCATTGACGGGCGCTTCGCCTTTAGCAATCGCCTTGGCAAGAGCGTCACAGCCTGCATATCCGCAAGCACCGCAGTTATTGCCAGCAAGTGCTTCTCTGACTTTAATTTCTTTTTCGTCTACTTCAACGTGAAAAACCTTTTCTGCAACACTGAGAAGAACGGCAATAATAAGTCCTACAGCGGCAACAACCACTGAGGCAATGATAATACTTTTAAGTGTTCCAAAGCCGTAAAAAGCAATAGCCATAAGACATGCTGTTAATAATACAGCAGGAGTACCTTTAAATGCTTTTGGAAAATCGTTGTTTTCTGTTCTTTCTCTTATGCCTGCCATTATTATAATTGCAAGCGCAAAGCCGACTGCTGTTCCAAAGCCGGTTACAACAGATGTTATAAAATTATTATTGTCCTGCACATTAGTAAGTGCAACACCTAATACTGCACAGTTTGTGGTAATAAGCGGAAGATAAACTCCGAGCGCTTGGTAAAGCTTAGGAACATATT
>OHEU01001257.1_pt1 | contig 11459 bp, 13 predicted proteins | sample 1567341 | NCBI WGS metagenome assembly OHEU01 (sample SAMEA3879524, study PRJEB24766) | human gut metagenome | biome: human-associated habitat; feature: feces | place: USA | collected 1985/1987 | reverse complement strand
TGCAGGAGCGGGAGTTAGCTGACAGCATACCTTTTTCGGATTTGAGTGTGATATAATTACTCAGTGTAGCTTTTGAAAATGCGGCAAAAGTCTGTCAAATAAAATTCAAGCCACAGGGTTCAGTTCTGCGGCTTGGTTTTGTTAATTTCGGCAATACTTTCAACGATATCGGCAATTTTAACAGCGGTTGTTTCGTCGGTCTGCGAAAGAACTGCGGCGATGCGGTGCATAGCTTCTTCCGAGGTGGGCTTTACGTCTATACTGAAGTCGAGCAGTTCGGACATTGAAATTTTCAGCCCCGAGCAAATTTTATACAGCGTATCTACGGTGGGACATTTTTCTCCTCGCTCGACTTTTCCGAGGTAAGCTGGGTGTATGCCCGAATTGAGGGCGAGCGCTTCCTGACTTAATCCGCGTTGATTGCGGAAGTCACGAATTCGCAGTCCGACGTTATATGCGATCTTTTCCCGTTCAAAACTCATAATGCACCTTCTTTATATAATTCTGCACGAAGCATTTCTTTTTATATTATAACTTTATACTATATTTTATGCAGCTTCAAACATCTTTAAGGTATAAAAAATAATCTCTAAAGGGTTGAATTATGGAATTTTATGTATTATAATAAAAAAGAAAGAGATTTTTTGCGAGATAGACAATGGTTGTCACAGCAGAGGTTATATAATTATATTGCAATAAAAAACTGCACAAAGTTGATTTGCTGATTTCTACTATTTATACAAAAAATTACTTTAATGGAGTAAAATGTAATAGATTGGTTGAAATATGCAGAATTTTGTTGTAAAATAAAGGTATGTTTATATAACGGTGATGAAAAATGGATAAAATGAGCAACGGATTCAAATACAGCAGGGTACTTTCGATATACACGAAGCTTATGGACGGAGATGTGATAAACAAGGCATCGGAAGCGGAGTGTTTCGGGGTAAATCAGAGGACGATACAGCGTGACATTGACGATTTAAGAATGTTTTTCGAGGACAAGGCTGCCGAGGGTGACGTTCGGCGTGAGCTTATTTACAGCCGTGAGGACGGTGGATATCGGCTTGTGACGAGGGGCGAGGACGCGCTGACGAACAGCGAGGCACTTGCAGTATGCAAGATACTTTTAGAGAGCCGTGCGTTCACGAAGTCGGAGATGGAGCCGATAATCAACAAGCTTCTGAGAGGCTGTGTGCCGATGAAAAATCAGCGGACGGTGAGGGAGCTTATCACGAATGAGATGTTCCACTATGTTGAACTCAGTCATCACAGAAAATATCTTGATTCGATGTGGGATATCGGCGAGGCTGTACAAAAGCAGCTTTGCATGAAGATAGAATACGAAAAGCAGGACGGTGCGGTCGTGGAGCGAGTGATCGAGCCTGTCGGGATAATGTTTTCGGAGTTTTATTTTTATCTGACGGCGTTTATCGAGGACATTGACAGGGAGAAAGAGTTCCGCAACAAGGACGATATTTTCCCGACGATATACAGAATTGACAGGATAAGGCGTTTTGAGGTGTTGGACAGGCATTTTGACATTCCGTACAAGGACAGATTTGAGGAGGGCGAGTTCCGCAAGCGGATACAGTTCATGTATGGCGGCAGGCTGCGGAAGATAACGTTTATCTACAAGGGCAAAAATGTTGACGCTGTTCTTGACCGTTTACCCACGGCGAAGATCCTGGAGAAGGTTTCCGACGGATATATTATTTCTGCGGAGGTTTTTGGCGATGGGGTCGATATGTGGGTCAGGAGTCAGGGGGACAGGGTGGAGATTATTGAATAGGAGAAGATGTTATGTTTTTAGCAGAATTTTCAAAGGAAAATCAGAAGAGTTATCTTGAACTTGCACTTGCGTTGGTGAATGCAGATGGAAAAGTTACAGATGAGGAGTTGAACACATTGAATCTGTACAGAGCAGAGATACCAGATATGCAGGATATAGCTGCATATCGGACAGATGATGTATCAGCTGCTGTGCTGTCACTTGGAAAGCTTGATGAGCGATCAAGGAAGAAGATGTATTTTGAGCTTATTTCTTTGGCTTATACGGATAATGAGTTTTCTGATGAGGAAAAGGAAATTATAAATACAGTTAAGAAAAGCTTTAAATTAATGAAAGACGATTGTTCTAAACTTGAAAATATTGCGAAAGGCTTAATGAATGCATTTAAAGAATTAGCGCAAATTATTTAAAATATTATGCATTCGTACATGGGTATAATGGAGATTAATAATGGGATTTTTATCATTGTTTAAAAAGAATAATAATGACAAGGAAAAAACGAATGATCTTTCTAAGCTAAGTGATGGTGTATCATTGGCTGCTAATTCTGATTTGTTATCGAGGTATAGTGAGGCAGGTAAAGAATTGCAAGTAGGTTTAACCGGTGTCGATTATTCTACAGGTCAAGTGATGAAGAAATCGCTTATAGAAATATCTGAGTATAAAATTAATCCGGAATGGAAAGATAATAATATAAAGCAACAAGCTGGTTTTTCGGCTGAAGTATTAGATACAGCTAAACGTAATGCTGAAGCAGCAAAAAATGGCGATTCTATTAGGTTTACTCGTGTAGATGATATTTCAGGACGGGCAGTTAATGAAACAGCATATGATGTTACAGCTATTGATATGACTAGTGGTTTAGAAGTAGAAAATTCTGCGTCGCAGATGAAATTTATAAAATCATCACCCGAGGAATTGACAAAAGTATTAACAGGAAAAAAGTTCAGTCAAAAATATCCGCACGGAACATACATGGTGGCAAAAGATGATTATCCAAAAGTAATGGAATGCCTTAGTGATCAGGAACAGCAGTTGATTATTAATTACGAGAGTGCAACTGCAAAAGGAAATATTGAAGCTGCTGATAAATTTGCTGATCGTTTGGAATATACACAAAGAGTTAAGGCTAATTTAAAACAAAGTGTGGTTACACGTGATGAGGCAATATTTGCAAGAATGCATCCAAATCTGACTATTGCAAAAGAAACCTTAACGGCAGGACATCAAGTTGGTAAACAGTGTGCTTTGGTTAGTGGAAGTATATCGGGAGCTTTGTCGTTGGTTACAAATGTGAGCAAATATCTATCAGGCGAGATTTCATCAAATGAGGCAGTTGAAAATATAGGAAAAGATATTGTGGTTGCGTCTGGTAAGGGCTATATAATTGGTCAAGCTAATACAGCACTTGGAGCAGTACTAAAGAATTCCTCAAAAGAAATTTTGAGAAAATTGGGCCAAAGCAATGCACCTGCTTATATCATTTCTATGACTACAGCTGTTTTGGGAGTACTCAAAAAGAGAGCTGATGGTAAAATTACAGATGTTGAATGTATTGATGAGATTGCACGAGCAGGAGTTGGGTTAGCTGGATCAGCAACTGGAGGAGCTGCAATTGGTTTGTTTTTTGGACCAGCCGGGGCAATTATAGGTTCATTAATAGGTGGAATAGTTGTTGACAAAATGTATATATATGCTTGTGAACAACTCAAAGCTCCATTTTATGCAAAAGAAGAAAGATTATTGATTGAACAACAATGTAACGAATTGCATGAAGAATTAGAAAGGTTCAGAACACAATTTGAGGCAACCTATGTCACTCATACGCAAGAACTAAGACAGATATTTGGAACCGGTATTAGAGGAATGGCAGAAGCTCTTGAAGTGAATGATCCAGATGCATTTATTTTTAGTGCGAACAAAATTACGGCTTCTTTGGGCGGAAATACACAGTTTAATAGTGTTAAAGAGTTTTCAGATTTTCTGGATTCTGGTGAACCTTTAGATTTATAATGTAGGAGAAAATATATGATACCAATTTTAATAGGCGCTGCAGCATTATTTGGATTAGGTGCACATGCAGTTGCTTGTGCTGACAATGAAGAAGCCCAAAGCAATAATAACATGGCAAATGAGATTATTGAACAGTCAAACAGAAATGTTACAGAAGCAAGTGATAGTTGTCATTATTCTATAAATAGGCTTGCAATGACGAAGTCAGTTGTGCTTAAAGGCAATATGAAGCGATTTGTGTATTATTTTTCAAAAATACGACCGGTAAATTTTAAAAATACAGGTGATTTTTTTGAACTTGCTGATTTTAGTAAAAATCAAATTGTGGAAATTCGTCAGACATGTAATACAGTACAGAAAATTTCTCCAAATCAAATTGCCGGTGGAGTGTCAGGAACTTTATTAGCTGTAGGTGCAGCTGATGCTTTGGTAGGTGGAAGCTTGTTAGGCGGAGTAGGTGTGAGTGTAGGTGGTTTGGCAGGGGGAGCTTTATTGAGTACAATTGCTGCTCCTGTATTTGCCGTTTCCGGTTTGTTTTCTGCATCCGAAGCAGCAGCAAATCTTGAAAAGTCGAAAGCAAATCTTGAAAAAGCTTATGCATATGAAGATGAATGTAATACATATGTTTATGTTGCAAATTCAATTGAAGATCGATGTGATTTATTTGATCAGCTGATTTCTGAAATTGATGAAAAATGGTTTGAAAATGGTGTGGATACTTTGGAGAGAATAATAAATAAAAAACGAACATTTGGTAATTTTATTCGAAATATGTTAGGAAAAAAGATTTTTACCGATGAGGAAATGGCTGTTGTTGCTCAAATATGTTCCCTAGCAAAGATGCTTAATAAATTGATTAATACTAATATACTTGATTCAGATGGTAATATAACAGATAAGTCTGAGAAAGTAGCAGATGAAGTGCAAGAAAGAATCTATGAGTTGGAATAATTTATGTCATATTATTGTCACAAATGCGGAAACTGCTGCCGTAATATATGGAAAACGGGATTGCTAAAAGAATTTGAGAACGAAAAAGGTGAATGTATTCATTTGACGAAGGACAATCTGTGTGACATATACGATCATCGTCCGAATATTTGCAATGTTGAAAAGATGTATGATCTGTATTTTAAAGATTTTATGAGCTATGATGAATACATTCATGAAAATTACAAGGCTTGCGAGAGGCTTAATACTAAATAGTCTCCCCTCAACAACCCACAACCCGCGAAATATAGACAAAAACGAGCAAAAGTGGTATAATAGAAGTGCAAGGAAAAAGGCGGAAAATAGTAAAAAAGCTTGCACTTGTGGAGGAGCCTATGTATAAGTTCAACAGAAATTCACAGATCACATTCAGTGATTTTAATCAGCCGTTGGGAATGAAAATGAATGCAAACAACCGTTGGGTAAAAAAAGCTGAAATGATCCCATGGGATAAAATTGAAGAAAAATATGCAAAGCAAACCCAAAATATGCAAAGCAAACCGATGAACTCTCCTCTGCACATCTATTAACGATACCGAGCAGTAAAGTTAACAGCCCGACTAATACTAAACACCAATAAAACTATAGACAAAAAATCATCGCATAACCCATATATGCAAGATTATGCTCGATTTTTTGTATAGTTTTTAATTGGTGTTTAGTATAAATTTGAAAGAGAGCGCACTCAGCCCTCTATCGACCTTATCTTCTCAAACGCTTACCTGCATTGGATACCCGACCACGAAAAACTGCTCCCGAAGCTTATTGAAAAGCTCAATGACGGCGGCACTCTTGCCGTTCAAATGCCGCTTGTTCAGAATGCGATGTTCTATCACGAACTGTACAGCCTTGTGGCGGACGGAAAGTGGAAAAAGCTTAGTGCAATACACAATTTTCACAATCTTTCGCCCGAGGAAACATATAATATACTCTGCAAATCGGCTTCCACGGTCAAGATGTGGGACACTTCGTATTATCACATCGTTCCCTCGCACAGCTCTGTTATCGACTGGTACAAGGGCAGCGGTCTGCGCCCTTATCTTGAAGCGCTTGACGAAGCGGAAAAGAACGATTTTCTTTCCGACCTGCTCGAAAGAATAAAGACGAACCACCCCGTTCAGGCGGACGGAAATATCATATTAAAAATGCCGCGACTGTTTTTCATCGCGGAGAAATAAGAGGTGAAACTTCGATGAAACTCTGCATCATCACGGCTCTATGCAAGGAATGACGGATTGCATAGAGGTCACTTGACACGCTTTACATAAAGCAGATCTGACCGTCATACCTTGCACTTTGACTACACTATATTAAAGGAGCAAGGTATTATGAATACATTAAAAGAACTCAAAACATTTATTATTTTATGGCTCACGCAGGCGCTTTCTTCGCTTGGCAGCTCGATGACGGGCTTTGCGCTGGTGATATGGCTCTACAACGACAGCGGGTCGGCGCTGACGACCGCTCTGCTGACAGTCTGTTCATACGCACCATACGTTATCGTGAGCATCTTTGCAGGTGCGATAAGCGACAAATGGAACAAGAAAGCCGTAATGCTCGTATGTGACAGCTTTGCGGCACTTACAACGGTCTGCATTCTCGTGCTGTTTAAAACAAACTCGCTTGAAGTATGGCATCTGTACATTCTCAACGCCCTGAACGGACTTATGAACTCGGTCCAGTCGCCTGCTTCCGATGTTGCGACGACGCTTCTCACACCCGAAAAGCACTATCAGAAAACAAGCGCAATGAGATATTTCTCAACTTCGCTCGTTTCAATTCTAACTCCCGTCCTTGCGGCTGCGATAGTTTCATTTGCAGGACTTGACGCGGTCATCGCCTTTGACCTTGCGACATTTGCCGTTGCTTTTACGGTGCTTCTTTTCTTTATAAAGATACCCGAAGTTCCGCAGAACGAAAGCAGCAAGGAAACGCTTCTCCAATCGGCAAAAGGCGGAATTTCCTACCTCGGCAGGAACAAGGGCATACTCTGTATGATACTTTTCCTCTCTGCGATAAACTTCATCGCATCTATCTACAACGCCGCACTTCCTGCGCTTATCCTCTCCAAAAGCAATGAAGCCGCACTCGGCGCAGTCAGCAGCAGCGTAGGCATAGCAACGCTCGTCGGCAGCGTTATCGCAACGGTTTTCCCGAAGCCGAAAAGCCGCTCAAAGACAATATGCGCCTGCCTGATCGTTTCGATGAGTACGGAAAATTTCCTGCTCGCATTCGGGAACAACACGATAGCATGGTGCATCGGCGCTGTTCTCGGCTGGCTGTTCATTCCGCTCATGAACGCAAACTATGACGTTATCTTCCGCAGCACAGTTCCGAAAGAAATGCTCGGACGCGTCTATTCCGTGCGCAATACGCTCCAGTTTTTCTCCATTCCCGTCGGATATTTTCTCGGCGGATTTCTGGTCGATAAGGTATTTGAACCCTTTATGGCAGGCACGGAAAACACGCTTCTGCTGAATATTTTCGGCACAGAAAAAGGCTCGGGCGCGGCACTTCTTTTCTTCGTGATAGGCATTGCAGGTGTTATTGTCTGTGCTGTTTTCAGCAGGATACAGGCTCTTCGAGAACTGGGATAAACAAAAACTCCCGAGGTTTGACTTCGGGAGTTTTTTGCTTGACAAAATCCTCCAATTGTAATAGAATATTATTATACACTATATGTGTAATAGATTGAAAAAGATAATTTGTTATGTTATAATACTAAAAGGTTAGGATAGCATTATGAATTTTAGAGGATTATTTCTATGGAGTTTCAAAAAGTTATTAAATTACATTTATTTGACCTTGGAAACCCAAATGGTCGTTGGAAATGTGAACTGTCAAACTGGACAGGAGTAGCCTATAAAATACCCAGAAATCTTGTTAAAACAAGTGATGACAGACCCGAATTATCATCTCCCGGCGTATATTTTTTATTTGGAGAAAATGAAATAACAGATAAGCCGCTTGTTTATATAGGTGAAGCCGAAAATATACTGAACAGATTAAAACAGCATTTGGACAAAAAGGATAATTGGTATGAAGCTATTGCCTTTATCAGCAAAGACAATAATCTTAATAAAGCTCATATAAAATATTTAGAGAATCAATTTTATAGTATTGCCCAAGAATGCAACCGTTACAATATTGATAACAGCACTGTTCCAACCAAATCATCTATTTCTGAAGCTGAGCAAGCAGAGATGGAAGAATTTATTTATAATGCTAAAATATTGGTAAATGTACTTGGACACAAAACCTTTGAAAAAATTGCAAATAATTCTGACAGCTCTCAAAAAACAGATACGATTTTTACCATTTCGACAGGATTAGGCAAAGCCTATGGTATGCCTACATCAGACGGATTCGTTTTACTCAAAGGTTCAAATATACATAAAGTATCTGCTGAATCTCTGAATAACGGAATAAAAAAGAAAGTTGAACAAAGCCGAACAGACGGCGAAATAAAAGATGATATTCTGCAAAACGATAAATTATTTTCAAGTTCATCGTCTGCAGCTGCATTTGCAGTAGGATATAGTGTAAGCGGTCCACAGCAATGGAAAACTGAAAATGGTAAGACATTAAAATCATTTGAAACTAATAAATAATTAAACGACTATTAAATACAGAAAAATCTGCGCCGAAGTCTATATCTCGGCGCAGATTTTTTGTCTATAGTTTTATTGGTGTTTAATATAATGCCCTCGTAATCACCGAGGGTGAATCTATTGAGGTGTTTTTACATCAAAAGTTCCGAGGTGGAAATTTTTTAATCGCAAAAATTATACCAAAATGAAAATATATTCAAAAAAGTGCCACAAATATTCCGAGATAAGATTATAATATAAAAATGCCAAAGTCCCGATAGTCAAGACTTTGGCATTTACAGCAATTTTTAATTATTCCCACTCAATAGTAGCCGGCGGCTTGGTGGTCACATCGTACACAACTCTGTTGATAGACTTTACCTCGTTTACTATCCTGCTCGAGCATACAGCGAGAACTTCGTATGGTATGCGTGAGAACTCGGCTGTCATGAAGTCGGTGGTTTCGACTAAATTCATGCTATTGTTTTTATGTAAATAGTACAAAAACTGGTTATGTTATTAGTGGGAAGCCATGTTGTTTTTTCAAATATAGGTGGCTATGTTGTTATTATATCACAATATAAAGCCAGTTACAAGGGGTATGAAAAATTTACTTTGCGAAATTTAGAGCATTGTTAAACAGTAATCAGATGTAATGTTCTTTAGATTTGAAAATTTGAGCAGGTACCTGCTCGCAAGCACACAAGTACACAAGTTAATAGTACAACAACTTATAAACATATTTAGATGTGACCGAAGATAACGTAAAATAGCCATTTTTAATGATCAAAAAATGCTTAAATGCCCTATTCTACGTTATTTGAGGGATGAGACCATATAATAAAAATAAGTGGATGTATTTATAATTAATATTGATATAAAAGCCTTGACAATACAACAAATATGATGTATAATATAATCACAACAGATATGATGTATATATCTTAACTAAGGAGCATATCATAATGAAAGTACATTCATATTTTTCGTCAAGCGGAAAAGATCTTATAATTAAATACATAGATGGACTTTCTATAGATGAACGTATTGACGGATACCATGTTTTAGAATGTATGGAACAAGACAGAATGGATGAATTGAGAATTAAACCATGGCAAGGAAAAGTATGGGAAGTATATTTTTATAAGCACAACAGAATATTTTATGTTACTGTTCACGGCAATGAAATATACTTGCTTCATTCCTGCCGAAAGCAAAAGAATAAAACCGAAAAAAATGATTGCAAGATAGTAACATCAAGAGCTAAAGAACTTGAATGCGAATTAAAGATCAAGATTATATGAAAGGGTGTGTTTTTATGCCATTCAAAGAAATAAACGTTAAATCAGTTATTGAAAAACAATGTGAAAATAACAGCGAGTTTAAAAAAGCATGGGATGCTAGCCAAATGGAATATGCTTTAATAGGTCAGCTTATAGCCATTCGAAAGCAAAAAGAATTATCTCAAGGTGATTTAGCTGCAAAACTGGACAAAACACAACAAACTATATCAAGAATTGAAAACAGATCAGTTAATCCATCTTTGAAAATGGTTTGTAGTATGGCTGATTCGTTGGGGTATGAACTTAAATTAGTTCCAAAGTCATAAACCTTAAAGTATGCCGTTGCTTCAAATGTGAAGTGACGGCTATTTTTTTATTTGACTTTGAATTTGAGAACTCACATATTAATTATATTATTAATACACTCACATAATTTTCATTTAACGAACATTGTTAAAAAAATAACAATATCTTATAAACCTAGTATTTATGCCATTTACAGCATATTTTATCTTTATAATCTAAATTGCAATTTATCGCTTTAGCACACTAAAGAGTATAGGTTTTATCGGCATTTCTTCGAAAACAATTAAAGCAGTAATAATATACACTAAAATAGTATATATTCAACATCTAAATATTCTGATCACATCATTTATAAATGCCCTTAAATCCTTTATTTAACGCACATAATTTATCTTTAATACGAACTCAAATGCCGAACACAAGTATGTTATAGGTTAATTATAAGCTATTACACAAGAAAATACCCACAAGACGGCTAAAATTCAAGGTCTATAGGATTGTACACCTATTTTTAACCGATAACCGCACCGAAACACAATAACAAAGGCTGATACCTCTTATAATTGAAGTATCAGCCTATTTTTTTATTCGCTTGTTACTGCAACAACTCCGAGCATCAGACACATCACAAAGGCAGTTGAATCATTATCACAGATCGGCACTGTTAATACACCTATTATAATTAATAGTGTTCCTAAAACAGTATTTTTGACAGATTTTATTATACGTTTTCTATTCCTCAAATTTGATAATCCCTTTCCCCTATGTTTTTATGGTCTAAATATTCGTCCATGTAATCATCAATAGCACACTGTCTGTCTTCTACTTTTTCGGCTGAATATAATAAACCACCGCTACCGTGTGAATCGCATCCCAACATAAACAGATTATAATTTTCACTATTCCATTGGAAACATTCTAAAAGTTCTCCTGCTTCGATAGAAATTGATTTTGCCAAATTTTCTGGAGAGTGAAATTTGTCCCAATCTCTCTCCTCATTAAATTGTTTAATTTTTTTCATCAACTCTTCCATTTTTCACTTATTTTCCTCTCTATTTAAAATCGTATTGCAATATGCTTTTACACCAACTTTAGATATTGACATCATTGCTAACACAACTAAAGGTACTACAATAATTGCAGTTGCTCCAAGTTTTGGAGCTAAAGCTAAAGTTAACCCTGATATAATTGCATCTTTTCCTAAATTTATATAAACCTTAATTTCTTTAACTTGTTCTTCATATTCTGGTGATTCACTAAGTAGTTTACAAAGTTCTATCTTAAAATTTTTAAGTAATTGATTCTTTTCTTGCGTTCCTCCAAAATTAACATTATTTATTGGTCCATTAGCATTTATCCATAATTCAATTGCTTCATCTTCATTGTTATTTACTAATAGTTCTTGTATAATTTCTTTTTGGTATTCTTGAAGGCTTTCTAATAATTCTTGATTAGAATACTTTGGCAATTCAATCATTCTTTTCC
>OHEU01001250.1_pt1 | contig 11490 bp, 11 predicted proteins | sample 1567341 | NCBI WGS metagenome assembly OHEU01 (sample SAMEA3879524, study PRJEB24766) | human gut metagenome | biome: human-associated habitat; feature: feces | place: USA | collected 1985/1987 | reverse complement strand
GGGACTTGGCCCTAAGATGGCACTTCCAATGCTTGCTACTGGATCTATTAGTATGATTGAAGAGGCTATTGAAACAGAAAATATTAATTATTTAAAGAAATTTCCTAAAATTGGTGATAAGGTTGCTAGACAATTAATACTTGATTTAAAAGGTAAATTAAATGTTATTAATACGGGATTATTTAAGAGAGAAGATCATTCTAGTGAATTATTTGATGCATTAGTGGGACTTGGATATAAGCAGGCTGATGTTAAAAAGATTGTTAGTAAGGTTGATCCTACTCTTGACTTAGAAAATCAAATTAAAGAAGCCCTTAAGTTATTACTTAAATAGCTTCTTTTTTGTTTACACTTTGTTAATTATGGTAAAAGTGTAAAGTGTTTACGCTATAAAATACTAAAAATATTGCAAGAAGTCCAAATGGTGTTATAAATCCTAATGCTGTTATCCATATTGATTCTTTTTCTTCTTCTAATGAAAATGCTCCTGTTTTTAAATAATCTTGTGAATATGTTATGAAACTATCCAAACTTGGTATACTTACTTCTTTTTCTAATTTAGAATCTTTCATTTTTACAGTTGCTTGTGAACCTGTTGATGAAATTTTTATTTTTTCAATTTCTCCATTTCTCAAGTTACCGATATTTTTGCAGATAAACCGAAAGAAATTCAACGTTGCATATTCGTCATGCCAATGGAACTCTTTTGGATTGTTTATAATTTTACTGACTCGCTGCTGTTCTTTGATTATCTGATCAGCTACACCTTTCATCGAATCTTCGTATCTCATATTACTCACCTACTCTTCCTCAACGCCCAGTGACGGTTTAAATCTTTTATCCTTTGCCTGCGGTACCACGATCTCATAAAAATAAAATCCTAAATATCCAAGTGCCTGCTTCTTCATTTTATAAAAAGAAGTCCTGCCTATTCCTAGCTCCTGCTGTACTTCCACATCTGTCTTACATAAATTAAAAGGTAAATATGTTCAAACATAAGGCCTCGGAATCTTAATGATTTCTGGGGTTTTCTATTATTGAGATAAGGCTATTTATAGCAATTTAAACCGAATTATGATAACATAAGGCAAAGATAAATCGGAATTTACAGGAGAAGAATATGAAGATCATTTGGATAGATGGTACTTTTGGAATTGGAAAGTCTGCTGTTGCTGCTGCGATTGTTAAGAAAATACCACAGGCACATCTGCTTGAATTCGATGCATTGCAAGAAAAATATAAGCCAACTTCAGATTCTGATCGTTTTGGGAGAAGATATCCAGAAGCTAAAAAATATTTGGTTGATGCTCTCGTTGATGAAATAACAGAAATAATACAAGAAGGAGGTTGCAACTGTTTAGTCATTCCAGTTGCATTGATTAATGATTATTGCAATCAGAAACTTATAGATGGCTTCGCAAATATTGAGAGTCACCATTTTATATTAACGGCCAAGACGGAAATCCTACATCAACGCATAAATAACCAAGAAAATCGAGACATCGATTTGGCAGTAACCTATATGCCAGAGGCAACACAGTATTTAAGTAATCACTATTATGATGCAAGCATAATAGATACGTCTAACATGAGCATTGATAGTGTTGCAAAAGAAATAATTGAAAGCATAACTCGGTAACTTCCTGTTTATAAAACTGATAAAGGAAAGCAGGTGTGTTTTTATGGATAAGATTACAACAATCAAACAAAGTGCTAAGAGTATTCTCACAGGTAATATCGAATCGGCAAAGAATCTTATAAATAAGGAATATCCATTTAAGAAGTTAAAACCGGAGGGAAGAAGCTATACAGATAAGGAAAAGTATGAGCAGTTTGTAAGAGACGGATTTATAGACAGATATACCGGGGAAAAGCTTGTTAATCCGGGATTGTTAAAGGTGTTATCATATTACATGCCGGATGCATTTCCATATCAGAGCCATTGGAAGATGGAAGAATGTCACAGTGCCTACTGGGAACTGGTCCCAACAATTGACCACATCATTCCTATTGCCATTGGAGGAGAGGATAATCCGTCTAATTATGCGACAACGTCTATGCTTCACAATTCAGTTAAGAGTAACTGGACATTAGAGCAGCTAAACTGGAAACTGTATCCTGCAGGAGACATTAATGAGTATGACGGGCTTACCGATCTTTTCGTGAGACTTATAGAAAACGACCTTGAGCTTTTTGATGATCCATACATAAAACGCTGGTATAAGTTATCTGTGGGAATGAAATAGAGACTGTTCCTAAATGTATATAACAATTGATTGTAAATGAAAGAGATAAGAGTATGCATATATATGTAGATGCTGACGCATGCCCTGTGATTGGGATAGTTGAAAGAATAGCTAAGAGTCATAATATTGCCGTAACGCTTTTGTGTGATACTAATCATTATCTTACATCAGACTATTCAGAAGTGGTATATGTGGGTGCCGGAGCTGATGCGGTTGATTTTAAGTTAATAAGCCTTTGTGAAAAAGGAGATTTAGTAGTTACGCAGGATTATGGTGTTGCTGCGATTGCACTTGGAAAAAGTTCATATGCTATTCACCAATCCGGTAAGTGGTACACGAATGAGAATATTATCAAACATCGGAACTGGAAAATTATAAAATATCAAATGTGGTAATTTGTACATCTGATAGTGGGAGAAAGTTATATGAAACAGACGGATAACTTCTTATTTGAAAATTAGTAAAAATATGTAGGCAGTAATGAGATACTAACAGAAGAGAAAGCTGATGAAAATGATTGTAGATAAAAAGAAAATGCTTCATACATCGTGCTATAGCTAAAGACTATACCAAACACAATATTTTACATATTTTACAATGACACTGTAATGACCCTATAATTAATCCACACTCGCAGAACAACAATACAGCAGAGATAAGGAGATAATTATATGAGTACATTACACGCACCATTCCGCTATGATTATGTAGGAAGCTTCCTCCGCCCGGAGAAGCTTAAGAAAGCAAGAGCAGAATTTGATAAAGGGACTATAACAGGAGAAGAGCTTACTAATGTTGAGGATGAATGCATCAGGGAGCTTGTCGTAAAGCAGAAGAAGGCAGGATATCATGTGATTACTGACGGTGAGTTCCGCCGTGCCACATGGCATCTGGATTTTATGTGGGGACTTAACGGAATTGAACATAAGAAGACAGTTGCCGGCAATACGACATTTGACGGTGAGGCAGCAATGATAGATGATACATTCATGACAGGAAGAATATCAGTTGACAGACACCCGTTTGTTGAGCATTTCAGATTTGTAAAGGCACTTGAGGATGAGAATACGGTTGCAAAGCAGACAATGCCTTCACCGGGACAGGTGTATGCATTCTTTTCCGGAGCAGAGCTTAAAGAAAAGACATTGGAATTCTATGATTCGCTTGAGCAGTTTGCTGATGATATTGTAAATGTTTACGTCAGGATTATACATGACCTTTATGAAGCAGGCTGCCGCAATGTGCAGCTTGATGATTGTGTATGGGGCGGACTCGTTAATAAAGAGATGGCGCTTTCACTCACGGGCGAGAAGGAGGAAGACCTCCCGAAGCTTATGGATCTGCTTGTAGACATCAATAACAGGGTAATAGCTTCAAAGCCTTCAGATATGACAATAACAAGCCATGTGTGCCGCGGTAATTATCATTCAACGTATTTTTCGTCGGGAGCATATGATACGGTTGCCGAACCGCTTTTTGGAAGAGAGAACATCGATGCATATTATCTTGAATATGATGATGAGCGTTCAGGCGGTTTTGAACCGTTAAAATATGTAACAGGCAATAAGAAAGTTGTGCTCGGGCTTATCACAACCAAATTTCCTCAGCTTGAGGATAAGGAGGCTGTTAAGGCGCGTATATATGAGGCAGCACAATATGTTCCGCTTGACCGTCTGTATCTCAGCCCACAATGTGGTTTCGCATCATGTGAGATTGGTAATAAGATTACTGAGGATGAGCAGTGGGCTAAGCTTGCACTTGTTAAAGAGATTGCAGAGGAAGTCTGGGGGTAACATCCTGCTGTAAGTTCTCAATCTGCACATTTGGTACAATTAAACCGCTTGACATTTTGCCATTGCAAATGCACAATAAATGTATCGGCCGGGGTCAGAAGGACTGTGAAAAGCCTGTGACCCCGGCATTATTATTTGCACACTAACCTGTGATGCCCCGATGAACGGGCGGGAATGGAGCTTAGTGTGAAAAATACAGATTGATATCTGATTTTTCACACAGCTATTTGTGCCGCAGGCGCCACAAATAGCATTTATCGCAGAGCCAAATCTGACATTTGGCTCGCGATTCCTCCGGCACTTTGTGCCTGCGGAATGGAGTTTAATATGAATCTTGATGAGATGCTTGCACAGAGCGGTATAAGTGATGGCAGATCCGGAGATATCAAATCCGGATTTGCTGCTATAATAGGAAGACCTAATGTAGGTAAGTCAACACTGATGAACAGAATTATAGGGCAGAAGATAGCGATTACGTCGAATAAGCCACAGACCACACGTAACAGAATACAGACTGTCTATACAGATGACAGGGGACAGATAGTATTTCTTGATACGCCGGGTATACACAAGGCTAAGAATAAGCTCGGCGAATATATGGTGGGAGCGGCAGAAAAGACGATTGACGAGGTCGACCTTGTGCTCTGGCTTGTTGAACCAAGCTCATTTATCGGTGCGGGAGATGAGCATATACTTGAGAAGCTTTCCAAGGTAAAGTCACCGGTTGTACTCGTTATTAATAAGATAGATACAATTAAGAAGGAAGAAGTGCTTCCGGTAATTGCAGAATATAAGAATAAGATGGATTTTGCCGAGATAGTTCCGATATCTGCGTACGACGGAACAGGAACAGACGACCTCGTTGATGTCATTTTCAAATACATGCCTTACGGTCCTATGTTCTATGACGAGGATACGGTTACAGACCAGCCTATGCGCCAGATTGTAGCTGAGATTGTCAGGGAGAAGGCACTTCATGCATTGGATGAGGAGGTTCCTCACGGAATTGCGGTTGTGATAGACAGCATGAAGAAGCGTAAGGGTAAGAAAATTACTGATATTGATGCGACTATCATATGTGAGAGAGAGTCACATAAGGGCATTATAATAGGTAAGGGAGGCTCAATGCTTAAGAAGATAGGAACCAATGCGAGGTTCGAGATTGAGAAGCTCCTTGAGCAGAAGGTCAACCTTAAGCTGTTTGTAAAGGTTAAGAAGGAGTGGCGCGACAGTGATTTCCTTCTTAAGAATTTTGGCTATGATGCCAAGAATGATTTTAAATAATACCGGTATCTGATATGGGAAATATTATAATGGCATCGGGGATGGTACTTTCCTCGATGCCTGTTGGTGAATTTGACAGAAGAATAGTGCTGCTTACAAAAGAAAGAGGCAAGATTGCGGCATTTGCCAAGGGGGCAAGGAGGATGAATTCTCCGCTGATGGGAGTTACACAGCCGTTTGCATTCGGTAAGTTTGAGCTTTATGAGGGAAGAACGTCATATGATATAAGAAGGGCTGACATATCGAATTATTTTACGGAAGTGTCATCTGACCTTGATGCAATATGTTATGCGTGTTATTTTGCTGAGCTTGCCGATTATTACGGCAGGGAGAATCTTGATGCATCGCAGATTCTCAATCTTTTGTATATGACGCTCAGGGCGCTGGCTAATGATAATATACCTGACGAGCTTATCAGATATATATATGAGATAAAGCTTATCAGCATTAATGGGGAATGTCCTAATATGTTTGAATGTGCGGAATGCAGAAAAAGTGAGGGGCTGCACTATTTTTCAATGAGCAGGTTCGGCATAGTATGTGACAGCTGTGTCCGTAATACCGCCGGGGAATGCCTTGAGATAACTGAATCCGCGATGTATACGTTACAGTATATTGTGTCATCGGGAATAGAAAAATTATATACATTTACAGTAAGAGAAGATGTCTTGCGGGAGCTTGCCATGGTTGCGGGACGTATAAGGTCAAGGGTAATTGACAAAAAGATGAAGTCGCTTGAGATGCTTGAGATGACAAACAGCGTAAATAACAGTGCTGTTGGGATGCATTAAGGGTTGCAATTTGCTTTTTTTATAAGTATAATAATTCATTATAAATCTGAAAGCAAGATGGTGATTACATGACGGAGAATAATGTTATTAAAGTTGACAGTAATGAGAATATTATAAGCGACCCGGCACAGATGCCGCATCATCATGAAGAAGATGAGATATCGCTTGATGCACCGGCGGATTTTACAAGTCCGGATGTGTTGTATGCACAGCTTGTAGACACTATTAAGAAGTATCATCCGTCAACGGACATGTCACAGATTGAAAAAGCATATAAGATTGCCACCAAAGCACATGAGGGGCAGTTCCGTAAGTCGGGTGAACCATATATAATTCACCCTATTTGTGTTGCCATTATTCTTGCTGAGCTTGAACTTGATAAGGAATCAATTATTGCCGGATTGCTGCATGATGTTGTCGAAGATACGGTTATGACAACAGATGATATCACAAGAGAGTTCGGAGCGGAAGTCGCATTGCTTGTTGACGGCGTAACTAAGCTGACTCAGCTCAATTACGAGCATGATAAGATAGAGATTCAGGCTGAGAATCTCCGTAAGATGTTTCTTGCAATGGCTAAGGATATCAGAGTAATCATGATAAAGCTTGCCGACAGGCTTCATAATATGCGTACAATGCAGTATCAGTCACCAGCCAAGCAGGTAGAAAAGTCAAGAGAAACTATGGATATATATGCACCTATTGCACATAGGTTAGGTATATCCAAGATTAAGGTAGAACTTGATGATTTATCAATGAAGTATCTTATGCCAGATACTTATAATGATCTTGTAAAGCAGGTTGATATTAACAGACCGGGCAGGGAGGCATTTATAAAGAGCATTATCAAAGAAGTAGGTATGCACATTAGCAATGCTGGAATTGAAGCTGAGATAGACGGAAGAGTTAAGCATTTCTTCTCAATATATAGAAAGATGGTTAACCAGAATAAGACACTTGACCAGATATATGATATATTTGCCGTTCGTATAAAGGTTGATACAGTCAAGGATTGTTATGCGGCACTTGGTGTTATTCACGAAATGTATAAGCCAATACCGGGACGTTTTAAAGATTATATAGCAATGCCTAAGCCTAATATGTACCAGTCGCTTCATACAACACTTATTGCTTCTAACGGACAGCCATTCGAGGTACAGATAAGAACTTATGAAATGCACAGAATTGCTGAATATGGTATTGCTGCCCACTGGAAGTATAAAGAAGGCAAGACAGGAGAGTCTGATAAGAGTGAGGAAGCTAAGCTTAGCTGGCTAAGACAGATTCTTGAATGGCAGAGAGATATGTCTGATAACAAGGAATTCTTATCATCAATTAAGAATGACCTTAACCTTTTTTCTGATTCAGTGTACTGTTTCACGCCTACAGGTGATGTTAAGACACTTCCAGCAGGTTCTAATCCAATAGATTTTGCATACAGCATACATAGTGCTGTAGGTAACAAGATGGTTGGTGCAAGGGTCAATGGCAAGCTTGTTAATATTGATTATGAGATTAAGAATGGTGACAGAATTGAGATTATAACATCACAGAATTCCAAAGGACCAAGCCGTGACTGGCTTTCGATGGTTAAGTCAACACAGGCTCGTAACAAGATTAACCAGTGGTTTAAGCAGGAGCTTAAAGAAGACAATATTATAAAGGGCAAGGAACTTATATCTAATTACTGTAAGAGTAAGGGAATTGTTCTTTCTGAGATTAATAAGCCTGAATTTGTTGAGAAAGCACTAAGAAAATATGGTTACAAAGACTGGAATGCTGTTCTTGCGGCAGTAGGACACGGTGCATTAAAGGAAGGCCAGATTGTCAATAAGCTTAATGAGGAATATCAGAAGACTAAGAAGGCTGAGATAACTGACAAGCAGGTACTTGACAGCATTGTGGCAAGTGAGAGCAAGGAAAAAGAAAAGGAGAAGAAGGGCAAAGGCGGTATTGTTGTAAAAGGAATACATGATGTTGCAGTCCGTTTCTCTAAGTGCTGTAATCCAGTGCCAGGTGATGAGATTGTTGGATTTGTTACAAGAGGAAGAGGAATATCAATTCACAGAACAGATTGTGTTAATATTCTTAATTTCCCAGCTAATGAAAGAGCAAGGCTTATTGAAGCTGAGTGGGAGCAGACAGAGAATAAAGATGAGAAGTACAGTGCAGAGATTAATATATATGCAGGCAATAGAAAAGGACTTATTGTTGATATTTCACGTCTGTTTACGGAAGCCAATATAGATGTAAGATTTATGAACAGCCGTGTTAATAAGAAACAGCTTGCAACAATCAATCTTGGATTTGTTGTATCTGGTAAGGAAGAGCTTAACAGATTAATTGACAATTTAAGAAAGATTGACGGAGTGACAGATATAGAGAGAGCTACAGGCTGATATTTATAACTGCTGTCGTGCGAAGTTAAGATATTTTATATATTGCTTCGTGCGGCAGCATTTTTGACACAGGGATTGGAGATTATAATGTATAAAATAGATGTAAGAGTATTAGGAATGGTAGGAACGAACTGCTACCTGCTTTGTAATACAGACACTAAGGAGTGCGTGCTTATAGACCCTGCGGATAATGCTGGAAAGATAAGCGAGATGATAGAGCAGTCTGGCTGTATGTTAAAGGGAATACTTTTAACACACGGACATTTTGACCATATTATGGCAGCAGATGAAGTGAGGGATAAGTATAATGTTAATGTGTATGCTTCAGCAGAGGAGAAGAATACATTAAGTACACCTCATATTAATCTTGGTGAGGCTTATGGAATGAACCTGTCTGTGAAGGCTGATGTATGGCACAATGACGGTGATATACTTAAGCTTGCAGGATTTGATATTAAGGCAATTCACACACCGGGACATACAGAGGGCGGAACGTGCTATTATATTGGGTCAATCGGCGTGTTATTCTCAGGTGATACACTTTTCTGTGAGTCAGTTGGAAGAACAGATTTCCCAGGCGGAAGTATGAGCGACATTGTGCATTCAATTAAGGACAAGTTAATGGTACTTCCAGATGATACCAAGGTGTATACAGGACACGGCGAGGGAACAAGCATAGGATATGAGAGGGTTCATAACCCATATATAGGTGCGTAGGAAAGATGAACAGTATGATATATATTAAAATTGATAACGATACATTTTATGATGATGCAATAGTTCTTGTGCGTTCATTTTACCCAAGAATGGAGGTAAAGGCATATAAGCAGGATACAGTTGCCACAGAAGCTGATAAAGTGATTGATATAACAGTACCTGATATGACAGGACTTAACAAGAGCGAAATGCACGATAAATTCAAGTCATATTTATATGACAGGCTCAGCCAGATGACAGGAAAGACACTGCCCTGGGGTTATCTTACAGGAGTGCGCCCAAGCAAGATTGCATATGTTATGCTTGAAGATGGCGAAGATGAGCAGACTATAAAGAAGCATTTTATGGATAAGCATAAGGCAAGTGAGAAGAAAGCCAGCCTTGCAATAAATGTAGCAAAGAAAGAAATGGACATTCTTAATAAGATAGATTATAAGAATGGTTACAGTTTATATATTGGAATACCATTTTGTCCAAGTATATGCTTGTACTGCTCATTTTCATCATATGCACTTGATGCGTATAAGAATTATGTGGATGATTACCTTGATGCACTTATTAAGGAGATGACCTTTGTAGCAAGGGCGATGAAAGGCAGAAGACTTGATACAGTGTATTTTGGCGGTGGAACACCAACAACACTTGGTGCGGCACAGCTTGACAGGCTCATAACGGCTTTAAAGGAGCTTTTTGATATTGACGGCTGTCATGAATTTACAGTTGAAGCAGGACGTCCAGACAGCATAACAAGGGATAAGTTAAAGGTGTTAAAGGCACATAATGTTGGAAGAATATCTATTAATCCGCAGACGATGAACCAGCAGACACTTGACCTTATAGGAAGAAAGCACACTGTAGAGCAGATTAAAAATGTGTATTCTATGGCAAGGGAAGAAGGTTTTAATAATATTAATATGGATATTATTCTTGGACTTGTCGGTGAAGATGTTGATGAGGTGGCTCATACATTATCAGAGATTGAGGCGATGAAGCCTGAGAGCCTTACAGTACATTCTCTTGCAATAAAGAGAGCGGCGGCACTTAATATATGGAGAGATAAATATAAGCAGTTATCTACCAATAATACAGATGAGATAATAAGAATGACAGAGGACACAGCCAAAAGACTGTCAATGGAGCCTTATTATATGTATCGTCAGAAGAATATGGCAGGTAATTTTGAGAATGTCGGTTACTCAGTTGAGGGACTTGAATGTATATATAACATTCTTATTATGGAGGAAAAGCAGACAATAATTGCCTGTGGTGCAGGAGCTTCCAGCAAGGTAGTATTTCATAATGAAGCAGATGATAATCATTCAGTCAGAATTGAGAGAATAGAAAATGTAAAAGACGTTCGTAATTATATTCAAAGAATTGATGAAATGATTGATCGAAAGAAGAAATTCTTTGAGGAAAATAATTTCTAGAAATAATAAAAATATATAGAAATGAGGATAATATGAAGATAGCAGTTGCTTACGAGAATGGAAATGTTTTTGAGCATTTCGGACATTCAAGACAATTTAAGATTTATGAAACAGATGGACAGAACATTGTTAAAGAAGAAGTTATAGAGAGTGAAGGCTCTGGACATTCAGCTATGGCAGGACTTCTTGCAGGTCTTGATATTAATGCTGTTATATGTGGTGGTATCGGTGGTGGTGCTGCCAATGCATTAGGAGAAGCAGGCATAGAAGTATATTCAGGTGTATCAGGCAATGCAGATGAAGCACTAGAGGCATACCTTAATGGAGAATTAATATCAGAGGGTGTTAATTGCAGTCATCATTTACACGAAGAAGAACAGAACTGTGGAGCTGCTGATACAGAAAATGAAAGCTGTGGCTGTGGCTGTGGTTGTGGAAGTGACACAGATGACGGAAGCTGCGGCTGTGGAAGTAATGAAACATCAGGTTGTGGCGGTTGTTCGGGTTGTGGTGGAGGAGCACCTTTATTTGATGGAGCTAATGTAGGCAGGGTGTGCAGAGTACACTATAAAGGAACATTTAACGATGGAACACAGTTCGATTCATCTTATGACAGAGGAGAACCTCTTGAATTCACCTGTGGTGCAGGTATGATGATCAAGGGCTTTGATGAAGCCGTAAAGGAAATGGAGACCGGTCAGATCATTGATATCCATTTAATGCCGGAGGAAGCATACGGAATGCCGGATCCGCAGAATATCGTCACACTGGAACTTGGTCAGTTACCGGGTGCAGAAGGCTTATCTGTCGGTGAGCATGTTTATTTATCC
>OHEU01001245.1_pt1 | contig 11546 bp, 12 predicted proteins | sample 1567341 | NCBI WGS metagenome assembly OHEU01 (sample SAMEA3879524, study PRJEB24766) | human gut metagenome | biome: human-associated habitat; feature: feces | place: USA | collected 1985/1987 | reverse complement strand
CTTTACCCTGCCATCCCTAACGCTATATATGCAAAAGCACGAAGCCCCCGGCAGTCACCCCGCCGGAGGCTATTCTCTTATCTCACTTTAACCGCTGGTACAACCTCTTTCAGCAGCAGATTATTTGTCTGTTCATGTTCCTTTATAGCATGGCTGCGCACTTACGCACCTGTTTGAGGCGTTCCATAAAAGAAGGGTTGGCAGCCGCCTGTTGCATGTTATATTTCAACTGTAATCGCATTAGCGAATCAGCCGGAATATCAAGGGCAGCTTCAAAAAGCATCGCCGTCTGCGTTGTTACAGGCCGACGACAATTGAGAATGTCATTCAGTATCTTATAGGAGATGCCCATCTGCTCTGATAACTTGCGCTGCGAAATCTTGCGGTATTCAATTTCTTCTTTCAGTACTTCACCCGGGTGAGTAGGATATGCCGGAGTGAGGTTGTTGGCAATCATCGTCGGATCTATTCCTTGTATCTCAATCATAAGCTGTCTGTTATTTATAATGGTTTGATAAATCTGTTATATTGCATATTGTAGCGATGGTTTCACCTTCTCTTGTCCGTTCCTCAAACTCAATGCGGTACTGGTCGTTAACCCTAACGGAAGAAAGGCCTGCCTTATCACCTTTCAACTTTTCATAATTCAACGAGTTGTATTTCAAAAGCCCTTGTACGTTCGGAGTTTCTATCATTATGTTGATAATACGTATGTATTTCCGTACTACTTGTGGCTGATACCGGTGTCTCTTGTCCGTCTGCCCCGTAATGTACATTTCCTTCAAATACTTTTCGTTGAATATTATTTCCATGCTACTCTGTATTGTTCTGAATACAAAGATAATAAATTATCCACAATAATCCACTATAAAAGTGGAAAGATTGTTTCCAAGCGCACGAAGCCCCCGGCAGTCACCCCGCCGGAGGCTATTCTCTTATCTCACTTTTCAATAACCGCAGATACAACTTTATACTTCGGTTATTTTCCGTTTCGGGCGGAACTTTTCCCGCCCGACGGTTTACTGTTTCTTCAAGGTAAGCAATGCTCCGGTGAGTTCGTACTGCCAGCCTGAGCCGTTCAAGGCGTTGTTCATGGTATTAACGGCATATGCCCAAGTAACGTCTGTGCTGTCCACCTTGGTGGCATCACCGGTACCGTTGCCGATACCATAGCCAGCATAGTTGCTCCAGTAGCAGGCGGTCACGGTGCCGTTGTTGCTGTATCCCACAACGCCACCTACATACTAGTATCCGTTTAGATTCACATTCTCCAGCGTCAGGTTCTGCACCTTACCGCCGGAGCCGAGGTAGCCAATCAGCCCCACATTGCCTGTTTCCTTTTGGTTAAAGGTCAGCCCCGTGATAGTATGGCCGCCGTCGAAGGTGCCGGTGTATGCGTTATTGTAGTCTGTGCCTATCGGTGTCCAGTCCATATCTGTGAGATTGATGTTTTCAGTCAAAGTAATGTTGATACCGAGATTACCGTTGTTGGCTATGTCTGCCACAGCCTTCAATCCCTCGGCGGAGGTCACGGTGTAGTTGCCCTGTCCGTCGTCGGTATATCCCTTATCCTTATCCAGCGTGATATTGTAGAACTTGCCCGCTACGGGAGTGATGCCGGAGTTGCGAGCCTTGCACTACCTCACCTTTTTCATAAGTACACTGTGTATAGGTATAGAGCTGGAGGCTCTACACTTCGCCGAGTGCATCGTCCGAAGGCGTGACGCGCACCTTCGCCAGAGCGTGGGTGAAATTCAGCGTGACGGAATCCGGATATTTGCCCGTACCGTTCAGCAGATAGGCAAGACTTTGGCTCTGGTTACCGAGGTCGATGGTGCCGTCCGTGGCAGGGTACCAGGCGGTGACGGTATGGTCGTTGCGGTCGCTCCAGTACAGGGGTGTTTCGGCTTTGACGGTGTTGTCGTCCTGCATGGTGTAGATGCCGGTCTCGTCTTTGCCGTCTATCTGTACGGCGAACAGGTCGCCCGCGTCGAACACGCTGCCCGTGCCGTCCGCAATCTCGCTGACGCGCGTCTGCGGTGTGCCCCAGAGCTGCGCTTCTCCGCCCTCCACGCCGAGGGTGATACGGGCTATCTCAAGGGGGTATTGTCCTTCGGGCAGGCAGCCATGGCAAGTAGCAGTGCAACTGCGGCCGGATAAGTAAAATGTTTCAATAAGTTCATATCGCTTCTAAGTTTTATGTTTCCAATACTACTTATAAGCGTTCCGAACAAAAGAATGATAAGGAAAGAAAATGATTATTTCAGCAACTTCCGGTTTGTGTCTTCCAGAATGCGCATCTGCTGTATGGCTATCCGGTTCAGTTTGACGAGCCGTTCGCGCTGGGACAATCCTTCGTTGATGAGCACTGCATTCAGGCTTTCCATGTTCGACAGGCATATCAGTTCGTTTACGCCTGCATAGTCACGGATGTTACCTTTCAAATCGGGATGGGCATCGCGCCATTCAAGTGCCGTCATGCCGAAGAGGGCGACGTTCAGCACGTCTGCCTCGCTGGCATATATGCGGCTTGCCTGCTGCGCCGTCACTTCTGCCGGAATGAGATTTTGCTTGATGGCATCCGTGTGAATATGGTAATTTATTTTAGAGAGTTCTCGCTTGGCCGACCATCCCAGCAAAGCCTGTTCCTGCTCTTTCAACCTCTGGAACTCCTTGACAAGATACAGCTCGAACTCCACAGAAACCCAGCTGGCAAACTTGAACGCGATGTCGCGCTGCGCATACGTCCCGCCTCCGGCACCGTTTTTCGACAGGATGCCGACAGCCCCGGTCAGTTCCACCCACCTTGAAGGACTCATGGTAAACGCATTGCTGCCCGCTTCCGCCAAAAGGGGGTCGAATTCGACCCCTTTAAACGCGGGGTTGTTTAGTTGCTCCCACAGTCCGAGGTATTCCAGCGTGTTCTTCAGTCGCATCCAGTTCTTCACCACGTCTTTAGGCTCGGCAGGATTTTTCTGGCGAGCGATGTCCGTGATGCAGATATAGTCGATGCCATTATGCTGCAAGGTCCTAATGGTGGTACCTTTCACCTGTAGGGTCGATTTCTTTGCCATAGTATTCTTTTTCTTTTGATTACGCTAACAAAAATAACCCTTTTCCGGCAATAATCATTCTATTTCCTATACAATCTTTTAAAGAACGCTTGTTTTGTGCTACCGCCTGCGAAGGCGGCCGTCGCACCATTCTGTCTATGGGCAGCTCCGGCTTGACGCTTGCGCCGGGGCAGCTGTATGTGGAATGAAGGTCTTCGTTTCGGTGTCGTCAAAATAAATGGTCGTACCGTCAGTTACGAACTTACCGTTCTCTCTCTTGTAGGGCACGTTGGTAAAGCTGGCGAATGTCCAGTCCTACCGTACCACTTTCCGTAAACTTGATGGCATTGCTCAGCAGATTGTTGCCAATCTGTACCAGCCGGTTACGGTCACCCATCAGAATGATGTCGCTGCATCCGGTAATGTCTTGCTATCTTTTCCTTTATCTCTTCTTGTTCGTAGAGTACCAGCATGATTCTATTCAGCAATTTTTCCTTTTCAGCCAGCAGCTGGCATATGCTGTCTATACGCTCGCTGCGGCAGGTTCTGGGCTTGAAGCGGCTGAGCAGGCTGTCCACTTCCAGTCGCTTCTCATGGTACGCCGCCATGTCTTCCTCATTCCAGTCCAGCACGGTCTCACCAATCATGGATAAATCCACTACCTTCATATATACCTCGTGTACATCCTTGCGGAGACTTCTTATTTTGTAGGTAGTAGCTTCCAATTCCTGTTGTCTGTTCTGTTCATTGAGCCAAATATAGACGATGCCGAAAATGACGAATAGTATCAGCACATATCCTGCCGCTATCTTGGTGCGCAGGTGTCTGGTTGCTATTGTTTTCTGTTTCATGCGGGTTACCTCATTTTTTATATTATTCTTTTCTCCTTATTAAAATGCAGCCCACTGACCTTACGGTAGCGGGCTGCGGTGTCTGTATGATGTTACCGGGCACAATACTCCCGCCCGGAATGGGAGTTCTTTTCTTTTTGGGTTATACTTCAGTTATTTTCCGTTGCGGGCGGAACTTTTCCCGCCCGACGGTTTACTGTTCTTTCTTCAAGGTAGGCAGGCTGTTTCCGTCTTTGAGTTCGTACTGCCAGCCTTTACCGCTCAGGGCGGCGTTCATGGCATCAACGGCCGTCTGCCAGGTAACGGTTGTGCCGTCCACCTTCGTGGCTCCCTCAGTGCTGCCGTTGCCGATACCTCTTTCGAGGTTGTTGCTCCAGTAACAGCCAGTCATGGAGACGGAGCTGTATCCCGTCACGCCGCCGACATTCATGTTTCCGGAGACTTCGCCCGCAGCATGGTAGCAGCCAGTCACGGTGCCGTTGTAGTTGCGTCCCGCCACGCCGCCGACATCGCTGTATCCGGAGACATCGCCCGTGGCGTAGCAGCCGGTCACGGTACCGCTGTTGAATCCCACCACGCCGCCGACGTTGAAGCTATTCCCCTTGACGGTGCCCGAGACGGTGCAGCCGATCATGGAACCAAAGTTCACTCCCACCACGCCGCCGACATAGTGGCTGCCGTTAATTTTCGCCCCTGCAAGCGTCAGGTTCTGCACCTTGCCGCCGAGACAGCCAATCAGTCCTACGCACCACTGATTCGGAAGGTTGATGGTCAGCCCCGTAATGGTATGGCCGCCACCGTCGAAGGTGCCTTTGTATGAGTTGTCGTAGTCTGTGCCTATCGGTGTCCAGTCTTTGCCTGTGAGGTCAATGTCAGTGTCGATGGTAATGTTAATGTCGCTCTTACCTCCGTTCACTAATTCGGCTATATTCATCAGGCCGTTGGCGTTATAGACCGTGTAGGTCTTGGTGTTGCTGTCGTAGATGTAGCCCAAATCCTCGGCTGCGCCGCTCTCGCCGCCGCCGTCAGCCCAGTTGCCGATGGTGCAACCCTCTAACGTCAGGCCGGTGGTGTTCACCTTGACGGTGTATTTATAGCGGCTGCCCGCTTCTAATACGACGTTGTTCTGTGGGCGGAAGTAGAAGGTGCCGCCGCTGAGTTCCACCTTGACGAACGGCTTGCCTGCCGCAACGGTCTGCGGGGCGGTCAGTGCCTCGTAGGTGTTGCCGCTTGCGTTGTAGGTCTTGATGGCGGTCGGGTTGCCGTTATCGGCGGACAGGCTCACGAGGCTCACCGTGGCACCAGCGACGCTCGTGAATCCCGTGCCGGGCTTCAGTTCGATTGTCACGCGTGCCGTGCGGTGGGTAAATTCAAGAGTCGGGTTGTTAAATTCCACCTTCCGGTTCTCAGCAGAGATGAAGTCGCTGTTCTGGAAGTCAGCCAGTTTGCTTTGGTCTTCTGCCACCTTCACGGCAGGCATCTGTGTGATGTCGGCATTGTTGAAGGGCCACCATGCCGATACGGTAATCGGGTCGCGGCTGGTCCAGTAGTACGGGTCGTTCTCGCGTGAAAGCGTGGCACTCTTGAAATCGGTAGAAGCCGTTACGGTGTATTCCTTTACCGCATCGCCCATCTTGAGTGCCACGGAAGTGACGCCCTGCCAATCGCCGTCCACAGTGGCACGGGTGGAAGGGGCTGCCAGCGGCGTTGCTTCTACGGACAGACCGGTGGCACGGATGACGACGGGGTATTCACCTTCGGGCAGACGGTTATCGCCAGCAAGTTCGTCCTGCGTGCAGGCGGCGAGGGCGAACAGCAGTGCGGTGGCTGCGGGGATAAATAATCTATGTCTCATAATTCTTCATTCTAATCGATTAATTATTAACATCCTACAGGTCAGCACCCACATCTCCACCGTCTATATCGTTCCACTTTGCAATGGTGGCTTCGCTGACTTCAAGGACTTTGTTGCGTACCTTGACGGTATAGGTATAGTTGTTGCCCGCCAGCAGTGCGCCATCGGGCATGGTGAGTGTGGCATGATATTCCTGACCTTTGTAATTCACAACCAACGGCAGGGATGCAACTGTCTGCGGGAAGAGGATGATCGATGACGTGAGATTGCCGTCTGCCAGATTCATGGTCAGTTCTCCGGTCTGTAGTCCGTTGTCTGCGGTGGCAATACCGTCGGCCGTGTTGAACGTACCGGTGAGTAACAATCCGTCCAGCGTGTAACGTTCAGGCTTGACCACGCTGAAATTCACGCCGTCGCCCGCCTCGAAGGTAAGGGTTATCTGGCTCATGCGGTGGTGGAAGGAGTTGTCTTCACCGCCTTTGGCGGTTTTGTCGGTGAAGCTTACTACCGGGTTGTTTTTGTCTCCCGTGGCTCCTGAAGCAAAGAGGAAGTCGATGGCAGGCTGGTTCTGCTGCGCCGTGGCATCGGTCGTGGCTGCGAGGATGCCTCCCGCCGCGTTGTACGGATAGTAGGCGCGGAAAGTATGGGTCTTTGTATCTTCGATATAGATGACCTTTCCTTCTGCCTCAAATTTCCCGTTTTTCAGGATGAAAGGCACGTTGCCGTACTGGGAATCGTTGCCGATGTCGGTGATGCCGATACGGTCGCCGGCAGTCCAGGTGGTTCCGCTGGCGCGGGTGGCGGGGGCGATGTTGGCGGTAAACTGGGCGGCCACGGGGTCACCGTTCAGGTTCTCGTTGTCGTTGTTGCAGGCTGCCAGTGCGAGGGCGAGCATCGCAAGTGCAAAAAATCTTGTCTTCATTATATCTGTCATTTTATTAGTTACAAATCGGCGTTTACATCATCACCTTTCACTTCTTCCCAGCCGTTGATTTCGGCTCCGTCCACTTCCATGCCTTCGGGAGTCTCAACCAGCGTTCCGCCGAGGGTCAGCGATTCGCCCTTTCCGGTGTTGAAGGCCGCGAGAGCTTCCGTAAGGTCGCTTTTCAGCGTGGTGGGGGTCGGGTTGCCGTCAGCATAGCGGATTTCACCCATCAGCAGTTGTTCCGTGCCGGTCACACCCAGCAGCCGCACCGTGGCTTTCCACTTGCCGGCATCGTCACCTTCGGTTATCTTGGTGAAGGGCAGCACGACGTTTGAAGCGGCTCCGTAGGTATCGGTAGCGAAGTCGAGTGTTCCGGCTGCACCCGTCAGATGGGCAACAATCTCCGTGATGCGTCCGGCGGCATCACCCGTCGGTTTGACGACAAGCGTCAGTTCGCGTACCTGCTGCTTCATTGCGGCGGTCAGCGGATAGTCCTTGTCTTTCTCGATGCTCACCTGTTTCGTATAGGTGAAGAACCATCCCGGGGCATTGTTCACAAAGGCATCCGTGCCTGCCCGGTTTCCCGTGGCTGCGGCAATGGTGGCGGTGGTACCATTTACCGTGATTCCTTCAGCCGGGTTCCACACCGCAAGGGCGTAGCTGCCCGGAGCAAACAGATGGTCGGGGGTATGGGTGGCGGAAGTCTCCGTACCCGTATAGTCACCCATGGTGACCGTCCATGTGGCAGGTATGTCGATACCCTCACCGCGGGCCGACCAGTCGGCTGTCACTGCAATCTTCCCGTAGTCGGGATGCGGCGTGTCATAAAGCGTGTCCTTCACGCAGGAAGAGAGCAGCACGGCGGCTGCCATTCCCATCATATTTATATATCGTCTTGCTTTCATATTCTATTCCTCCGTGTTAGAATAACTTCCATACCAATGTCACACCGGCATTGATGGGACCATACCAATCTTTTGTTTCGTTGCCGCGGCGTACACGTACACCGTCGATGACTTCATATTTTTCGAAATCGGCATTCAGGTAGCCCAAACCGAGGTTGAAATCAAGAGCCAGTGCCTTGTTCAGCCGCAGCTGATAGCCGGCGGTGATGCCGCCACCCATCAGGTCGCCCTGCTTGCCTGCTTCGGAGAACTTGTAGTTGAACTGTCCGGTCTTGAACATCGCACCCAGATACCAGGCTTTCTTCTCACCCATATAGTAACGAACTTCCGGTACCACTTCCCAGAGGGCGTATCTTCTGTCCTTGTCATTCCACGACCACGAAGTCCACGAGCCGTTTACGGCAATGCCCCATGACGGGCAGAAGCGCCATTCAAGTCCTAAATCTGGTGTCAGGGTTGCCCAGCGCAGCAGGTTGGCGCGCAGGGACAGTTGAGAAATTGTCGGTGATAAGGATTGGACTGATTCCTGCGGATTATCCTCCCTTGGCAAATAGAACGTATCCTCTTGCGGAACGAAGCGGAAGGAGTCGGCAGTATCTGTCTGTTGCGCGAAAGCTGTGGAAGCAGCCATTGACAGCCATGAAAACAAGATGACGGACAGAATTCTTTTGCTCATATTCTATGCTTTGTTTATTCTCGACCCGGAATTTATGCAAACAATATAAGCAAAAAGATTCTGTCTCCGCCTGATTCTTGCGTAGAAAGAATGTCTCAATTGTCAGAATCGCACATCCTTGCGGTTTAGATTATTTTAGTCTTTTCGTTCAGGCTATTTTTTGTCGTTCAGGCTATTTCCATCAGCCATAATGCAGCGCATTATTCCGCCTCTGTTTTCCTCCATCTGACAGGAGTTAGCCCTGTTTTTTCCTTGAACAACCTAATGAAATGGCTTGGAGACAGAAACCCCGATCTTTCGGAAATGTCGGCAACTGTCAGTTTGGGATTTTGGGTAAGCAGACGTTTCGCATAATCAATGCGAAGGCAGGTTATCCAATCGCGGAACGATGTGCCATACGTCGTATTGATGTACTCGGACAGGTAGGTTCGGTTGGTATGAAGCATGTCCGAAAGCTCCTTTATGGTCAGGCCGGATTGAACAAAACCGTCGGCGTCAATCCACCCTTTGATTTTTCCGGCTATCTCTGCATGGTAAAAAGGAGTGTCTTGCCTCTGTGCCTGTTCCGGCTTATGATCACATTGACCGTCATCTTCCGAAGTCATCTCCGCTACCATCGCGTTTTCCACTTGCTCGTAAAACAGCAGATAGTTCTGGTAGCAACAGTAGAGATAGACGTAAAACGGAATCGATGACAGAATCCATATATAAACATATTCATCAGGCAAGAAAGTGAGCAATCCGCATCCGATGCCGAACAAGGGTGCCCAATAGGTAAAGACGGACAACCATTTTATATACGCACCCATATCATCGGCATGCGTGTCATCGAAAATCCGGATAGCTCTGCGGTATGAGACAATGAGTCTGCGAGACAGCACCAGTCCGTAAACCACAAGCCATGCCGCCAAAGCCAGCAAAATGCTTTTCTGCACTATTCCGTCCGGGAACAAAAACAATACAATCCCGGAAAGACCGGAGAATATGATCCATAGGATAATGTGCGTCCAGATCCTTTTTCGTGTGATATAGAAACGGTTAAGCAGTGTTATCAATGCAGAGCTGAATAGGTAATAGCACAGAAAATAGGTGGACAGATTCATCAATATGGCCGCATGGACACTCCTGAACCTTACCCCGAAGAAGAAATGCACCGAATAGTTTGCCGCAAGCAGCAGCAACGCCAAACCCATTATCCGCCTGGAGCGTAGATAATTATCAAAAATGGCCTTTTCTGGTGTTGGGGCCAGCAAAAAATAAAAGCCGAAGAACAACATCAGCGGTAGCGCGATGCAAAGAGAATAACTGTATATGGATGGTTCCATTGTATATTATTCGTAACTTTGTAATTTTAAACAAATTAGAGTCATATAACAATGTCCGGCCAACCTTATTGACCAGCAATGGCAAGTTACCGAAAATATTCTGAATCCGCAACATCGAAAACGAAAGAACGCATTCATGGACAATTTGGATGCCATTTAAAAGAGTAGCCAATGCGACTAAATTATAGCGTTTTTTTAGAAAAATGTCGGTTTTAGTTGTATCTTGCGGTCAAGGGCTGCGAGTTGCGGGTCTGCCGCAATCCTGCCGTTGTTGTAGCTGTACTTCATTCCGCTTTCTCCCGTCACGAAGAACTTGTTCTGCGAAAGGTCGAAAAGGTCTTTGGAGGAAGACTTGCTGCGAATGAACGCCTGCCGTTCGCTGTCCAAACCGGCAATCTTCTTTTCCAACTTTGCCTTCTCCAATAAATCGGTATTCCCGGAGAGGATGGCGACGTATTCGGAAAAAAAATCACCTTTTTTAGGTATTGTCTATACAGGGAAATAATAAGAACTTTGTAACCAAATTGAGACAATGTATGTCGATCTATGCAAACGCCAAAGGATTATACACGCAAGTTATTGCTAAAAACAGCCCGGGAAGCCTTTCTCCAAAAAGGATACAAGGCTGTGTCTATGCGTGAAATTTCCAAACTATCGGGAGTTGGTCTGAGTAATATATACAATTATTATCCCTGTAAAGAAGATTTGCTGGCTGTTGTCCTACATCCGCTTTTAGAGGCGATGAACGGCATGCTGGATAATCATAACCGAGACGAAAGTCTTTCCCTTGAAATTTTCACCTCAGAGGAGTATCATCGTAAAACCATGCAGGAGGTGATGGGCATTATAAGCCGTTATCGCAAAGAACTTAAGTTGCTGTTTCTCGACACACAAGATTCCCGATTCAAAGACTATTGGGAGCGGTGGGTTGAAAAAAGCTCTGCAATCGGCATGGAATATCTGGAGAGAATGAAAGAACTCTATCCGGATTTACACACCCAGATTTCTCCATTCTTTATGCATTTCACTTGTTCTTGGTGGATGAATATGATGAAAGAAGTGGTACTGCATGAAGAACTCTCCCAAGAGGAAATAGAATGTTTTATTGGTGAGTATATCCACTTTAGCACGGGAGGATGGAAAAAGCTTATGAATGTGGAATGTAACAGAGAAAAGAAAATGGTTGGAAATAAGACTTCCTCCTATTCCAGTAGAATAAAAACAAACAGTATATGAGTGTCACTAATATTATTAATAATGAAGAATTAACTCTTGTACAGAGAGTAGGTGGACTTTTCCTTTGTGAGGAATCTTGGATTACGCAAAATCGGAGAAACACCTATCGCAAAGATATTTCGGATAAAGAGATGATTACAACGAAAGACGAAAATAACGGTACTGAATGTACTCAGACAGAATTATGGCACTTACCTTAACAATCAAATGTATGAAACGGGATGTTTCAATAACATATATATTCCATAGAACGAGTCGCCCATTTGGGGCGGCTCGCTTTGTTTTTGAACAGAACAGACTTTTGTTCGTTTTTGAGTAAACAATCTCGAAGCGATTATCAGAAGCCGGATCGCTTTTATCCGCCCTCAATGAATGAAACAACTTACAAATAGCAAATGATATGAAAATAGAAAGAATCAATGATTGGTTCGCTCGTCGGGGCAAATGGATGATACAAAGACGATGGCTGGTACTAAGCTTATCTATCCTCGTCTTTGCCATAGGATTTACAGGGTTAAGATACTTCAAGGTGAGTGCTTCGTGGGAAGACTACTTTCTCGAAGACGATCCGATGCTTGTCAAGACCGAAGAGTTCAAGGAGATATTCGGCAATGACAATTTCGCTGCGGTGCTGACCCGATGCGACAATTCGTTTACGAAAGAGAACTTGGAAAATCCCATGTTCTCTTTTTTGTTATGGCGACGAGGAAAATGCACGCA
>OHEU01001235.1_pt1 | contig 11635 bp, 10 predicted proteins | sample 1567341 | NCBI WGS metagenome assembly OHEU01 (sample SAMEA3879524, study PRJEB24766) | human gut metagenome | biome: human-associated habitat; feature: feces | place: USA | collected 1985/1987 | reverse complement strand
ATCTTCACACCCTTCAATTCTTTGGTATCGGGGAAGTTGACATTGAGGCAGACGCCCTTGGGCAGTCCCTCGGCCAGCACCCGCTCTACCACGCGGCGCACATAGTGGGTGAGGTGGGTCTGCGACGACTGGGGGTTGTAGTCGCAGTTGGAAAACGCCACCGAGGGGATGCCCTTGATACAGCCCTCGACAGCTACTCCCATGGTGCCCGAATAGTGGTTGTTGACGGTGGAGTTGTCGCCATGGTTGATGCCGCCGATGGCAAGGTCGGGAATGCGTCCTCCACAGAGCTCATCGACAGCCAGTTTGACACAGTCGACGGGGGTGCCGTTGGTAGACCATACCTCGACTTCGCCCATATTGTGGCGGCGCGTCAGGCGCAGGGGGACAGTGGCAGAGAAGGCGCGGGAAAAGCCCGAGCGGGCAGAGTCGGGCGCGCAGACGATAATCTCGCCCATATCGCCAATCATCTCGACAAGCGAACAAATACCTACGGCATCGAAGCCGTCATCATTGGATACCAATATCAGTGGTTTATTAATACTCATTATTTTTCGTTATTTTTTCGCTACAAAAGTACGAAAAAAGGGGCAAGAATACGACTATATCATATAAAATATGTATCTTTGCAGTCTAAATAATCGATAGAATTACATAGGAAATGGGAAAAATTATAGCTGTGGCAAACCAGAAAGGCGGTGTAGGTAAAACTACTACTACGATAAACTTGGCCGCCTCGTTGGCAACTTTAGAGAAAACCGTGCTGGTGGTAGATGCCGACCCACAGGCCAACGCTTCGAGCGGACTGGGCGTAGACATCAAGGAGGTGGACTGCTCGCTCTACGAGTGTATCATTGACCATACCGATGTCAAAGAGGCCATCTACACCACCGACATCGACGGTCTCGACATCATACCCAGCCATATCGACCTGGTAGGTGCCGAGGTGGAAATGCTCAAGATAAAGAACAACCGCGAGAAGATGATGAAAGAACTCCTTGCACCCATGCGCGACGAGTACGACTATATACTGATAGACTGTGCGCCTTCGCTGGGACTTATCACCGTCAACTGTCTCACTGCCGCCGACTCGGTTATCATCCCCGTACAGTGCGAATACTTTGCGCTCGAGGGTATCAGCAAGCTGCTCAACACCATCAAAATCATCAAGAGCAAGCTCAACCCGAGACTGGAGATAGAAGGCTTCCTGCTCACGATGTATGACAGCCGTCTGCGTCTGGCTAACCAGATATACGACGAGGTGAAGCGCCACTTCCAGGAGCTGGTCTTCAAGACTGTCATCCAGCGCAACGTGAAGCTGAGCGAAAGCCCGAGCCACGGACTGCCCGTTATCCTCTACGACGCCGAATCGGCTGGTGCCAAGAACCATCTGAACCTGGCCAAGGAAATCATTGACAAAAACATGTAAGACTATGCCTCCACACAAGAAATTCAACATATCGGGCAAAGGCACCGCGCTGGGACGCGGACTCGATGCGCTCATCTCAACCGAAGACGTAAGGACGAGCGGGTCGTCGACCATCAACGAGATTGCCCTCAACCAGATAGAACCCAACCCCAACCAGCCACGCCACGAGTTTGACCAAGAAGCTCTCGACGAACTGGCTACAAGCATACGCGAACTGGGCATCATCCAGCCTATCACGCTGAGACAGGTGGCCGATGACAGGTATCAGATTATTGCCGGCGAGCGCCGTTGGCGTGCCTCCCAGCTGGCTGGGCTTGAAACCATTCCCGCCTACATCCGTACCGTCAACGACGAGAACGTGATGGAGCTGGCTCTGGTCGAGAACCTGCAGCGCCAGGACCTCAACGCCATCGAAATCGCTTTGGCCTACGAGCATCTGCTCGAAGGCAGCGGCATGACTCAGGAACGCATCAGCGAGCGCGTGGGCAAGAGCCGTACTGCCATCACCAACTATCTGCGTCTGCTCAAGCTGCCTGCTCAGGTCCAGATGTCGCTCCAGAAGAAAGAGCTCGACATGGGCCACGCCCGCGCTCTATTGTCGCTCGAGTCGCCTACCCAGCAGATTAAGCTCTTCAAGGACATCATCAAGAACGGTTACTCGGTGCGCAAGGTCGAAGAACTGGTGAAGCGCATCAAGAACGAAGAGCAGATGGACAATGACCAGAGCAACATACAGAAGAACCCGCTCAGCGAGAAGTTGGGCACGCTGTCCAAGCAGCTTTCGGGCGTACTGGCCACCAAGGTCCAGATGACCTGCACCAGTAAGGGCAAAGGCAAGATAAGCATCCCCTTTGCCAACGAGAGCGAGCTGGAGCGTATTCTGCTGATGTTCGACAAACTCAAAGGCTAATCAACGTGAAGTCATACACTAAGTTATATCTCATAATACTGGTGGTTTGCATGGCCATGACTATGCCCCTGACAACCGCTGCCCAAAGCCGGAAGACCGACTGGGGCACCACTCCTGCGCCGCAGAAGAAGGACACGGTCAAGGTTGTCAAGGACTCTATCAAAGTAGACTTGGACACGGTCAAGGCTACCAAGGACGCAGAGACAGTTATCTCTACCAAAGGACTCACCACGCCCGACACTGCGCAGACTGTGCAGGCCGAGAAGCAGCTGACCCTCGCGCCCGACACGCTGACCCTGAAGAAGAAGAGAGACTGGAGCACGTGGCGCCCAGAGACCAAGCGCGCAATGTGGCTTGCCCTGGTGCTGCCCGGAGCCGGACAGATATACAACCGAAAGTACTGGAAGCTGCCCATCATCTACGGTGGATTTGTAGGCTGTGCCTACGCGCTGCGCTGGAATAACATGATGTACAAGGATTATTCCCAGGCCTACATGGACTTGATGGACAACGACCCCAACACCCAAAGCTACAACAAATTCCTTTATTTGGGAAACCAAATAGATAACAGCAACAAAGAATATTACCAGAAACTGTTCAAGAACCGTAAGGACAGATACCGCAAGTGGCGCGACATGAGTGTCTTCGCCATGGTTGGCGTGTATCTGATATCCGTGGTCGACGCCTACGTTGACGCGTCGCTGTCAGAGTTTGACATATCGAGAGACCTGAGTATGAAGGTAAGTCCCGCAGTCATCAAGGAGCGCAGCGAATGGACAAGCTACAATCCGCTCAACTCGTCGGCAGTGGGGCTGCAGTGCTCACTGACATTCTGAACTATCTCTGGGAAGACAAAAGACAAACAAGAAAAGATATCTTATTATATAATGAAGAGAATATATGCGATTATGACCGTTTTGGCCCTGTGTGGATGGAATACTACCCAAGCCCAAAACGTGGAAACAGAAATAACGGTAACAGACAAAGGAAAAGAAGAAGTAATCGAACTGCCGCAAGGTATGATCACAGAGGTTGACAGCCTGCTGCATCTGTATAACACCAAGACTTACATGAAGCCGGCGACAGACTGCAATGTGCCCAACGTCAATCCCATATACACCAAGGAGGAGTATATGGAGAGGCTCAAGCGCATCCCGTCGGTGATAGAAATGCCCTACAACGACATCGTCCAGAAATTCATTGACCGCTACAGCAACCGCTTACGCCGTTCGGTAAGCTACATGCTGGGCGCACAGAATTTCTATATGCCCATTTTTGAACAGGCGTTGGAAACCTACGGACTCCCCCTCGAACTCAAGTATCTGCCCGTAATCGAGTCGGCGCTTAACCCCAAAGCCGTATCGAGAGTCGGCGCCACAGGTCTGTGGCAGTTCATGCTCAAGACCGGCAAGAACTACGGACTGGAGGTCAACTCGCTGGTCGACGAGCGCCGCGACCCCGTCAAGGCATCCTACGCCGCAGCAAGGTATTTGAGCGACCTGTACAAGATATTCGGCAACTGGAACCTGGTGATTGCCGCCTACAACGCCGGACCTGAAAAAATCAACAAGGCCATTCACCGTGCCAACGGAAAAGCAGATTATTGGGAAATTTATCCCTATCTCCCCCAGGAGACGAGAGGCTATGTACCTGCTTTCATAGCCGCCAACTACATCATGACTTATTACTGCGACCACAATATCTGTCCGATGGAAACCGATCTGCCCGCCAAGACAGACACCGTGATGATAGACCGCGACGTACACTTTGAGCAGATAGCCCATGTGCTCAACATGGACGTGCGCCAGATAGAGGAGCTCAACCCCCAGTATCGCCGCAACATCGTCAATGGCACCTCCAAACTGTCTGCGTTGAGGTTGCCATCGACCCAAATCACCCAGTTCATCGACAATCAAGACTCCATCTTCGCCTACAACGCCCAGGACCTGCTGTCCAAGCGTGAGGAGGTGAAGGTCAACGACGACGTGCCCACCTACACCAAGTCGAGCAAAAGCAAGAGCCGCCGAAAAGGCAGAAGAGGCAGAGGCAGCAGACGCGTGACCATCAAGAACGGCGATACGCTGTCTGAAATCGCACACCGCAACCACACTACGGTAGCCAAGCTCAAGAGGCTCAACAAGATAAGTGGAACCAACATCAGAGCTGGCAAGAAAATCAGAGTCAAGTAAACCCTCGTATATCAACCCTACAACCCTAAGGATATGGAAAGTCAGTTGCCTAAGACCAAAGAAGAATTGGAAGAGCAGATGGTAGACGATGCCTTCCAGCACCTCAAAGATACGTATCTCGCGTCGCGCCACCGCAAGAAAATAGATATAATCAACAAGGCTTTCAACTTCGCCCGCCAAGCCCACAAGGGCGTGAAGCGACTGTCGGGCGAGCCCTATATCCTGCACCCCATTGCCGTGGCGCAGATAGCCTGCGAGGAGATGGGACTGGGCTCGACCAGCATCAGCGCAGCCCTGCTCCACGACGTGGTCGAAGACACCGACTACACCGTCGAGGACATCGAAAACATCTTCGGTGCCAAGATAGCGCAAATCGTTGACGGACTGACCAAAATCAGTGGAGGCATCTTCGGCGACCATGCCTCGGCACAGGCAGAGAACTTCAAGAAACTGCTGCTCACCATGAGCGACGACATAAGGGTCATCCTCATCAAAATCTGCGACCGACTCCACAACATGCGAACCCTCGAGTCGCAGCCCGCCAACAAGCAGTACAAGATTGCAGGCGAGACCCTGTACATCTACGCCCCCTTGGCCAACCGCTTGGGTCTCAACAAAATCAAGACCGAGCTCGAGAACCTCAGTTTCAAGTTCGAGCACCCCGAGGAGTACGCCAACATCACCAACAAGCTCAACTTCACCAAGGAGGAGCGCGACAAGCTCTTCGAAGAATTCACCGCCCCCATCAGGCAAGCCCTCGATGCGGCTGGGGTGAAATACAAGATTATCGCCCGCGTCAAGAGCCCATACTCTATATGGAACAAGATGCAGACCAAGCACGTCACCTTCGAAGAAATCTATGACCTCCTTGCCGTACGTATCATCTTCACGCCCAAGGTCAGAGAAGAGGAAATCAACGAGTGTTTCAAGATTTACGTCGCCATAAGCCGCATCTACAAGTCTCACCCCGACCGCCTGCGCGATTGGCTCAACCACCCCAAAGCCAATGGCTATCAGGCTCTGCACGTCACGCTGATGAGCAAGCAGGGACGATGGATAGAGGTGCAGATACGCTCCGACCGCATGGACGAGATAGCCGAACAGGGATTTGCCGCCCACTGGAAGTACAAGGAGGGCAACGACAGCCAGGACGGAAATATCCAGGAAGACGAGGTGGAACTCAACAACTGGCTGCGCACCATCAAGGAAATACTCGACGACCCACAGCCCGACGCCATGGACTTCCTCGACGCCATCAAGCTCAACCTCTTTGCCTCAGAGATTTTTGTCTTCACCCCTAAGGGCGAAATCAAGACCATGCCCGCCGGCAGCACCGCCCTCGACTTCGCCTTCCAAATCCATACCTTCCTCGGCAGCCACTGCATCGGCGCCAAAGTCAACCACAAGCTGGTGCCGCTGAGCCACAAGCTGCAGAGTGGCGACCAGGTAGAAATCCTCTCGTCCAAGGCACAGCACGTGCAGCCCTCGTGGATTAACTTCTGCTCGTCGGCCAAAGCCAAGGCAAAGATACAGGCCATCCTGCGCCGCGAAAACCGTGAAATCCAGAAGAAGGGAGAGCTGATTCTGACCGACTGGATGAAGAAGAACGACTTCGAGCTTACCACCTCCAATCTGGACAAGCTCTGCGAGTATCACGACATGCAGAAGCACGACGACCTGTTCCTCGCCATCGGCGAGCGCACCATCCTGCTCGGCGAGAAAGACATAGACAAGCTCAACGAGAAAGACAAGAAGAGCGCCTCGACCTCCAGCTGGCGCAAGTACGTGTCATTCCTCGGCCTCGACAAGAAAAAGAAGAAGGATGAAGACAACACTGTGGAACCCGTCACCGTCAAGGAGGGGTTCAACAAGAAGAAGCCGTGCATTATCAACGAAGAGCACATCGGCAAATACTTCTTCCGCGACTGCTGTCACCCCATTCCCGGCGACGACATCCTGGGGTACATCGACAACAAGAACCATATCGAGATACACAAGCGCAACTGCCCCGTGGCGAGCCGACTCAAGACGAGCTACGGCAACCGCATACTCGACGCCAAGTGGGATATGCACCGGCTGATGTTCTTCGATGCGACCGTCGAAATCAAGGGTATCGACCGCAAGGGTATGATATTCGATGTGGCCAAGGTCATCACCGACGAGCTCGACATCAACATCCACCGCGTCACCGTCACCGCCGACGAGGGCATCTTCGACGGCTCGATAGAGCTTCGCGTCCACGACCGTAGTGATGTCAAACTCATCATGGACCGGCTCAAGAAAGTGGATGGCATACAGGAAGTGATGCGCATCAACTGATACTGCCGCCATGCCTGCCACAGGCGCACGCACAGGATATAGCAAGGTAAGACTCCACATCGGGTCTTACCTTTTTTTGTTGTCCTCCCTGCAGACGGGCATTGCCGCCTGCACGCCAGTCATTATCGCCACAGCCGCAGCCCTCATCGCCAAAGCCGCGCAGAGCCCATTCACGCTCGCACTGAGCACGGCGGGTGGCTCGTAACATAAGGCACGTGAGCTCGTGTCGTATGAAACGTGGGCTCGTGCCTTACGTTACGTGTCCTCGTACCTTACGTTACGAGCCAGCAACCATCATCACAGACACGACTATCCATGACCATTATTGCAATGCCTGTCATAGCCGCGCTCATAGCAGCTGTCCAGAGCACGCTGAGCCACAGCGCATTCCTGGTCTGCCGCCAGCCCTTCCTAAAAACAGAAGGCAAGATTGTACTGGGCGCGGCTGTCGAAATCAAGGGTATCGACCGCAAGGGTATGAACTTCGATGTGGCCAAGGTCATCACCGACGAGTTCGACATCGACATCCACCGCGTCACTGTCACCGCCGACGAGGGCATGTTCGATGGCTCGATAGAGCTTCGCGTCCACGACCGTAGTGATGTCAAACTCATCATGGACCGGATCAAGAAAGTGGATGGTATACAGGAGGTGATGCGCATCAACTGAGACTGCCGACGCGCCAGCCACAGACACGCACACAGGATATAGCAAGGTAAGACTCGCCATCGGGTCTTACCTTTTTATGCGGCAAGCCCCCATAGGCGGAGCCGTAGGGCTGACCTATGGGGGCGAGTACTGTGCAGACGGGGCTGCGGCAGCCATGCCGTCTTATCTCATTGTCTATTACCTTTTACAGCTTTACCACCTTACCCATAAAGAGGATGGCACCCGTGGTGTTCTCGCGGACGGCGTAGATGAAGGGGTGGTCGAAGGAGAGATTGGGCATAGGAGCGCCAGCGCCGTCGATGCCAACCCCTGCCGACACACCTGCTGCCTTTGTGCCATTCTCATTTACATGGATGGCCACCTTGTGGGCGATGAGGTCAATGACGGTATTATTATATTCATTAATAATTTTAGGAATTCCAGCCCAGTCAAGTGAGGGCATACCCAAAGATTCCATCGCGCTCATAATGTTCTTCCAACTGGCCTCTGCCGAGAAGCGTGGAAGCCGAATGATAGCCATGCCCTTGGTCATCTGGTTGTGCCATCCCCACCAGTCGGCTTTCTCAATAATATCGTTCAGGTATTCCGACTTCTTGGGCATCACCACCATCATGCTGTAATAGCCCTGTCCGTAAGGCATTTCCACCATCTGCAGCGAGTCGTCTTGGTAGTGGTTCACCTCTTCCGTGTTGTACATGGTCATCACGTTGCGTTGTTTGCCATCAAGGCCATAGAATGGAAGGGCTTTGGATTCGGCGGCATTGAAAGGATTGGACCATTTACCGTCAAAATAGTTTGCATTTACTACAATGAATTCTGTTTTATCGTCTATACTCAAAGGGAAACTGGTGATAAGTCCTTGGGTGCTTTCCTTAGCCCATGCGTCAACCCGTTGCTGCATTGCTTTGGGATTGTTGCGAATATCCACCACGCTCAGGTTTGCCTTGTAATACTGCTCCATCGTGCTCTTAAACCCAGACCGATAGGTATATTTCTTGTCCAACCAGGCGCTGTTGTTTAGGCCTATCTTTACATATTGGTCATCTTCGCCCAACTTGTTGAGCATAGCCAGATTCTCCTGGTTCAGACTCTCTATATCGTCATACCCCAAGGCTTCCACTATCTCTTTCGCCACACCATCGTCAACGCCATTGGCCAGCATCGAGAGCACATACTGCATGCTCATGGGAGCCACGCACACGTTCTCACCCTGCTTCTCTGGGTCGGCCGAGAGCAAGGCCATCAACTTGTTGGCAAACTTGTTGCTCTGCTGTGCAAACTCGGTCTGCTGCACCTGGCTGTATGCCAGCGGTATGGGCTTCAGATCCACATCATTTCCACTGCCGCCGTTTCCGTTGTCGTCGGTGCAACTTGCCATCGACACCAATAGCGCCGAAATGGCAAACATAGAAATCATCTTTTTCATAATCGCTTGATATTTGTTAGTTAATAATATTATTTCTCTAAATAAAAATACCTTCTACCAGTATTGTATCCCATGATGTCGCTTATTACATAATAGGTGTCGTCTGCGTCAGATCCTAAGGGAAGAAAACTCGTGTTCCATCCAAAATTGCACTGATAAGCATAGTCCCGCTTATAAGTCCCATATACTTTCTCACGCAATATCACGCCATAACGATCCGGATCATAGAATGTGGTGTCCTCTAAGAAACGCCATACATCCTCATATTCTACAAGGTCATACTTGCAGCCATCTATCAAAAACATGTGCCCGGTGACTTGTTCACTATGCGACCCTCGGGCTATGACAGGCTCTTTCTTTTCGCCCACGATATTCTCCAAATTTATATCCTTATTTTCTACAAATTTCCCCTTTACCCCAATATTATTTAAGAATTTCTGAGCATTTGTAAAATGAGCCCCAGAACCAGAAGGACCAAATTCCATGTTTACCTGCTTGGCAGCATAGCCTATCACAAGAGCAGCTCTGTCAAATTGGTCTGATGAGTACTGGATGGTGTTGTCTGTTAAGGGAAGTGCACTCAAATCCCATGTGGCAAACCGTGTAAAACTTTGGATGTAATTCTCATCGCAAGCGCCAATACAAGAGCCTAAGAGGGGCATATTGAAAGAATAGCCTAACTTGTCTTGTAAGAAATACAAATATTGACTGGTAGCCACCGCAACACACCCCGTAAGACAACGCATTTCACTATTAACAGAAATGGTAGGGCAGTATTTGTTAAAGGGCTCTTCTTGATGCCATAGCGTCTTTGTGACATGGGGTACGAGTACCGTCTGGCGGCTTACCTCCTCTCTGCCTACATATATATACTCGCCCGGCACAGGCTGATAGGGTATGCGCTTGATGCCACGTCCCTGCGTTGCCCATTGTTCCAGACTCTCCGAATTTTCGTCGTATTCATCTGTCGTTGCCAGATATGATGTCTGTCCGGCTATATCGGATACCCACGATGAAATGGCCTTATTTTGCAGTATGTCAGAGGCTCTCTTCCCTCTCTCTACATAATTTACCGCCAATACTGTAGGCATACGCTTATCTACCGAATACAGTTTCCATCCCTGGTTATAGTTTACCAGATACATGATGGTGTCGCCCTTATATACCACAGGCTCTATACTGCACACGTCAGAAGTGGCTGCGCTCTTTGCCGTCTGGGTAGAGGGCTGTGCCAAGAGCGTCTGTAGGTCGCTGCGGGTCACCTTAAATGTATTGCGCAGCAACTGCCCATTGAGGGGTGTCACTGAGACCTTATACTTCATGTTAGCCACAAAAGCCTTGGCAAGCTCTATTTTGCCCTCTTTCAGCGATGCGAGTTCCTCGTCCATCTCGGTCTGTGTGCTGCTGCACGATGCCAAGAAGGCCAACAAGGGCAGAAGCAGATAGATTTTTGCTTTCTTTGTCATAATGATGTCTTTTTGAGTTTAGTCCTACGTTTCAGGTGTTTGGCTTCCTCCTTTGGGCAGCGTGGTCTGGTTTATCGTGATGTGTTAGAGAACTATAGCTATACTTATAGCGTTTGTAGGCTTTTACGGCTGTAAAGATATGAATAATAAGAGAAACCACAAAAAAAAAGCAGAAAAATTCATTCTGTGACGAAAAAAAAGACAAAATGCTGAAACATCATGACTTATAAGGGTATTTGATATGCTGTGCTTTATCCCAAATCGGTCATTAGGGCTTGCATGGATTTTACTTTAGAAGAGTGGATTTGGGTTGGGTTAAGCCACAGGCCTGATACTCTGATTGCCCATAACCCACCATCTTAATCCTAACAAACCAGATAGCAGCAAGTTCCCAAGGAGCGGCAACTCTGAACCGAAGGTCACCGGCGCGGAGCGGAAAGGTAATGGAGTTGCGATTCCCCAGCCCAGGGTAGCGTGCTTCGCCCGCAACCCTGGGTAGCTGACACCACTATTATAGCTACTCTGTAGGAGTTGCGCTTAGCCGTAGGCGTCATGTGTGTCTCGTGCGCTTCGATATTCTCTGGATATACTCGCATAAGAAGATACAAAAAGATTTGTGGCTTTTCAGGGCTTTGCCCTTTGCGTCGTGTGTGTCGGGTAATATATCGAGAGCGAACTCTCGAATATTCCCCACCACCCCCAACCGCACCTGCCTGATGGCAGGCTGAAAAGCCGCAAATACAAAAAGTCCGCCGTTGGCGGTAAAAAAAGTCCGGCTGCGCCGGTACAAAAAATGATTACCTTATTATCTATCGGTAGCGTCATATAGTTGGGATAACACAAGCTGCTGTTTTTTTACCGCCAAAGGCGGCCTTTTTATACGGCCAAAGGCCGCTTTTTGAACCATGGCGGCTGTTGTCGTCATGCAAAGCATGGCGTTGGGGATGGCGGCGAAGACATGGAGGAAAACTCGTTTTCCGACTGGCGTCACCGACAACCCCAAAAAGGCGAAGCCGACAACAGCCGCCATGGCTTTTTGTGTTTATATCAACCCCTGATTGAGGCAGCTAATAATGGATTAATCCCGCAATTGACCCCTTGTTTCCTGCTGTGGTAACGCCTTCGGCTAACCGCAACTCTTACAGAGTAGCTAATAAGTAGGGTGGTGTTCTTACCCAGGGTAGAGGCGCTGCACGCCTCAACCCTGGGCTATGAAATCGCAACTCC
>OHEU01001214.1_pt1 | contig 11806 bp, 16 predicted proteins | sample 1567341 | NCBI WGS metagenome assembly OHEU01 (sample SAMEA3879524, study PRJEB24766) | human gut metagenome | biome: human-associated habitat; feature: feces | place: USA | collected 1985/1987 | reverse complement strand
AAGTTGGGTGAACAAGCCACATGATTTTAGTAAGTGGATGGATTATGAGCTTGGAAAGATGGAGGCAGAATGGACGAATCAAAGATAAAAAAGGAGCTGGAGCGTCTTAAGTGGTTAAGAAAAGCCGCGTACATGATGCAGCCCTGTAAAACAGCGGATGAAACAAGCATCAAGGTTACTAATCTTACCCTTCTTGGAGGGCAGATTGCAAAGCTTGAGCGGGAATTGTATATCTGCCAGCATCCAGAGGTAGACAATTAAGAAACAAGAACGGTGCAAAGCCGCATAAATACAGAATGGGAGTGACATTTTACTCCAAATATATCTACACGGTACTTATTCACGCACAGATTAAGAATATATCACAGTTTTATTATCTGGCAGGTTAATCCTCCCAGTCATGCTGGGAGGGGAAAGGAGAAATGATGGAAAGTATAATGCAGGACATTAAAGAATGCTTCCTGTGCAGAGAAGCAATGATTAAAAACAATAATTTTAAGAGACTTCCATCGAATGATTTAGAGTGCCATCACATTATGCACGGTATGGCCAACAGGAAGATATCAGAGCATTACGGGCTTAAGGTGTGGCTTTGTGAGGAGCATCACAGGACAGGCAAAGAGGCGGTACATAATTGCAGGGAAACAGACCTGAAGCTTATAAGAGCAGGCCAGAAGAGATTTGAGCAGCTATTCAGCCATGAAGAGTGGATGAATTTGTTCATGAAAAATTATTTGTAGGAGGCAATATGACACAGGAAACGTTATTGCAGATAGGAAAACTTGGCCTTGCAATTGAAGATGGTGCAAATATGGTATTGGATATGTACAGAGTTAAGGAAGAGCTTACAGGAGCAGATTTGTTTAAAGGAGAGCCGAGCGAAGATAGAAGCCATTACGCGGGATATACAGAGTTGTATAAGCTTCCGGGTATGAAAGATATAGCTGATGATGCGGCTGAATATATTAAGAACCGCTTGAGTGAGGTTATTGAAGAACACTGTAAGTCTCTGGAAGCTTGTATTTCTGCATTAAATAATGCTGTAACAACGAAAACTGATAAGCCAGACAGAAAGGCGAAGAGACCCAGTTAAGAAACAGAATGACAAAAATGGATTCTATTGTGCAAAATGCGGCAGATATATTTCTACACTTACGATAGATAGGAGTATGTGGGGATATAAGAAAGACAGTAAGTATTACTGTTCGTATAAGTGCATGCGGGAATCATGCAAATAATGGGAGAATAATAGGAGGAATATTATGTTTGATACATTCGGGGAATTTGATAGCGCTGAAGAAATAAACAAGGCGGCAGCAGGACAACTGGTACAGGGAGATACACAGGCTATAAAGGAAATTGCAAGAGAGAATGGTCTTGATCCGGCAGATGCAGAGGACTATATAGACGGAGAAGTATCGGAACTGTGCAATCCACTTATGGCGGCATTGGGAAAAATTAAGGTCGAAGAGGAGGAACTTAAGCCGGTTGAGATAGTACAGGATTGGATAAATTATATAAAAGCACAGGTTACAGAGCATCCTGATATGGCTGTAGCGGTACGCAGAAAGGGAAAGACGATAAAAGGCTGTATAGCAGAGCTTCTTAAGTGGAGCTTTAAGAATTGTTATCCGGTAGATAAGGATATTGTTAAGGCAGCAGGCGTAGGTGCTTCTGTTAAGATGGGAATCCCTGGAATGGGAAGAGCGTATGAAATCATAAAGGCTTATTACCTTGGAGGCGCGAAATGAAAAGAAAACAGATTATCGCATACGAAGGGAAAAAACCTACAGGAAAACGAAAACTGACGCTTATAGCTGATATCGTAAGTTTTGATGGTGATAAGTACCTTATTGCAGATTTGTATAGCAAGAAGGAACTCATATATCGCGAAGTATATTGTAGCACCGGAAGATTCAACTATGACTATGAAAATCAAAAAGCAGACACAAAAATCTACTGGAACAATCCCAAAAGGAGAATGTTGAAAGAGGCATATATTACAGAGCAGACAGTTGCTAATGTAAAGAAATATGCAAAGCTAATAGACGCAAAATGTTATAACGAAGATGCTGTTGATATGCTTGAGTCAATTGAATCGAAGGTAGATGGTATGTCAGATCTTAGAAAGAAGCAGCGGGAGAATGACGAAAAAGAGAAATTATTTGAATTACTCCCGGAAGAGCCTAGAATTCTTCAAATGCGCATAGAAAGCAAAGTGAATCAGGGGAATATTATATATTACAAAAGACATGGAATATATACGGATTATCATTGCTGCCAGTGTGGGGAAGATTATACGCTCAGAACAGAGCCATACGAAGGGATTGAGCCAATGCGGACATATCCTAAGCCAGAAAGGTTAAAAATTTTTGAATGCCCTAAATGTGGAGACAGTGCATCGCTTTATCAAATGGGGCATGCCAAGTGTACATACCAGAATTTCACAACATTTTTATATCAGGTGGCAGCAGACGGAACCCTGATTACAAGAATGTATGATGTATTTGTAACAAGAACACCAGAAGGGGCAAGGAACATCAAAACAACAGAGTATGAGCGTGTGTTTATGCGTCCCGGATATTGTAGAGAATATTATAGATACAATTCAGAAGACAGATGGCGTAAAGACAGAAATGTGGCACTTAGCAATGTAATAGAACTTATTGAGGTCAACTATGACTGTATAAAGGATAGCCAGATGAAGTATCTTCCAGAAGATATGTATAAAACAATATACAGCACACCAGAAAGAATAGAACGAAAGTATCTGGCCCGGTATGAGACTGTGGAAAGCTTCGCGAGATGTCCACAACTGGAGACATTATTTAAAAATGATTTTAGAAATATATGTAGAAGAATCATATGGCAGAGAGGCAGCACAAACCAGGTCAATAAGCATGTAAAGGAACTACATGAGATATTAAGAATCACTAGGACACAATTAAAGTGTTTAAAAGAAAGTGGAAAAACGGAAACCATTGGATTACAAGAACTCGAAGCGTTCAGACAGATTGCTGATAAATACAGAATAAAAGAGCGGGACTATGACATGTTGTTTAAACTGTATATGAGCTCTAGCCAGGCAACACTAAATTATTTGCTAAGATTTCAGAGCATTACAAAATTATGGAATATAGCACATAAGTATTTAGAAGATGACCATTATGAAAATATCAGGCAGGTACTTACAGAATATAAAGATTATCTTCGAGAACGTGAAGAAAATGGAGATGACTTAAGTAATACTGTTTATCTTAAGCCAAGAAACCTGTATGAAACATATACACGAATACGTCTGGAAGCTGAACAGAGAAAAAATGAGAAGTATATCACTGAGATGCAGCAGAAATATCCGAATATAAAGAGCAGATCAATGAAAATACCTAAGAAATATACATTTAAGCATGAAGGATTAGTAATAAGGCCAGCCATAGATGCTAAAGAAATAGTATTAGAAGGGAGAATGCTTCACCACTGTGTCGGGAGTGATAACCAGCACTATCTAAAGGACTTTAATGCAGGGAAAGGCTGGATAATGGTAATCCGGGATATAAAGACTCCTGATACTCCATATATTACGGTAGAGTTAAAGAATGACAAGATAATGCAGTGGTATGGAGAACATGATACTAAGCCGGATAAGGAGATTATAGAGGAATTTTTAAAAGAATATAAAAAACACATAGATAAGAAAGTGAGGAAAACAGCATGAATGAAGTGTTATACACAAAATCATTTAGTGAGTGGCAGCAGGAATTAGATACAGAGCTTGTAAAGAGTGCGGAAAGCTTTGTGAAGATAGGATATCTTCTTAAGGTTGCCAGAGATACAGACATTCTTGCAAATACTGTGGAATTTGCAAAAGCCCGCTATGGTCTTGATAAGACGCAGGTATCAAGGTTTATACATATTAACGATAGATTCAGCGAGGGTGGAAATAGTGCAGAGCTGCAGGATAGATATAAAGGTATGGGATATGCAAAACTGACAATCATGCTGCAGCTTCCTGATGAAATCAATGAAGAGATAAGCACAGATTTTTCCAAGGCTGAGATAGAAGATATCAAGAAGGAAATTGACGAGGAGAATAAGATATCTGATATTGAAGTATGGATGGAAGGTACACAGGAAGAGGCAGAAAAATATAACGAGCTTGGACAGGTTATGTATCAGCTTTTACATGATATGCCTGAACTATTTACCAAGATTGCACAGTCTTCTATAGAAACAGAAGAACTGATGAATATATTAGCTCCATCAGTAGAGATGATATATTCAGTGCGTATTCCGGGAACTGGCCGACTAATGTTAAGTATTAAGGTTAATACCGGAAGAATAACGATAACCAATGTGCGAAGCATGGAAAAGACAGAGTGGAACACAGAGGACCTTGCGAATTTTGTGGTAGACATACTTAGCAGAGCTGATACAGAAGATCCGGCTAAGGCATGGACGAGCATCTATGGAGAGGAGTACCCGAAAAAAGCAGAAATTGCACCGGTGCAACAGGAAAAGCCAGTTCAGAGGAAAGAAAAGAAGGTCCAGAAAGCCAAGATTGAGAAATCTAAGCCACAGCCGGTAGAAGAGAATGCGGAAGAGGAGCAGATACCAGGGCAGGACAGCGTGCTTAATCATCCGGAGTATTTACCGGAAAACGGCAATAATAAGGCAGATTCCACAGAAAATGTGCAGAAAACAGATACATTTGTGGATAAGCAGCAGGAAAAACCGCCATATTCTGAAAAAGTTTCTATAGATGAAGAGAAAACAGAGCCAGAAATGCCAACAAATGCGATAAATACAGAATGTGAGGACGAAGTAGAAGCACTTGGAAATTATATGGATTGTTGGGAAGCAATATGTGACGCACACCGCAAGATTGCCCTATTTATCGAGGATTACAGCACATCTGATATAACACCGGATAATATGCGAATAGAAGCAGCACGCATAAATGCAGTTACATTGGCGAAAGAGTTGGAGCACTTAAAGGCTTTATAGACCGCATAAATACAGAATATGGAGGTAAATATGGCAGGATATTTAATAAGTTTTGTAGCAGGCGCTGCATTAGCGTGTATGATATTAGGCTTTTGTAAGTCAGGTAAAGATAATTAAGAGGAGAATATGATTATGATTAAGAGCAATAAGGGAACAGTTGAATTAGAAGGAACACCATTTATGATGTTGACAGAACTGGGAATGATAACCAATGCTGTATACAAAGCATTGGTTGATGTCGGATTTAAAGAAGGATTTGCTAAGGAAAGAATCAAGGGCGCATATCTAGCTGCATTTTCTACTTATACAGCGGAAGAAGAGAAGAAAACAGATAAAGACCTTGATAAAAAAATAGATGAAAAGTTGGATAAACTGGCTAATGCAATATTTAAGGAACTTTTTGAGGGAGGTAATAGCGATGGTGAATAGAGACGGTATAATGGCTAATCTTGAGCAGCGAGATTGTAAAGGCCTTAAAGAAATGTATTGTGCCAAGGAGGACAAGCATTGCCCATTCTATAAGCCGGCTGATAAATACAATAGAGATGGCAGCAGAAAGGGAAAAGTATGTGGAAAGTAACGAAGAAAGACGGTAGTACGGTAGAGATAGAAAGAGATAACAGCCTTGTAATATACATAAATGAGCTTAATAACGAAGCTGATCTTGGTGAAATACTTAAGATTGAGAGGTGTGAGAGTGAGCAGAAGACGACATAAACACCTATGTGAATATACCTGTTGTGAGCAATGTTCTAAGAGTGTGGCAGCAGACGGAACACATACATGTAATAACAAGACGGTTATAGAGAACTACATGCCAGCGGAAGATTACTTCTGGTGTGATGGAGAGATGTTTATCAGGAGGGAACATGAGACTAATTGATGCAGATAAATTGTTGTTAAAATTTAATGAAGCATATGATGAAGCATATGCAAAGTATCGTGAATCAGATTCTGATAGCTTTTGGGGTGGCGGTTGTTCAACGATGCGAGAAGCCATAAAAGAAATCGCAGAGCAGCCAACAGCCTATGATGTTAATAAGGTTGTGAACCAGTTAGAAATGAGTAAAAAGACAGCACTAGACTTAGTAAAATTACCACATTTCTTTATTAAAAGTCTGCAGGAACTTGTAGACATATGTTTTGACAGAGCAATTGAGATAGTAAAGGCAGGTGGGAGAGGAAATGTTAATACCGAAAGTAAAAGCTAAAGAATTTGAAAAATTTGGCTTTAAGAAGTGTAAGGGTGAATATGGAAAGCATGGTTGTTATTATCTTTGTGTTGCAAGAGGTGCAAAAATGATTTTTGTGAGTGATGTACACTTTGATGTTATGAATTGGAAAAATGACGATCCAAGAATACACAAAAACGCAAATTGTAGATATAGAGACTACAGGACATACCTTGATATTATTTATGAATTAATCAAGGCTGATATGCTTGGAAGGGAAGGTGATTCATAATGCTAACATTGCCAATTCAGAAGAAATGGTATGATATGATTCTTTCAGGAGAGAAGAAAGAAGAGTATCGAGACATAAAAGAATATTACGAAACAAGATTCCAGAATCTGTTTGGAGCTATAACCATATATCCATCAAGCGTTTTCCCAGATAAAAACACATATGTGTTATTGCAAGGTGATGCAGTACCAGAGGAGATAAGGAAAGACGGCGTTCAGGAGGTTATTTTCCGTAATGGATATAGCAAGGATTCTAAAGCAATAAAAGCAAAATGTAGATTAAGAATTGGAAAAGGGAGACCAGAGTGGGGAGCTTCGCCGGATAAGCAGTATTATATTTTGGAAATTCTAGATAAGGAAGAACTGGCAGCAGATAAGAATATTTTACATAAGGCAGGTGATGAACAGCTTGAAAAATAACAATATAAAAGACCTTCTTAAGCAGTACAATGATTTGGTCAAGGAAAAACAGGAAATACAGGCTGCAATTGATAAGATACAAAGAGAACTTGATAAAATGGAAGCTGAAGGCTATACGGAAAAGGATAGTGTTACCGGTGGAAATGGAGGTAAGCAGCATTTTGTTGTAGAAGGCTTCCCTTATCCGGCATATTCACGGAAGAAAACACTTCTTTTAGTACGACAGCGGCAGCAGATAGACATTAAAGAGAAAATAGACACTCAGATTAACCTCATAGAAAAGTGTGTAAATGAAATTGACAACAGTAGAATGAGGCGGCTTATAACATTAAGATACATAGAAGGTTTATCCTGGGTACAGGTAGCAAGAAAGATGGGAAAACACCACACAGCAGATGGTTGTAGAATGGCCGTAGAAAGATTCTTAGCAAAAATTTAAAGTTTGTTCGTTCTGTTCGTTTTGTCTGTGGTAATATCTAAGATGACCAAGGTGGACATGATGAACAGCATAATTTCTCCATTATTAAATATTAAATACCCCCCGGTAAGGCACTGGCTTAAGGCTGGTGCCTTTTTTGTATGTCAAGAAAGGAGCTGATTGTGTGGGATTAACAGACAAACAACGGAAATTCTGTGATGAATACCTTATAGACCTTAATGCCACACAAGCGGCTATTAGAGCGGGGTATACAGAAAAGTATGCAAATACAAATGCATCAAAATTACTACAAAATACTACAATTTCACAGTATATAGGAGAGAGACAAAAAGAACTATCGCGCAAGACAGAGATTACTCAAGAGCGAGTAATCAAGGAACTTGCACTGATAGCTTTTTCTAATACAGCAGATTATGCACATGTAGTTGAAAAGAAAATGAAGGCCGAAGTAGGTGGCATACTTGTAGACATACTGAATGAGGACGGCAAACCTGCTACATACAGGACTGTAGAGCCAGTATTGACAGAAGAACTTACAGAAGAACAGAAGCGAGCATTAGCTGTTATTAAGAAAGGGCGAGATGGATTGGAGGTCAAGCCGTGTGATAAGGTAAGGGCATTGGAACTTCTTGGCAAACATCTTGGTATGTTTACAGACAAGATAGAAGCTAATATTAATGATTCTGTAAAGAATGAGCTTGCAGAGCTTCTTGCTCAGCGTAAGGCAAGGGGTGAGCCTAGTGCTTCTAAGTGATAAGTATTGGGATTATATAGATACACCGGCAAGAGCAGAATTCCTTGAAGGTTCTACTGCATCAGGTAAGACAACAACGGTTGCTGTGAAGTTTATTATGAATGTAGCAGAATCAGATATGAAACTTCATGTTATAGCCGGTAACACAACAGGTGTTATTGAGAAGAATATCATCAATGCAGACATGGGACTACTTCAGATATTCCCTAATTTGGAATACTGTGGTAATGGTGATAAAGAGAATAAACTTTCGCATATTAAATTCAAAACTAGCAACAGTACCAAGATAATATATGTTCTTGGCTATGATAATGCCAGTAAGTGGAAAAATGCTTTAGGTTCACAGTTTGGATGTGTGTGGGTAGATGAGTGCAACACAGCCAACATAGATTTCATACGAGAGATATTTGGCCGTTCTGAATACTTTGTAGGCACTCTTAATCCGGATGCACCTACATTACCCATATATTCAGAGTACATTAATCATGCAAGACCGATTGATAAGTACAAGGCGGATGTGCCAGAAGAGATATGGAAGGACCTTAATGGCTGTGAGCCTATTAAAGACTGGGTGTATTGGTTCTTTACATTTGAAGATAATATATCCATGACACCAGAGAAGATAGAACAGAAAAAAATGAGCTATCCTCCTGGTACTAAGATATATAAGAACAAGATATTAGGATTACGAGGCAAGGCTACGGGTCTTGTCTTTTCTAATTTCTGCAGACGGCATGTTATTACTAAGGAACAGGCTAAGGCATTTATTAAGCGAGAATATGACAACACACAGACAGAATGGTTTGTAATATATACAAGCGGTCTTGATACGGCATATTCAACGAAGAGCCCAGATACTATTGCAATGTCCTATATGGGAATAACAAACAAAGGAAAGCTAATTATACTGGCAGAAAGGGTATATAACAATGCGGCTCTTGATATCCCCATAGCACCGTCTGATACAGTAAGAAATTACATAGACTTCCTGGAACGCAACAGAAAAGAATGGGGCGGCATGGCAAAGAACACCTTTATTGATAACGCTGATCAGGCGACAATAACAGAATTTGCCAAGTATAAGAGAGAGCATCACGAATGCCTGTATATATTCAACAATGCGTATAAGAAAGTAACAATAATAGACAGAATAAACCTGCAGCTTGGTTGGATGTCCTTTAACGACGAAAAGGGCAAAGAGCCAAGCTATTATGTTGTAGATACATGCACGAACTACATCGGAGAACTGCAGGTATACAGTTGGCTGGAAGATAAAGACTGTGAGCCGGAAGATGGAAATGACCACATGGTAAACAGTACGCAATATGGCTGGATACCATATCGAGACAAAGTTGGAGTAGAAAATAGAGAATAGATAGGAGAGTGAGAGAGGTGAGCATATTTAATACTATGGCTGATAAGATAAGAGATGGAATAAGGACATGGTTGCGTGTGCAGCCGGCACAGAGAGGTGTAATTAATATACAGGAAATCTTCGACTTTGAAGGTAACGCCATTAAGAATCAGATATGGTACAGAGGCGTAAGTGAAGAGCTGTCGCAGCTGTATGATCAGGTTGATGGGGACAAGACAAGATTCTGGGCTGCAAAATGCTCTCCTGGATTAGCAATAAGAAAGATACATGTAGGATTACCTGCAATGATGGTTGATATGCTTGCAAGCATTGTTGTTGCAGATATGAACGAGGTAGACGTTGGCAGCAGGCAGTCTGACTGGGATAAGATAGCAGAAGAGAACGATTTTACAGAACTTGTAAAACAGGCAATCTCAGATGCCCTTATTGTTGGAGATGGAGCATTTAAGCTATCCATAGACACGAATCTCAGTCAGTATCCAATCATAGAGTTTTATCCTGGCGACAGGGTAGAGATAATAAGAGAACGCGGCAGAGTGAAAGAGGTTGTGTTTAAGACAGTATATACAGTTAAGAATCAAGAGTACATTCTGCTTGAAACATATGGCAAAGGCTATATAACATATATGCTCACAAGAGATAATAAAGAATGTGATATCAGCACTGTGCCGGAGCTTGCAGGTTTAAGACCTGTAACATGGGAAGATAAAAGTTTTATGATGGCCATACCGCTCATGTTCTATAAATCAGCGAAATTTAAAGGCAGAGGTAAGAGCATATATGACAGCAAGATAGATGAATTTGACGCGCTGGATGAAGCATGGAGCCAGTGGATGGACGCTTTAAGACACAACCGTACAAAGGAATATATACCAGAGAATTTACTTCCTCGAAATCCAAGTGATGGAGCTGTTATGCTGCCAAATTCATTTGACAACGCTTATATACAGTATTCGTCTCCTATGGCAGAAGGTGCAAATTATAAGATTGAAAGAGAACAGAGTGAAATACCACATGAAGGGTATCTTGCTACATATATCACGGCATTGGACCTTTGCTTACAGGGAATCATGAGCCCTTCTACATTGGGAATAGATGTAAAGAAGCTTGATAATGCAGAAGCACAAAGGGAGAAGGAAAAAGCAACGCTGTACAGTAGAAACAATATTGTAAATCAGCTCCAGAAGGTTCTTCCGAAGCTTGTAAAAATGACATTGCAGGCGATAGATACACTTAATAATTCAACAACACAGGACATTGATGTTGATGTGACATTTGGGGAATATGCGAATCCTAGCTTTGAGAGCCAGGTTGAGACAGTAAGCAAAGCTAAGCAGGGTGGCATCATGAGTGTGGAAGCGTCCGTTGATGAGTTGTATGGAGATACTAAGGATGATGACTGGAAACAGGAAGAGGTTGCAAGGCTTAAGGCTGAACAGGGAATATCTGATATGGAAGAGCCGGCACTTAATATGGAATCAGATGGCTTCACAGTTGATGGTGCTGATAACAATTTCACAGGCTTTGATAACAAATGAGGTAGCTTATGGCACTTAACACAGATTATGACATAGAGAAAGCCTTTAAAGCCATAGAAGATGAGCTGATTGCTTCCATGATGCGTAATCTTGCAAGCCACAGAGCAGAAGAGACAGATATGGGTTTCAACTGGTCACAGTGGCAGGTAGAACAGCTTAAGGCTCTGGAAAAGTATAAAGCACAGAATAAAAAGAAGTTCGCGAAGTCGTTTAGCAATATAAATGATTCTATCGATGCAATGATATTTGCAGCCAGACAGGAAGGCGGTACAGAACAGGAACAGAAGATATTAAGAGCATTGAAGAAAGGATTGAAAGCATCTAAGGTGTCACAGGGCGCTGAGGGTGCTTTTTTCAGGCTTAATACTAGAAAACTGGAAGCTCTGATAAAAGCCACAAAGAATGATTTTGGTACAGCAGAGAAGGCAATGCTCAGGATGTCCGAAGACAAATACAGACAGATAATATTTAATGCACAGGTATATGCAAATACAGGCGCAGGAACATATGAGAAGGCTGTAGATATGGCCACAAAAGATTTTCTTAAGGCTGGTATTAACTGCATAGAATATTCTAATGGTGCAAGGCATACAGTAAAGGATTATGCCAAGATGGCAATTCAGACAGCCAGCAAGCGTGCCTATCTGACCGGAGAAGGCGAAATGAGACAATCATGGGGAATTAGTACAGTTATCATGAATAAGCGTGCTAATGCCTGCCCTAAGTGCCTTCCGTTTGTTGGCAAGGTGCTTATAGATGATGTGTGGAGTGGAGGTAAGGCATCGGATGGCCCTTATCCACTTATGTCTTCTG
>OHEU01001213.1_pt1 | contig 11819 bp, 10 predicted proteins | sample 1567341 | NCBI WGS metagenome assembly OHEU01 (sample SAMEA3879524, study PRJEB24766) | human gut metagenome | biome: human-associated habitat; feature: feces | place: USA | collected 1985/1987 | reverse complement strand
AAAGCAAGAATAGCTATTAAAGACCGAGATGTAAAGAAGTAGGTGATTAATAATGAGCAGAGGTATCGGAGCTTATGCTAATAAGATTCTTGAAGACAACGAAACTGTAATCTATGAGTATGGTGGTTATAATTTAAATGCTGATGAATACAGGAATGAAAATCATTTATGTGATGGCAGTATTACAATTCCGAAGAGGTGTTTTGCAGAACCTGAAATACATCAAAAATTAAAGAAAATGCCGAGTGGTCGGAAAAAGCTGGTGGCAAAACGGATTCCAGTATCAGTAGATTATGGACAGATGTTAGAAAATGGTTTGATTAAAGTTGAAAATTGTAGCAATTGTTGGGAGATAACAGAAGATAATTTGCATGTAGATGTTATGGTATGTCATTTGTTATTCAAGTTGTTTTATCAGTATCAGGAAGATGGCATTATTCCGGAACATGTATCTTACAATGTTTGATTATAGTAATGTAGACACAATTGAATATAACTCTATCAGAAAAAATTAAAACTTCCCATCACACCCTTGACACGAGGGGGAACTGGAAAAACCTACGCCTCTGCATTTGCAATGCGTGAGTTAGGGTTTGAAAAGGTGTTATTTCTGGTCCATCGAGGTCAGCTTGCAAGACAGACCAAGAAGTCCTATGAAAGAGTATTTGCAAAGACAAAAACGATGGGACTAGTTGGCGCTGGTTACCATGATTATGATGCAGATTATGTATTTGCTACCGTTCAGACTTTAAATAGAGATGAGCATCTCTTGAAATATAACCCGGATGAATTTGATTGTATTGTGCTCGATGAAGCACATCATGTTCCGGCGAATACCTATCAGAAAATCATGAAACATTTCACACCAAAGCTTTGGCTTGGTATGACGGCGACACCTGATAAACGAGACGATAATATCGAAGGACGAAATGTCTATGAACTCTTCAATTACCAGATTGCCTATGAGATTAGATTGCAGCAGGCAATGGAAGAGAAATTGTTTTGTCCATTTCATTACTTCGGAATATCAGATTTTGTTCTAAGCAGCGTTTCTGAAGAAAAGAACATTGAATTTAATATGCTAACAAGTGATGAACGAGTAAAGCAGATTATTGACCAGGCAAACTATTATGGATATAGCGGTGACAGGGTAAAAGGACTTATTTTTTGCAGCAAGATTAAGGAATCAGAAGAATTGTCCCGTAAGTTCAATAGCATGATTAATCCAGAAACAGGGAAATATTTTCGTACAATTGCGTTGAATGGAGATGCATCAGAAGATGAACGTCAATTAGCATTCGAAAGACTGGCAATGAATGAAACCGAAAAAACGCCTGATAAAGAGCCATTAGATTATATTTTTTCTGTGGAGATTTTGAATGAAGGTGTTGATATTGTTGAAGTGAACCAGGTTATTATGCTTCGTCCAACACAGTCTCCAATTGTGTTTATACAACAGCTTGGTCGTGGTCTGCGTAAGGCAGATGGTAAGGAATACGTTGTTATCCTTGATTTTATTGGAAACTACAATAATAACTTCATGATACCGGTGGCGCTTTCTGGAGATCGTACCTATAATCCGGATACAATTAGAAAATATGTGATTAGCGGAAATAATACAATTCCAGGTGCCTCTACAATTCATTTTGATGAAGTTTCTAAGACAAAGATATTTTCTTCTATTGATAAGATAAAAGGTATCAAAGACTTAATCAGAGAAAGCTATGTGTCTCTGAAGAACAGACTTGGTAGAACACCGTATATGGTTGATTTTTATGAAAATGGGGAAATTGATCCGTTGGTCATCATTAGAGAGTTCAAAACATTTAACGCTTTACTTAAAAATGTTGAGAAGAAAAGCTACAACAACACGATTACAGAGGAAGAAGAAATTACATTGGAATATCTAAGCAGATTAATTCTAAGTGGAGTACGTCCTCATGAACTTGTTATGCTTAGAGAACTCATTCTTAGTAAGAATGTATCCAAGGAGAACTATCAGAGAGAGATGAAAGAAGCATATGGGTATGAGTTGTCATTAGCTGAGGTTGATTGTGTGGCATCCAATCTTGAAGGCCATTTTGTGGCAAAGCAGGCTGATTTTGATAACAAATATATACATATGGATATCTTAAGTAATGATAAAGCAGGGCAGATGCTTCGAGTTGCTACTTTTGCAGAAAGATTGTTGCACGCAGAGTTCTATAAGCAGGTTATGGATATCATTGAGGTTGGTCTTAGACGCTATGCTGACATTTACGGGAAAGAAAAATGTGAAGACACACCATTTGTTCTTTATCAAAAGTATTCCAGAAGAGATGTCTCATATCTGACCGACTGCGGTAAAGACTTCTCATCTGTAATGTATGGAAAATGGGATTACAAAGATGATGTATTCCTGTTTGTTACATATCATAAGCAGGCAAATACAAATGAAGAAGTGTTTGTTGATGGAAAGCCAGATTATGCAGATGAATTTGATGATAGTGTTACGTTTAGATGGGATTCACAGATGGGTAACGGAGTTGGAGGTACCTATGTAAATAGCGTATGTAATGCTGCACATAAACATTTGCTTGTTAAGAAATCTGATAGTGAGACTGATTTTTATTACATGGGTCAGTTTGATATTACAGATTTACAGCCTGGAAAGAAAAAAGATAAGAATGGCAAGGAAAAGGATATAGCAAAGTTTACTTTTAAAATGCACAACCCAGTACGAGAGGATTTGTTACGCTATTTGAGAAGCAGCATCGAAGTTAAGGAGGAAGCGGTTTGATGAAAACAGTCAGAGTTGTAGCTGCTGTAATTAAGGCGATAGATGAAAATGGTGAGCCTATAATTTTTGCTACACAGAGAGGCTATGGTGAATTTAAAGGTGGATGGGAATTTCCAGGAGGAAAAATTGAAGAAGGAGAAACCCCACAGGAAGCACTAAAGAGGGAAATTCTTGAAGAACTAGATACAGAAATTTCAGTTGGTGAGTTGATTGAAACGATTGAATATGATTATCCAACATTTCATCTTTCGATGGATTGCTTCTGGTGTGAGATTGTGAAGGGAAATCTGGTGCTGAAGGAGCATGAGGCTGCGAAGTGGCTTAAAAGAGAAGAATTAGGTAGTGTGGATTGGTTGCCAGCCGATGTTACGCTGATAGAACAAATAAAGGTCATGTTGTTAAAAGGTGGTACGTGTTTCTAAATAGTTGCTGAGTGTACTTGGGATAGTTTGGTGAGTGGGGGCGAAGATGAATAGAACAGATAAACCAAAGATGACATCAAAAGCATTAGTAGATAAATTACGTGATGAAAAGGGTGTCTCATTCAAATATGTAACAGAAGATAATGCAGAAAAATATTTAGCGCAAATCAATAATTATTTGCGTACTGCGTCATATAGAAAAAATTATCAGAAATACTTAAATGGTCCGTCAAAAGGAAAATACATTGATTTAGATTTTGCATATTTACAGGAATTGTCGACAGTGGATATGCATCTGAGAAATTTGGTTACAAAGATGTGCATTGATATTGAACATGATCTAAAGGTGCTACTTTTGGAGAATCTTGAAAATGATTCCGGGGAAGATGGTTATGATATAGTTGATAATTTTTTGAGTAATAATCCATATATTGTTGGTAAAATAGAAGCTGCAAGTGCATCTCCGTTTACTGGAAACTTAATCAATAAATACTTTACGATTCAAAGAGTGCATAAACCTCAGAAGGGAAAATCGGAAAATAAAATAACAGCGTTTGATTGTCCGGCTTGGGTATTGATGGAATTATTGAGTTTTGGAGATTTCATTCGTTTTTATGAATATTATTATGGATTGAAGGGTGGTATGCCAGTTGATATATCTATGATTAATCTGGTAAAGAGTTTACGAAATGGATGTGCACATAATAATTGTATCATTGCGGATTTGAATCCGGGAAGTTCTATAGCTCCGGCAGCCATATATCGAATAATCAAAACAATGCCAGATATAAATAAAAATCAGAGGCAAAAGAAATTGTCCTGTCGTGCGGTTTTAGAGTTCGTTAGTATGCTTTGTGTATATAATATGGTCGTATCCGAAAAAGTAAAAAAACACCGAATTAATGAGCTTAAGCAATTGTTTGATGTTCGTATTAGAGAAAAAAAGGGATTTTTCCAAAAGAATCAGCTGATAACAAGCACTTTTGATTTTGTTTACAAAGTTATAAAAAATTTGTTTGGATAAATTTGGACAAGCAGATTTTGAGGAAAAGTATTGACTTTTTCAAAAAATCTACATATACTATGGATAGAATTATAAAACACTTATGTGTTTTTGTAAGGGCGGCGTTGCGACGGCGCTCTATTTTTTTGTTTATATACAAGCACTAAAACACCAGATTCTGGTGTAAATCTCTGAAAAAACACTAACCATGTCCATAGACAAACACAAAACCCCATCGTATAATGAACACACGATTTGCAAATTTCATACTTTGCCGAAGTGTACAATCACGACGGAAGGCAGTATGATATTTTTGCATAAATCAGAAAAAGGTCACAAATTGACGTTTTTTTCGCAAAAATAGACCATGATAGTCCCTTGTGGATGTCACTGGATTGGTTTATCCTATATCCAGGTTTGAAAAAGCTGATAAGAAAATGAAAATTGACAACTGAATAGCAGTTACAGATTTGAGTAAAATTACGGATCATATACCCGCAGGATGAAAGTCACAGTTATCATATTAGTAGGCTGATGGATTGAGAGATGAAGGCTGAGAGGCTGGACGGAAGTTCGGGCAATGCGGGAGCAGGTATGTTGCGTAAGGATAATAACCCATGAGGGGCGAGAAGTTCGTCCCGATCCCCGTAATGCAGGTAGGGGAGATAGTGCTTCTCCGGAATGGAGAAGGGCGTCGTGAACACAGCTAGTGGCTCATCTGTAATTCCCGGAGGTGAGTACACCTCTACGTATACGGGGCGATGAGGGGTCAGAAAGACCGGCGTATACCTTCATAGGACGTTAAGAGAAGTCCAAAACAGAATTAGTGATAACCAGAATCGTTATCCATAGTTTATGCATTTTCAAATGAGCTATGGGTAGCGATTTTTTTTAATGGAGGTAACGCAGATGGAGGAAAAAATAGATATTAAAGCAAAGACAATTAAGGTGGATACGGGTAAAGGGAATACCATAAAAGCAACCATGTCATACGGTGAACAATCAACTCTGGAAGAGTTGTTGATAGCATATCTGGGACAGGAAATAGCAGATGGAAGTGTAGCATAATAGTGGATACCCGATGATGCATAAGGGAGCGTGTGATGGTTGTGACTGGTAAAAATGCCGAAAATCATATTTTTGTCAGAAAATGTGGAAAAAACTGGTAGACAAATATTTGTTCGAGATGTAACATAGGTATGTGGCAAGCAAATAGATTTAAATATATAGCCACAATACCTGTAAAACATTGTGAACGTCCAGCCAACGTAATGACCAATGTTAAGTTTTTCTAATTGAATAGTTGACAGCAAGACAGCTTGAAAATGTCGGTGCAGATGAGACACCATGAAATAATAACCGCTGTCCATGGTCAACAAAGTAAGCGCAAGCTTACATACATATTTACATACGGAAACATCGTATGGATGCAGAGTGTGACGTCAGAGATTATAAGAATATATGACGTCAAAACAGTTTAAGTTGAAATGAATATCGAACCAAAATGAAGAAAAGATGTAAGTTATTTAGCTTTTCTGTATGGTTTGTGCTTTTCGGCTTTCGTGTGTAAATGTGATATGTAGCGCAGTTGTTACAGCAGATGTAACAAGAGACTTTGTTAACTATGGAGAGCGGTTTTTGTGTCTCATGATTTAGCCATAAGGAGGACATTTTCAGGCTGTTTTTCATTTTTGAAGGAAGGAGAAGAGTGTATTTTGCAGGAAACAGATACGAAAGAGCGGAATGTGACGGAGTGTTCGCAGCATGATGCAAAACAACAGGGAAAGGCGAAACGGTATGGAAAATATACTGTTCAGTCCACCTTTGCAGGAAGCTGTAGCATTACGGATGTTATGAATTGCTATATAGAACGGAAAGCGTCACTTAGATATCAATGACAGATAAAGAAACATATCTGGAACAGCGCAAGACATATGAGCACGTGTTGGCATGTATGCAGGAGAATATCGAAAAGCAGATGGCAGCAGTCACCAAGATGGTAGATGTGGATGTGACGGAAGTGGCAGGTCTGGAGATGCTGGAAGGGCAGCTGAAGCTGACGGGACTTAACAGAGAAATGGTGGATGCATTTGTGGAGGAGATTGTTGTGTATGCTAAGGATAGGGTGGAGATAAAGTGGAAGTTTAAGGATGAGTTTGGGAAGGTGGAATAGACCGAAAAGCTGGAGATTAATGTAAAATAGTGGTATAATTTGAGGAGAAAACTTAAGATGGGAAGTAGATTATGAAAAATAGAAATTTAATAAAGATTATGGAATATAAAATTGCTAATCCAAACGCACATGCATATAGAAATATTCGATATAATGATGAAAAAGAATATGACAATATTCTAGATGAAATTAAAACAAATCAATTTTTGAGCAGTGCAATGAAAAAAGAATACTTTCCTAATACTCTTGAAAAAGTGTGTCAAACAGAAATGGCGTACAATGCTAGTGAGGATGGTTCAATTAATAATTTGTTAATTTGGGGCAGCTATTTATTAGAAAATTATGCGAATGAGATTAATAAGTATTTAAGGTATAAAGAATATTATGAGCGTGAGCTTTTTAATGGAAATTATAAAACTGCGTTAAAGTGGATTCATACTATAGAAAAAGAAGTGTCTGTATCTTTATGGGGAAAGCAACAAGAATTTTTAGTATTAAATCTACAAAGTGAAACATGTAAAGTTGATTCGATTTTGGATAGTGTTGAACAATATATATCTAGTAATATGACTGCGTTGCTGATGCATTTTTATGGTAAAATGACCAATCGTCAAGTTACTTATGAGAATTATATGAATATGGTCAATGACATGCTTAGTGGTGCTGATAGTACGAATGCCGTATGGAAATATTTTGATTACAAATTGAGTATAGGTAAGGAAAAAGGGATACATGGAATAAAAATTGCCTTGGCGATAGATGAGCAGATAAGTATTGTTGATTATTTTGAAACATATATTGATTCATTAGTTTTGTTATCTTCAAAGGAAAAATACAGATGTCTTATTGCATATATTTTGAAAAAAATATATGGAAAAATAGGTGATAATAGAATTAAATGTCTTCATGTTGCATTTGTTGACTCGGAAGATATTATTTTAGATGAAGATGTGTGTGAAATAGTAGAAGAATATACTCGTGGAAATTATAAACAACTAAAAGAGCTATGGCAACAAAAAAGGAAAAAAATTAATCAAGATTATACAATATGCAATTTATTTGTCAAAGCAGGCGTTGATATTGCAAAAGATGTTGGTTTTATGTCAGATTTTTGGCAAGAAATTCAAAAGATGTATGGTCTTGAGTACGAGATAAATATTAGTACGCAAAAAATTTGTGAGTACTATAAAATATTATATAACACTTCATGGAGATACAAGATTCAGGGAGTGTTAACTAGAAAATTGAAGTTGGATTTTGGAGAAAATGTTTTAAATTGGTCTATTTTAAATGACAAATATTTTACTCCAATATTTCATCAGTGTATATTTACCCAGGATGAAAAACTGAAATATATTAGTCGGTTTGCTAAGTATACACCTGCAACATATCAACTACATCTCTACTTGATTACAGGAAATGCAAATTCAATGTCATTGGATGAAGTTGAAAAAAATAGAAGGGCATATTACGGAGTAAAGTATTGTTTTGAGCAAGCAGAGTATAAGAAATGTATTTCGTCTATCAATTTAATTAAACAAGACAATACATTATCTAATTATGAAAAAGAACGTGTTGATAAAATTTTATTTGAATGTTACTTGAAAACAAATGAATATGTGAATGCGATGCATCTATACATAGAAAATTACTTGTTTAATAAAGTACAGATTGCAAGAATGAATATATTGTTGTTGGTAGATGTTATTGAGGAAACTGATAATGAGGAAATAAAAGCTAATATTTGTAGAAGTATAATATTAGCTTTGTATTACGAAGGAAAAAGTGAAGATATAATATCAAGTTATCTTGATTATTTAGAGTGCAATGATTGCAATACAATAATTGATTTTTTAGAAAAAAATCCAGTGTTGGATGAGTATCATACATTGTTTCTAGATAAAGTTTGCACCATAAATCTTTTGCTTAAGGATTATATTTCGAAAACTGTTACCAATGGAAGTGCAGTTGAATTAAGAGTGCAAATTTTGAAAAAGTTAATAGCTGATGGTAGTGGTGATATTCAAAGATTTATTAATGAGCTAAATACAATTTATAAAGAGCAACAATTAAAGACAAGAATTGATTCATTCAATCATAACAGAATATTTATAGACAGAGAAAACCTGATAGCTTATTTGCAAGAGGAAATAACAAGAGAGTTTGCTCGATTTAATGTGGTGCAAGAAATACGTTCACTAACAAAAGGGAATAAAGTGGGTTTTGCTAATAAAGAATTTTTGATGGAAAATTATTGGGACAGAACAAAGTTTTTCACAGAAATAATAGAAAAAATTAAGGCAGCATATTTGAGTGAGTCACCATATTCACTTGAGAGTTTTTTGAGTACTAGAATTAGGCATAATTTTTGTAACGATAAGCTGAAAAAAGTATTCGAAGAACAAAATTTGTTTTCGAAAAAAGAAACCGATGCAAGTCAAGAATATAATGTTAATGTTTACTGGCAAAATAAAATGTCTTCGTTACAATATGAATTATTAAAACCTGAATTATCAAAATTCTCAAGAGAAATTGATGTAAAAATTCAAGAAATAAAAGCAGATTGGATTCGAATAAAAAAGGGTGAACATAATGAGGGGATGTTTGATTATTTAGATTTTACTTATAATTTTATGAATTACGTTGTTTGGGATTTTGAGATTATGTTAAGCAATCCAGTGGAATTCTTGAGAGGCGTAATTAAGGCGTTGGATATATATACGGAACAAATTCTTAAACGAATAAGAGATAGAATTGTCAAAGAAATACGACCTTACTATTACGATAGAATTATTGCATTGGAAAACGGAATAAAGAGGTTGGAAATTGCTCAAAATATAAAGGCAGAGTTATTAAGGCGTATAGAAATATCAAAGGCAAAATATATTGAAGATATAGATTCTTTTCAAGATATTTTTAATATGGATAATGAAAAATATCTGAACTATGGATTTGACGAATTGATAGAATTTTGCATTAAAATCGAATCTGATATGAACAGAGATTTCTCAAATGCACACCTGTCTATTGACAACAAGTGTACCAATAATTATAAGGGTAGCACATTCCCATACTTGGTTGATATTATGGAAATATTATTGCGTAATGCTGTGCAACATTCCGAAATAACGGATATGAAACAGCTAAATATAGATATAAGTATTAGTAAAGCATCAGAAAGTGAATTGCCAAAAGTCTTAAAAGAGGCTGTGGATGAATATGTTAATGCGGAAGGTGCAATTGTAATCAATATGTGTAATAACTTAGATGAAAGTGTTAATGCGGAAGAAAACTATAACAAGATGCAAGATATCATAGATAATATTATCAATAAAAACTATCGAACATATATTAATAAAGAAGGGGGATCTGGTCTATACAAAATTGCTAGAACGATAGATTACAATTTAGATACAAGGGCGGCTATTTATGGAAATAACAAAGAATGTTTTTTTGATGTCTTTTTGATAATTGATTTAGATAAGTATGAGGTGAAAGAATGAAAATATTATGTATAGAGGATCAAGAAGAAAAATATAGGCAAATTGAGCATGCAATTGCGGATGTATATGTGAATATTGGGTGGGAAAATAATTGTCAAAATGGGTTGATGAAAATGAGAAACCAAAACTATGATGTTGTATTGTTGGATATGAGCATGCCAATATGTAATGACAGTGAGCAAGAGACGTTTGATAGCTATGCAGGTATGTATGTATTAAAAGAAATTAAAAGAAGAAAATATCCGACCAAAGTAATCGTTATAACTGGGTTTAGTGATTTTGAACAAGGGAAAAAAGTAATAACACTAAGTGAGTTGGATTCAGAAATATCTGAAAAGTATGGTTCAATATATTTAGGATTTGTTAAATATGATTCAACAAACATTGAATGGCAAGAAAAATTAATAGAATTAATTGAACAAGCAAAGTAGAAGAAGGAGATAGAGATGAAGGTACTGATTGTGGAAGATGATAATAATAAAGCACAGCAGGTGAAACAAGCTATAATAGAAGGAAACGGTGTAACAAAAGAGAATGTGGATGTTGCTCCAAGTATAAATGATGCAATAGCCAAAATGGTGCTTGAAAAATATCAGTTTATAATTGCAGATATGTGTATACCTAGTGCTTTTGGTGAAAAAATAGAAGAAGACGGCGGGTTGCAATTAATTGAAGTGATTACCCAAGAAAAAAGAGTGCTTAAGCCGGCTGATATTATAGTATTAACAGCACATGAAGAAATGGTTGAAAAATATAGAGGCGAGATAGAAAGAAAATCATTTAGTATGATTGCATATGATAGCAGTTCGGAAGAGTGGAAGCAAAGAATAAAAGATAGACTCGGATATATATTGTCATATGACAATTCACCAGTTAAAAAAAGAGATTACATGTATGATGTTGCTTTTATTACGGCTGTTCAAATTGAGAAAGAAGCGGTAATGAATCTTTCGGAAAATTGGCGAGTTAAATCAGTAGAAGGTGATTCGACCATATACTATGAAACAGAGTGGGAATGTAATGGTAGAATCAAGAAAGTAATTGCCACTTCGATGACTCAAATGGGGATGGTGGCGGCAGCCACATTGACAACTAAAATTATTTATAATTTTTCTCCAAGATATATTATTATGCCAGGAATTGCGGGAGGTGTAAAAGGAGAATATGAATTTGGAGACATTATATTACCAAGGGAAGTGAAAGATTATTGTAGTGGCAAGTATACAACGCCCCAAAATAATGAAAAAGCATCAACAGAAAATCCGCTAAATTATTTTGTCCCAACGGCGACATCAATATCAACGGATGCAGATATTATTAATAAGGCATCACAAGATTTTAGTAAAATATTAAGCGCTATTCATAAAAAATGGCCACAAAATGCTAACTATAAATTACCAAGTATACGTACAGGTTATATGGCAAGCGGAGATTCAGTTGTACAAAACTCGGCAGTAATTGATACAATGATTAAAAATCATTTAAGACAAGCAGATGGATTAGATATGGAAGCTTATGGAGTATATTATGCAGCGCAACAAGCAGTCATGCCCAAACCAGTATCAATTTGTATGAAAGCTATATCTGATTTTGCTGATAAAGAAAAATCAGATGAGCATCAAGCATATGCGGCATATATAAGTGCACAGTTTGCAAGATTTTTTGTACAAGAGATATTATAGAGTTTATTACATAGCGGTGAAACCAAGGTGATTGTAAAGCGGGAGTCATAACCCGCCACCGCCTTAAGCGAGGATAGCGCAGCGGAGAGGCGCAGTACCATTTCTGGTAAAGGACGCAGGTTCGACTCCTGCACCTCGCCCTCAAAATTGAATATTGCTATTGGTAAAGGTACCATTTGAGAAAATAAAATTTTCTCAAAACCTTCCCATCACACCCTTGACACGAGGGGGAACTGGAAAAACCTACGCCTCTGCAT